>Ga0265295_1000027_pt1 | contig 289671 bp, 224 predicted proteins | sample Munlansysbiofilm_FD_192503 | JGI IMG/M metagenome (GOLD analysis project Ga0265295, IMG submission 192503) | Leachate microbial communities from a municipal landfill in Southern Ontario, Canada - Methane capture system biofilm | ecosystem: Engineered > Solid waste > Landfill > Unclassified ...
AGTGGGTTTCCTTGTCATTGTAGGAAAGCTCAAGCACACCCAGCAGGTCTTCAGGGCAGTCCACGGGGATCTGATAATCAAGCCCCTTAGGATTCTCGGCCCGGTAGGCCGCTTCCAGCTTGATGTCGGACACAAAGCTCGGCCAGGGGCCGCTTTCCAGCTGGTCCAACAGGGGGGTTGCATGTTTCGCCATTGCCATACCTCCACATGGTTTGTTTGTATCACGCAGCGCGTGATGTACCGGTCAAGTGCGGCGATCCGGGGCTGGCGCCTGAGCGCACTCCGCACCGGGCGCGGGTGGAAACAAAAAAAGTTTCCTGCCGACGGGTATTGCCTCCCGCCGCAACGCGCCCGCCCCGTGAAATACGGGACGCCCCAAGGAATCGCGTAAGACGGGCGAGTCAAAACCTCGGCCCCTCTAGGCCGCAACGCGGTCAACTCACTACATAGCGCAATTTTGCGCCAATGACAACCTGGGCGGGATTATATGCGCAAATTATGGGCGCAAAGCCCGGAGCGCAAGCCCTTGCGCCCTGAGGCGCAAATATCGCCCCGGTGTGCCCCGTCTTTATATGGCTTGTTAATACCAGTTTTTTTGCCATTTATGCAACTTTTTTTCGCTATATGTACATTTTTTCACATATACGACACCTCCGGCCTTGGCAAATCTTCTCTTTTCAGCGTACACTGCGCTGCATATTATCGAACAGCCACCGCCATTCCGGCGCTATTTTCAAGGAACCCTCCCATCATGAAAGACGAACTCGGTTTGTACTACCACCCCCAGGCGGGCAACAGCCTTTCCCGCGTCTATGTGCGGCGCGGCGAGCACGGCGAAGTGGAATTTCGCCTCTGGCGCTCCGACATGCCCGAGGTATGGGACCGCCACCCCTGGCTCAGCATGAATATCGTGCAGGACGCCGCCCAGCTTTACCAGCAGGAGCGGAACTCCGAGGCTGATCCCCTCAGGCTTTACGACCTGGCAGTGGCGCGGGCACTCCTCAAGGAGGACGAGGCGTGAAAGGGCGCTGGCTGTTAGCCAACCGCGACTTTCTTGTGCGTGACCTTGTGCGTGACTACTGCACTGTCTATCACGCGCTTTCTGCCCAGCGCCGCCGTTTTGAACTGGACGGGGCCGTGTCGTACACGGCCCTGCGCGACCTTTTGGGCGAAGCCATGCGCAAGGGCGTGTTCTGGCGGCTGAAAGACACCGCCCATCTGCTTTTTCGCAACGGCTCGTCCAACGGCGATGTGGCCCCTGTGGACACGCCCGCGCCTGTGGCCGCCAGCCCCGGCCCATCCGGGGGCGATCCGGCACCGGACACCGCGGCATGCCAGGGCGCGCAGGCCGCCCGCGCAGAAACGGAACAGATCGAGAACCTGCACCGTCATGCCCGGAACATCCTGCCTGACGGCACCGAGGGCATAAAAGCGCTTGAGGCCCTTATTGACTGGTGCATCGGCTATGCCTTTCATGAATGCGTCAAGCTGAAAGAAGACGCCTTTCAGAACCAGCACTACGCCAACCGGCTCATACAGATATCGCGACACGATGCGGTTACGGCCGAAATGTACAATCCTTTGCGCGGCCTTGGCGGGCAGACTGCGGAAAGCTCTTCCCGCGAACTTTCACGCATAAGCCACGTGCTTTCCCACGGCCTGCGGCTGCTCGCCCAGTATCTGGTGGTCGAAAAGCACAATACCCACCTGGCGCGCTGGCTTGCCAGCGAAGAGCACATGGCCGAGCAGGCCTTTGGTGCGGGCTACGAGATCCTTCTGGATGCCCTGTACGGCCCGGGCCATGAAAATCTTTACCTGCTGGCCGCCCGTGATTTTCTTGAGGCAGGACGCCGCGAACCGGCCATTGCCCTGCTTGAGGACGCCCACAGGAGAGACCTGCTGCGCGGGCCGGGGCAGAACATGCTGTGCCGCCTGCTCAACGAAGGCACCTCCGGCATCTGTGCCAGCTGCGGCAAAAGCGCCCAGTTCCCCTGCCTGCCCTACCTCGCCCCTGTGGAGATTGACAAAGTATGACACCGGCCCTCCGCACCCTGCGGAACTGCCTCATCCTTGCTCTCTGTGCCCTGCTCTTTTCCGGCTGCGGCTCACGCGGAGGCGGCTCGTGGCGCAAGGGCGGCGTTACCGGCACCAAACCCTACACCGTACGCGGCAAGACCTATTATCCGCTCAAGTCTGCCCACGGCTTTGTGGAAGTGGGCGTGGCCTCGTGGTACGGCCCGGGCTTTCACGGTAAAAAAACGGCCAATGGTGAACGCTACAATCAGTATGCAATGACCGCCGCCCACAAGCTCTTGCCGTTAGGTACAAAGGTGCGCGTGACCCACCTGGGCAACGGGCGCAGCATCATTGTGCGCATCAATGACCGTGGTCCCTTTGTAGGCGACCGCGTTATCGATCTTTCGCGCGCCGCGGCAACACGTCTTAATATTGTGGGACCGGGCACGGGACGGGTACGCATCCAGAGCCTGGGCGGCGTGCCGCAGATGCGCGACGACGGCGATTTTACAGGGGCCTATTATGTGCAGGTGGGCGCTTTCGCCAACAAGAGCAATGCCGCCCGTCTGACCCAGACCCTTGCCAAGGCGGGCCACAAGAGCCGGATGCGCTACGGCAGCAACAATATGTGGAACGTGCAGGCAGGGCCGTGGCCGGATTCTTTCGGGGCGCAAAAGCAGCTTGAAATTTTCAGCATTCTCTATCCCGGCTCATTTGTCGTGGGCGACTAGAACATTTCAACCAGTAACCGCTCTGGCGCGGGAGACCTTGCAACTGTTCCGGAGGCTGTGCGGCCCAGACGCCCATCATCACTTTTACGTTCCAGCAATCCCGTTTTGCCGCAAAAAAGCCCTCGCAAGCATAAGATACTTGCGAGGGCTTTTTTGCGGCAAACAGCACATGGCTCAGCGCGGAAACGCCGATCCCCCCCGTGCCGGACAGGGGGGAAATGCCCCGGGAACTATTCGGAGGCCTGGGCCTTGAGGGCTTCGGCCTGGGCGGCTGTGCCCAAAGCCTCCACCAACGATTCCAACTCGCCTTCCATAATCCTGTCCAGGGAATACAGTGTCAGATTGATGCGATGGTCCGTGCAGCGGCCCTGCGGAAAGTTATAGGTACGGATACGCTCCGAACGGTCGCCGGAGCCGACCTGTGCCTTGCGGTCTGCGGAAAGCTCCGAACTCTGGCGCTCGCGTTCGGCAGCCAGAATACGCGAGGCAAGCACCTTCATGGCGCGGGCCTTGTTTTTATGCTGCGAGCGCTCATCCTGACAGGTAACCACGGTATTGGTGGGCAGGTGGGTGATACGCACGGCCGATTCCGTCTTGTTGACGTGCTGTCCGCCCGCGCCCGAAGCCCGGTAAATATCTATGCGCAGGTCTTCGGGGCGGATTTCAACGTCGACCTCTTCAGCTTCGGGCATAACGGCCACGGTAGCGGCCGAGGTGTGAATACGGCCCTGCGCCTCGGTAGCGGGTACGCGTTGCACACGGTGTGTTCCCGCCTCGAACTTGAGGTGGCTGTACACGCGGTCGCCGGCGATAAGGCAGATGATTTCCTTATAGCCGCCGTTTTCGGAAGGGGATTCACTCATGATCTCCACCTTCCAGTTTTTAAGCTCGGCATAGCGCGTATACATGCGGAAAAGATCCGCTGCAAACAGGGCAGCCTCTTCGCCGCCCGTACCCGCGCGGATTTCAAGAATGGTATTTTTTTCGTCCAGGGGGTCGCTGGGCAGCAGCATTACCTTGAGTTCATGCTCAAGATTTGGCAGTTCGGCCTCGCCCCGGTGCACTTCTTCCTGCGCCATGGCACGGATTTCGGGGTCTTCATCGTGCAGCAGCAGCCTGTTTTCGGCCAGCTCTTCGCTCACCGCGCGGTGACGGCGAAAAAGCTCCACCACGTCGCTCAGGTCGGCGTGGGCTTTGGTCAGCTTGCGGTACTGATCCTGATCGTTGAAAACATCAGGCTGGGCAAGGGCCTCTTCAAGCTCCAGATATTTCTTTTCCAGGCCTTCCAATTTGGCGAACATAAACGTCTCCGACTGGCAGTGGACAAAAACAACTCATGCGGCGGCGAACCGCCCCAACCGCACAGGCAGGACGCTTTCGCGAAAATGTCATACTTTCAATATGGTCGGCGCGGGGCCAGTATCGTGGCCTGCGCGGACGGCGGCCATACGGCGGCCTGTCACAGCCAGCCGCCCGGCACGCCGCGTTGCGGCGGCAATGCTTATATTGCCTGCTTACTGCCTGATGTAGGGTACAGGGCGCACCCGTTCTCCGGCGTCAGGTCCCAGCGCCTCGCTCAGGGCCACCACCGCCACCTCAAGCTGGCTTTCGTCCGGCTCGTATGTGGTCAGTTTTTGCAGGGCCAGGCCAGGCGCGCGCAGCACCTGGGCCAGCGGTCCTTCCGGCAGGCGCGCGGCATAGCGGATAAGCTCATATGCCAGAGCGCTGATGGGCGCCATAAGCAGCAACTTGAAAAATATGGTCAATGCGTGCTTGGCCACGGCGCTTTGCGGCGTATACAGGGCCAGCAGCATGGGTACGAGTACCGCATGCAGCACAATGGAAATGCAGATGACGAAAAGCAGAAATGTTGTGCCGCAACGCGGGTGCAAACGGCTCATGCGGGCAGCGTGTGCCGCGTCAACCGCGCCCCCGGATTCGAAGGCGTGTATGGTTTTGTGTTCGGCCCCGTGGTACTGAAAAACGCGACGGATATCAGGCACATATGAAATGGCCTTGATATAGCCCATAAAGATGCAGCACTTGAAAAAACCGTCCCACAGGTGAAAGCTCAGGCCTTCCACATCACCGCCCAGATGCAGCCACAGCATAAGCAGGGACATCAGGTGCGGCACAACCACAAAAAGACCTATGGCCATAAGCAGGGCCGCCGCCAGCGTCAAAACCAGATGCCAGCCGGAAATTTCCTCTTCCTGCCCTTGGGCTACGGCTTCCACAGAACGGTTGAGAGCTTTGATGCCGTTGACCAGCGTTTCAAGCAGAATGGGAAAACCCCGCAGAAAAGGCCTTTTGAGCCAGGGCCGGCGCAACAGGGAAAACCACGGCAGACGACGGGCGAGAATGCTCCCGTCCGCCTGGCGCACGGCAAGGCCATAGGCATCGCCGTTGCGCATCATCACGCCTTCCATGACGGCCTGCCCGCCAACAGTGGGGCAAGCCGACGTCAAAGCACAAAGCGCCATCGTGGCCCACCGGGATTTTGCCCCTGTGGCCGTGCGTGGCGCTCCCTGCCGTGCGTCGCTCATGTGCGGCATGGTCTGCCGCCCGCGATTACTTCTGCTCAAACTTGGCGTACTTTTTACGGAAGCGGTCAATGCGGCCAGCCGTATCAAGGAAGCGCTGCTTGCCGGTGAAGAACGGATGGCACGCGGAGCACACTTCCACGTTCACCTGCTCACCCTTGGTGGAGAGCACTTTTTCTTCATTGCCGCAGGCGCAGGTGATGGTGGCGTTGAACACTTTGGGATGGATATCTTTTTTCATGACAGCTACCTCATGGAACGCGGCATAATCCGGCAGAATCATCGCCGGACGCCCGCGCGTTTTTCCTCTGGCGCGAAAACATATCGCACAAGGGCAAGCTATATAGCGCTTCTTTAAACCTTTGGCAAGGGGAAAGCACAAAGGAAAAGCCGTACCGCCGGAAGCCGCACAACCACAATTCGGCCAGCAGGCCCCTGCCCTGCCGCAAACAGATACAGCCGCACACATCTGCCCGTTTTTTGCAACGGACCGGCATGTCCATAAAAAATACCTGCCTGCTGTGGGCATGCCGTCATGCCACCTCCTTGGCGCAGCAGGCCCGGTCCCTGTCTGCACACGTTGAGCGCACCGCATATCGCATTGCCAGCCGCCGCCTTCGGCGCTATATAGCCCGCATGGCAAAAAACCCACGTCAACGCGCAGACCAGCTTGTTTTTGAACAGGGCCTTGCGGACAGCCGCGAGCAGGCCCGCCGCCTCATCATGGCTGGCAAGATAGCCCTTGCCGCCGGTGTACCCGGTGCGCCGCCACAGCTTGTTCCCAAGCCGGGGCATCCGTATCCGGCTGACACGGCCTTTGCCCTGCTGCAGCCGGAACCCTACGTCAGCCGCGGGGCATACAAGCTGCTGACCATCCTCGACCAGTTCAAGCTGGACGTGACCGGCCTTGTGTGCCTGGATGCCGGAGCCTCCACGGGCGGCTTCACGGACTGCCTGCTGCAAAGGGGCGCGGCCCGCGTTTACGCTGTGGACGTGGGGCGCAACCAGCTGCATGAAAAACTGCGGACCAATGCCCGCGTTATCAATCTTGAAGGCGTGAACCTGCGCCACGCCGAGGCCGGGCTTATCCCCGAACCGGTGGACATGGTGGTAGCCGACGTTTCCTTTATATCGCTCACTCTCGTGCTTCCCGCCTGCATGACCTGGCTCAGGCCCGGGGGCCTTGTGGCCACGCTTATCAAACCACAGTTTGAACTGGGACCGGGCGAAACAGTCAAGGGCGTGGTGCGGGACGAAGAAGCACGGCAACGAGCCGTGGACAAGATACTCGCATTCGGCCGGGCCAGCCTGGGCCTGAGCTGCCGTGGCGTACTGCCTGCGGCCATCAAGGGTCCCAAGGGCAATCAGGAGTACATGGCACTTTTCGAACGCGGCAACGCGGTTGTGGAAAACGACACAGCCCGGAACCGGGCCTTTACCCCTTGAAGCAGCCCCCTTGACTGGTCCCGCTGCCACCCGCCGCGCAGGCGGCCCGAATAAAGACAGCCTGGGGACTTCAAACGCGCATTGGCCTGTTATTTTTCTACAGCGAGAGCAGATGGCCTTTGAGAATGTACATTCTCAAAGGCCGGAACACGCCCGTTACTGCGTTTGCGCCTCCACGGCGGGCGTCTGCCCGCACAGCCGTCAGGGCAATTTCAAAGACAAGCTGCGCTAGTGTCCGGAATAGTCCAGCACGTTGTTCAGCGAGGCGCTGCTGCTTTTGATGTGCCCCGTATCAAAGACATGGCGGGTCAGGCGCCAGCCTTCCATGTCCAGCACATCGAGTTTGCCCTTGTGGTCTGGCTGCAGCCCGCGGGCCAGCGCCTCCAGCGTTTCGTCCACAGGAAAATACGTGCCCTCAAAGGATATGCGCGCCATGTCCCCGTCCATCTCGATGACCGGAATATCCGTTTCGTCAGGCAGGGCATCCGCACAGGCGTGAGCCAGAGCATCATAAAATTCCCGGTCCACAGGGTATACATGCCCATAGACCTTGAGCAGAGGGTTGCGGCTCACGCTGTCACTTCCTTTTTTCAATGCCGCCGGGCAACGGCGTATCTGTTTTCTGCGGCACAGGCGGCATTTCCTGCGCGGCTGCGGGCGGCTCCTCCCCGTTCGCAGATGATGATGCGGCTTCCCGCAGTTTCACAACGGCAGGAGGCAGACACTGCCCCTGTGCGCGCACCAGAACAAGCCCCTCGCAATCGCCAAGGGCGCAGGCCGCGCTGAAATCTTCACACATGCCCGCGGTATCCTGCCGCTGCATGCGCACCGCGCCGCGGGCGCGTAAACGCCGCGCCCGGTCTTCGCCTTGTGGCTCGATGCCGTGCCGGCGGGCCAGGGAAACTGTCAGGTCAGCCTCGGCAAGCGCCAGCTGTTGCAGGCGCAGATGCCCGAGCGCCCGGATATAGCGCGCGCGGCTCAACCCGGAATCCAGATCAAGGGCCGCGTCACAGGAGGTTACGCTTTGCAGGGGCAGATCATGGCGCATCTGCGCTTCGGCCAGCAAAAGCCATACCGAGGGACTGTCCGGCACGAGCAGGGCCGCCTGTTCCAGCAGGGGCAGATCCCCGGCCTGCACAAGCCAGCCGTCCGGATCGGCATCCACCAGCATGTCCTGCACGTCAAACATGGCCTGCAAGCGACGGGCGGCAAGGCTCCAGTGGCTTTGCGCCCACACCTCGTCCGACAGGGCTGGCGGCGTCTGCAGGGGCGGAGCGGCTTTAGGCACAGTATTTGCCGAAGCAACGCTGCCGGACGGCACAGGTTGCGCATCCCTCTCGCCTGCGGCCGTTGCCGCGGCAGCCCCCTCGGCAACGGCTGAAGCAGGGACCAAAGCAGCGCCAGAAACGCCGCCCGTGAAATCTGGCTTGGCCTCGGTCCGCCCGGGGGATACGGCAACGGCGGGCGGCGGGCGGCGGGCGCCCATACCCGTACCGGCCCGGCCGGAAAAAAGCTCGTCCAGGGCATTTTTGTGCGCGTTACCCCGCTGCTCTCCGTGTCCCCCCACGTCGGGCAGGCTGACAGGCGCGCGGAAGGCGCTGCGGCCAAAAACGGACCAGTCTGATCCGTCTGGACTGGCCGACATGGCCGGACCGCCCGAGCTGTCAGGATTGGCCGGACCGGTCGCCCCCTGCCTCGTTTCCGGCAAAAGACGACTGTTCATAAGCTGCAAAAGGGCCGCGCTTTCCCGCAACAGTTGCAGACGCATCTGCATAAGGTCAAAGCTGTGCAAAATATGCGACATGCCTGCGGCTGCCGCCGGGCGTACCTCAAGGCTCACTTCCGCCCAGGCAAGACCGTTGCCGGCAGAATGTGGCGTGCCCACAGCTTTGGGCGTGTTCACGGCTCTGTAAAGGTGGGCGGCCAGCGCCAGACGCTCTTCTGCCCTGACCGCGCCCATGCGGATGTCGCGCCGGTTGGGCAGGGCCTCAGCGGCGGCCCGCAAGGCCCGCAAACGGGCGCGCCCCCCGGCCAGAACCAGACCAGACGCATGACTGAGGGGCGGGCGTACCACAACGGTTTCACTGCGCTCAATGGGGCTGACAAGAACCAGTGGTGCTGATAACGCTCCTTCTTCCACCGGGTTTTCTCCGGCAGCCCCCCCGGCACCGGCCGTTACAGCGAGGGCGCCCCCAGATGCCGGGGAATGAGCAGGCAGGGCCTCGGCACCTTCGGCTTTTACCGGGCGTGCCAAGACAAGACCGCCGGCCACAAGGGCCGGCGGCAGCATGCAAAATCCCGGCACAGCCAGTGTCATGACTGTGCAAAAAAACAGAAGATTCAAAGCCCGCAGGGGCTTACTTCTTGGCCTCGATAGCCTGGACAATCTTTTGCGCCATGGGTTTGATAAGTTCACGCAACGTGTCCAGCATGAGGTTATCAGCCGTGGACCCCAGGGGCATGACCGTACGCGACTGCGAGGCATTGAGCGTTTCGCTGTAGATGCGCCCCTGCCGGTTGGCCAGGGCGTAGTTCACGCGCATGTTGGTGGCAAGGTCTGTGGCGGAATTTTCCTTGAGCCAGACCTGATCCACGTCGCCGGTTACGAGGTAGTCGGGATTGCCCGCCCGCGCCTGATTGACGCTGTCGGCATAGGAAACCTGCAGGCCGTTACGGGCCAGTTCATCAGCCAGAGCCTTGCTGATCCACTGGGTAACGCTGTCGCTGGTGACAAAGGCGCTGTTGTCGCGGCGGGAACCGATCACGGTCTGATCCTGCCGCTTGTCCTCAAAAGCCACCACCGTCACCCGGGGGGCCTTGGGACCGGGCAGCACGCCGCCTTCCATAAAGGGCGGCGGCATCAGCCGCACATTGTTGGCCGGGCCGCAGGCAGTTGCCAGAAAGGCCAGCAAAACAAGATATAAGACGTTGCGCACAGGTTTCATGACAGCCTCGCGTTTTATAGAAATTCTCGAGAGTATTCCCGTGAGCTATATACGGAAAAAGCCAGCCTTGCAAGGCGGCATACCCCCATGCTAAAGGAATAATATTGTCGCGGGCGGCCCAGTGCTGTACCGGCATTCGCACCTTCCGGCCCTTGAGGCTTCTGCTTTTATCCGCAAATATGCTGCGGTGAGTACAGCGAAGATAAATGCGCTTTTTTGTTCCTGTCCGGCGCGCAAGAGCGCGTTTTCGTACAAAAGGCACATTTTTTCTGCCACAGGCCGGACCATACGCATGCCACTACAGCCTTGTGCCGCAATTTTTACCGCGAATCCGGCGCAATACAGCGCAGATTTTCAGGAGCGGTCATGATTGATCTTAAACTGGTGCAGAGGCAGCCCGAAGTTTTAGCCAAGGCCCTGGCCGACCGGCATTCGGGTATCAGCGTAGACGCATTTCTTGAGCTGGACGGCCGCCGCCGCTCCCTGCTTACGGAAGTGGAAGGGCTTAAAAGCAAGCGTAACGAGGCTTCAGCCCAGGTGGCCGCGCTCAAGCGCTCCGGCCAGGACGCTGCCCCCCTGCTCACCGAACTGTCTTCCCTGTCAGACCGCATCAAGGAACTGGACGTGGAAACGACGCAGGTCAAGACTGACGTGGAAAACCTGCTCATGAGCATGCCCAACATTCCCGACAGCACCGTGCCTGTGGGCGCCGACGAAAACGAAAACGTCGAGGTAGGCCGCTGGGGCGAACCGCGGCAGCTTGACTTTGAACCTCGCCCGCATGACGACATCGGCACGGCCCTTGGCGGACTGGACTTCGAGCGTGCCGCGCGTCTTACAGGCAGCCGCTTTGTCGTGTCCCTGGGCTGGGCCGCGCGCCTTGAACGCGCCCTGGTGAACTTTTTTCTCGACAGGCACACCCGGCACAATGATTACCTTGAGGTAAGCCCTCCCTATATGGTCAACCGCGCCTCAATGACAGGCACGGCCCAGCTGCCAAAATTTGAAGAAGACCTCTTCAAGCTGGCCGAGTGGGACTATTTTCTCATCCCCACTGCGGAAGTGCCGCTGACGAACCTGCATGCGGGCGAAGTGCTTGAAGAGTCCGACCTGCCGCGCGCCTACTGTGCGGCCACGCCCTGCTTCCGTTCCGAAGCGGGCAGCGCGGGCAAAGACACGCGGGGCATCATTCGCCTGCACCAGTTCACCAAGGTGGAGATGGTACGCTTTGCCCACCCCGAAGACAGTTTCAACCAGCTTGAGCTTATGCGCGGCCACGCCTGTAACCTGCTGGAACTGCTTGAACTGCCCCACCGTGTCATCACCCTTTGCACCGGCGATATGGGCTTTGCCGCTGCCAAGACCTATGATGTGGAAGTATGGCTGCCCGCCCAGAAAACCTACCGTGAGATCTCTTCCTGCTCCAACTGCACGGACTTTCAGGCCCGCCGCGCGGACATCCGCTTCAGGCCCAAGGGCGGCAAAACGGCTTTTGTCCACACGCTCAACGGCTCCGGCCTGCCCACCGGGCGTACCATTGCCGCCATTCTGGAAAACGGCCAGCAGAAAGACGGCAGCGTGGTGCTGCCCAAGGTGCTGGTTCCCTATATGGACGGGGTGGAAAGCATCGAGCCGCGCTAATAACGCTTTTCAGGGTACGGCAAACTGCCCTGAAACTGTTTTGACGGCTTTGCATTGATAAAAAACGGGGCGTTGGCGCCAGGTGCATACCTATTAGGGTAGGCCTGACGGCAAAGCCCCGTTGCATGATACATGATGCACAGCCGCTGAAGCTATGAGCCTGCAACGACACGCAACCGCCACCGGAAAAACCGCCTATCCAGTCTAAAAGACTTTTTTAAGAAGAGTTACGTTCATATGCCGGAGCTTGCCCTCTGCAAACGCGCCAAAGGCCGTAAAGTGCGGCGAAACATTGTGCGCGTCCACCGCCTCTTGTGAGGCCCAGGTTTCAAGCACAAACAAACGGCACATGTTCGAGACATCCTCGGTAAGCTCATACCCCCGGTTGCCGGGTTCTCCGCGGCTGCCGTCCACCAGAGCGCGCAGCTCGGGCATGAAGGCTTCGCGATACTGTGGCAGCACTTCCAGTTCGGCCACTATATGTATTTCACTCATGATACTGCTTCCTTCCTGCCGGACGGCCCCGCGCCGCCCTGCTTTTTGCGTTCAAGCCCCTCGGCCACGGCCTGAGCCAGGCCGCCCAGCGAGGTTTCCTTGTAGCGGGACTGCAAATCAAGGCCCGTGCGGTACATGACCTCAATGATGGCATCCAGAGAAATAACGCGCTGCCGCCCGTCTTCCAGCCGTGAAAGCTGGGCGCAGTTGACCGCGCGTTCCGCAGCTACCCCGTTGCGCTCGATGCAGGGTATCTGCACAAGGCCGCCCACAGGGTCGCAGGTAAGGCCCAGGTTATGCTCCATACCGATCTCCGCCGCCACTTCCACCTGCTTTACGCTGCCGCCCGTTACCGCGCAGTAGGCTCCGGCAGCCATAGAACAGGCCACGCCCACTTCACCCTGGCAGCCCACCTCAGCCCCGGAGATGGAGGCATTGATCTTGTAAAAAAGCCCGATGGCCCCGGCCGTAAGCAGAAAATCCAGTGCGCCGTCTTCCGTGGCATGGGGGTAGAAATTCTGGTAGTAGGTCAGTACCGCGGGTACAATACCGGCCGCTCCGTTGGTCGGAGCCGTCACCACCCGCCCGCCGGAGGCGTTTTCTTCGGCAACGGCAAAAGCATACAGCGTGGGCCACAGACTCAGATCACGGCGGCCCTGGGCCTGAAGGGCACTGACCTTGCGCAGCAGATTGGGCGCGCGACGGCGCACGTTGTAGCCGCCGGGCAATACGCCGTCGGTATAACAGCCGCGCTCCACCGAATCACGCATGACATCCATGACGGCCTGGGCACGGCGGCGCACCTCAGCCTCTGAGTGCCAAAAACTTTCATTGACCATGACAATCTGGGCCACGGTCTTGCCTTCCCGTTCGCAATGGGCGAACAGTTCTTCGGCTGTTTCATAGACGTACGGCGGCGCGGGGTATTCTTCCGGCCCGGTTTCAAAGTCCGCATCAGTGCGTATAAAACCGCCGCCGATGGAATAGTACACGCGGGAATGCAGTTCCGTGCCGTCAGCGGCGTAAGCCACAAGCTTCATGCCGTTGGAGTGCCGGGGCAGAAACAGGCCCTTGTGCAAAAGCATGTCGCGTTCGTAGATAAACGGAATGCGATGCGCGCAAATAAGATTCAGGTCCGCATTATTTTTCAGTTCTGCTGTGCGCCGCACCAGATGGGCGGTATCCACCGTAGCCGGTTCCTCGCCCTCAAGGCCACCCAGGATGGCTCCGGTAGTGCCGTGCCCTTCGCCCGTAAGGGCCAGAGAACCAAAGAGATCCACGGTTACACGTCCGGTCAGGGGCAGCAGCCCCAATACCGCCAGTTCGCCCGCAAAGGCCTTGCCCGCCACCATGGGACCCACAGTGTGCGAACTGGACGGCCCGATGCCGATTTTGAACAGATCAAAAACGCTCAACATGACGTCCCCCGCGAAAAAAATGTGCAGCGCTGCACAATGGCGCGCAACTCCGCCTATTCTCTTGTGACACAGGAGGCCACGCCACGCAACGTGTGGCACGGCGTGGCGCGTGAAAACGCATGGCTGATGGACAATCAGGAAAAGCTTGTCCTTCGGGAGGATGTTTTTATGGCCCTGCGGGCGCGAGGGCTTTTTCTTTGCTCTTTATTGGACGCCTGCGCGGCGGGCGGCCAGGCGGGGCCGGTTATGGGGATACGCCCCCTTCGCAGGCACACTCCCCCGCACCAGCAGGCCACACACCGATAAAAATTACTTCAGCGTAATAACGAAGTCATGAATGCAGGTCACGGCTCTGACCGTGAAGCGCTCGCACATGTGCGGCGGATCATCGGGGCGAAAGCCGCCGGGGCGCAGGTCGCGACAGTCGAGACTGCCGAACTGCCTGGTAAACACAGCGGCATAACGCGCGCAGAGGGCCACGACCTCTTCGTCGTTTTTGCCCAGAACCTCTCCGTAAAGGCCGAGAAAAAGCAGTGCTCCTTCTACCAGCCCGCACTGGCCGCCCATGCCCCCGGCTCCGTGGCAGCCCCGCACAGCCTGATACAGTTGCGGATGCACGGGCTGCCCCGTCAGGTGCTCCAGACAGTACAGGGTCGTGTAGGCGCAGTTGGCGTTTCTTTCCCAATAACAGCGATGCACCAGGTCAACAATGCGTTCTTGTGTGCCCATGCTCATGTCACACTCCGAGCAGCTTTTTCCAGCGCGGCAACGCCGGGTCCAGATCCAGATAGTCCGGGGGCAGATGCAGCGGCGCTGTGCCTGCCAGGGCCAGCGCCACATCCTCTACATTGCCCGTGCGCGGCAGGGCCGCCACATCCTGCAAGGGACAAAGGTCAAAGTCGTCCACGGGCAGCATGCTTATGACGGGCAGGCCCTTGAGCGCCGCCTCCAGAGCTACCGTTGTGGAGTTTGAAGACCAGACAACAACGCCGGAAGCAAGCTCCTCGGCAATGGCTCCCCGGGCCACGCGCACCTCGTCGAAACGGCGACCCAGCAGAGCGCGCAGGCGCTCCTCCACCGGCAGATAAGGGTGGGGCTTGACCACGACCTGCCAGCCGTCCAGCAGACCGGCATGCAGGGCACGGGCCAGCAGAACCAGGTGGGCCTCTGTTTCATCCCTGAAAAAGCTTGTGACCGCCAGCAGGCGCTTCGACCCGGCAGGCACGGCCGCCGCATCTTCTGCCCCGGGCGTCCGGCCGCTTTCATGCGGCTTTTTTTCTTCCACAAGGTACAGGTAGCGCAGGGCCTCGACTGTTCCCAGTTTTTCCGGCGGCAAACCTGCTTGCAGCCACTGCCGGCAGGCCGAATCGCCGTTGCCGCGCACGAGGTCGGGCTGAAATTCGTCGCACGGGGGGCCAAAAGCGCGGGGATCATCAAAATAGCGAAAATCCGTGGGCCGTACGGTGGAGTGCTGCGCGCCGATAACCGCCCCCGGGGCCGCATGCCCGTTATGGGCGGCAGTGTCGCCGTGCGCAACCTCCTGCGCGGCCGGTTCCGGCGTGGGCGCGGCGGAACGCACGGCATGGGCAAGCATGCGCTCCCAGGGGCAGTTTTCAAGGGGGAAAAGCGTCCAGCGCTGCGGCCCTGCCGCCTGCGCGTACACATCAAGCGCCCTTTGCTGCAAACAGCGCTCAAGCCCCCTCCAGCCCCTGAACGATTCGGCCCAGTACTCGCCCATATACGGCCAGAAATTGACATGGGATCCGGCAAAGCGAAAGGCCGGGCGAACGGCCCGCTCCAGCCAGAGGCTGCTGACGCACAGACGCAGATGACGCCACAGGGCGGCCCACAGGTCACGATGGCGCAAGAATTCTTCAAGATAATGAAAGCTCGCGCCATCTCTGTTTTTTTGCCGGAAACGGTCACGCAGGGCAATGCACTGTTCAAGACTCAGCTGCGGCGCGGGAAAGCGGATAAAAAGCCAGCGCACCCACGGCGCGCCCTCTTTTTTAAAAGCTCCGTCAAGGGCGTCGTGCAGACTCTCCCAGTAGCGGGAGCGAAACCGCCCTTCTCCGGCGGCCTTCATGTCCACATTGGGAAAATAGGTGGCAATGGTGGCGGCCTGCACCGGCCCGTCCGGCCCCTGTACCGGGGGCAGCGCCCTGCCCGCATCCGGGGCGGCGGGCAGCCTGCGCCGCACTGACCACAGCCAGTGGGCGTAGCGCACCAGGGCGCGCAGCGGAGCCGGCGCCGCGTTGTACAGGCGGCGTGCCAGGCTCATGGCCGGTTTGAGGTTTACCCCGCTTTCGTGCTGCTCGATAAAAGTCCGGCCGGAAGAGGCGCACATATCCGCCAGCACCTCGCGCAGGGGCGCATCGCCGCCGCAAAGGCGCAGGGCGGTATAGCCCCCTTCGTCCATAAGACGCTCAAGGGCGCGCAGCTTGTACACCGTGTACAGGCCGGGCGTCATCTTGGGATGGCGCTCGTACAGCAGCGAGCACCACCACATGGAAAGGCCGTGGCCGCCCTTCAGGTATTCCTGCGCTTCCTTGCCGCCGACCACAAGACGGCCAAGATCGTAGGCCCAGGCCGCGTGCTCGGCGCGTATGGTCTCAAGGTCCTTGCGCAGGCGGGTTGCCAGGGGAATATGGCCCTCGGGAGCCTCCCAGCCTTCCCACTGCACAACGGTCTGCGCGGCGCCGCCCCTGAAGCTTTCGGGATTGACCGGGCATGGTCCCAGATCAGGAGCAACCGGTCCGGCTATGAGTATAAGCTCCTTCATGAGCGCTCCCGGCTCCGGTCAGGCTCCGCATCGGGGGCGTCATCCTCGTCCCGCAGGGGTCCGGCGCTGATGCCCGCGCTGCGCCCCGTGCTCAAATCGTTGAGCGCCGCCCATATGGACAGACCGTAAGGCGGATAGAGAACACCTTTTTCTGTAATGATGCCGCTTATATATTCCGCAGGCGTCACGTCAAAGGCAAAATTGAGAACAGGGACGTTTTCCGGACACAACCGCGTTTCTCCCATATGGGTCACCTCAAGCTCCGGGCGCTCTTCAATGGGAATGCCCGCCCCGTCAGGCGTGGCCGGGTCAATGGTGGAAAGCGGCGCAGCCACATAAAAAGGAATATGAAAATGCCTGGCCAGCAGCGCCACGCCATAGGTTCCTATCTTGTTTGCGGTGTCGCCGTTAGCGGCGATGCGGTCGGCCCCCACCACCACACGCTGCACCAGCCCGCGGCTCATGAGCAGGGCGCAGGCATTGTCGCAGGCCACTGTCACGGGGATGCCGTCCCGTTCAAGCTCCCAGGCGGTCAGGCGTGCGCCCTGAAGAAAGGGGCGGGTCTCGTCAGCGATGACGCTGACCTTCTTGCCCGCCTCCACCGCAGCGCGGATGACCCCGAGGGCAGTACCGTAGCCTGCCGTTGCCAGCGCCCCGGCATTGCAGTGCGTAAGTACACAGTCGCCGTCTTCAATACAGGCCGCGCCGTGACGGCCCAGAGTTTTGCAAACGGCCACGTCTTCATCCTGCATGGTCTGGGCCGCGTGGGCAAAAGCCGTCAGCAGGGGCGCGGGATCACCCGCCTCACCGCCCGCCGCAAGCCACACGCCGCGCATGCGCTCAACGGCCCAGCGCAGGTTGACGGCCGTGGGCCTGGCCGCGGCGATGCGCTCCATACCCTGCTCAAGCCTTGCCGCCCAGTCCGGCCCCTGAGCTTCCCTGAGCGCCAGCACGCAGCCCCAGGCCGCCGTAACGCCAATGGCGGGCGCACCGCGTACCACCATAGTTTGCAGGGCGTAAACCACGTCTTCCACCGAGCGGCAGACAAAGTCGGCCTCCTGTGCGGGTAGAAGCCGCTGGTCCAGCAGGTGCAATTCAAAAGTCTGGTGGTCAAAACGTATGTGGTCGTCCATGCTTTCCTCCGGTGGCGTACCCCCGGATCATACACCACAATAGCCTGAAAGCAAAGATGATAGGGTGCGGGTGGACCTCGGGAACGGCATGCCAGCACCCCCGCCAAAAGCAATGTAACAATGTGAAAAGAAGAGTTTAATTATCTTTTACAGCACCCTGAAGCTTTACAAACAGGCTTTCTGCTGGCTATGCTGCATCACACTGAAGAGGCCGCACCCACAGGTGTTCGCCGCGCCCGCGCCTGAGCGCGACAGCGCGCGTTTTTTCAGTACGCGCGGCCAGGCAGCACAGCAGGCCGCCGCGCCAACGCAAGGGCGCTTTTGCCTTTGACGAGACAATCATCATGCTCCGGAGCAGGACAATGGAAGAGTTTTCACGCATTCGCCGTCTGCCCCCCTACGTTTTCGCCGTGGTGGGGGACCTCAAGATGCAACTTCGTCGGCAGAATATCGACATCGTGGACTTCAGCATGGGCAACCCGGACATTCCCACGCCCGCCCCCATTGTGGAAAAGCTCACCGAGGCCGCAGCCAAGCCCATCAACCACCGCTACTCCCTTTCCCGTGGCATCCCCAACCTGCGCAAGGCCGTCTGTGACCGCTACAAGCGCCACTTCGGCGTGGAGCTTGACCCGGACAGCGAAGCCATTGTGACAATGGGTTCCAAGGAAGGGCTGGCCCACCTTTCGCTGGCCATGCTTGAGCCGGGCGATGTGGTGCTTGCACCGGACCCCACCTACCCCATTCACAAATACGCGCCCGTCATCGCAGGCGCGGATGTGCGCAGCGTACCCATTGGTTCCGGCCGCGACTTTTTTGAAGACCTTGAGGCCGCCATGCGGCATGCCTGGCCCAAGCCCAAGCTGCTTTTCCTCTGCTACCCGCACAATCCCACCACCGAGGTGACGGACCTGGCTTTTTTTGAAAGGATTGTCGACTTCGCCAAGGCCAACAACATCTGGGTCATCCACGATCTGGCCTACGCGGACCTGGTGTTTGACGGCTACAAAGCCCCGAGCTTCCTGCAGGCCAAGGGGGCCAAGGACGTGGGCGTGGAGTTTTACACCCTGTCCAAAAGCTATTCCATGCCAGGCTGGCGCGTGGGCTTCTGCCTGGGCAACAAGCAGCTTATTCACGCTCTTGGCCGCATCAAGAGCTATCTTGACTACGGCATCTTCCAGCCCGTGCAGATCGCTGCTACCGTGGCGCTCAACGGTTCCGAAGACTGTGTGAACAATATCTGCAACATTTATAAGGAGCGGCGCGACCGCCTCGTTGACGGCCTGAACCGCATAGGTTGGGAGGTTCCCTCGCCCAAGGCCACCATGTTCGTATGGGCGCGCATACCCGAAGCCTTCCGCAAGATGGGTTCCGTGGAGTTTTCCAAGCTGCTGCTTACAGAGGCCCATGTGGCGGTTTCTCCGGGGCTGGGCTTCGGCTCTTACGGAGACGAGTTTGTCCGTTTTGCACTTATCGAAAACGAACACCGCACACGGCAGGCCATCAGCAGCATGCGCAAACTGCTGTCGGGCACGTCCGACTAGCGCAGATCAACCTTGAAAAAGTTTACATGGGCTAACGCTGCACGGGCGTGCAGCGCGCCGTAATACGGCGAACGCCTGCTCGTGCAGCCCTTGGGGCTGCGGCCGGGGCCTCATGAAAGCTGAAAAAACGGGCGGCACATGCCCCCGGATAGAAGATAAAACACGAAGTCCGGGCCACGCGCCCGGACTTCGGCAAAAAGGTGCCTCATCAGTTACGGCATGGCGGCCGGGCACTTCAGGAGACATCATGACCAAGAACAGCGACAAGCCACTTGTAGTGGGTCTGGCCGGATTCGGCACAGTAGGCGGCGGCCTCGTGCGCCTGCTTGAAGAAAACGCGGACCTCATCCGCCGCCGCTCGGGTCGGGATATCCTGATCAGAAAGGTGCTCGTGCGCAATGCCAAAAAGGCGCGCAGCGTCCCCCTGCCCGAAGGGGCCGAACTGACCACCAATCCGCGTGATCTTACGGACGATCCGCAGATAGACGTGCTGGTAGAGCTTATGGGTGGCATTGACCACGCCCGCGACCTCATCGACCGCGCCCTGGACCAGGGCAAGCACATCGTCACGGCCAACAAGGCGCTGCTGGCCGAAGAAGGCCTTTCCCTCTTTCAGAAGGCTGACCGCAAAAAACGCATTTTGCGCTACGAGGCCAGCGTGGCCGGAGCCGTACCCATTGTGGAAGCCCTCAAGGAAAGCCTCACAGGCAACCGCATCCAGTCTCTCATGGGCATTCTGAACGGCACGAGCAACTACATCCTGTCCGAAATGACCTCCAACGGGCTGGATTTTGACGTTGCCCTCAAGCAGGCCCAACAACTGGGGTATGCCGAGGCCGATCCCACACTGGACATTGACGGGCATGATGCGGCCCACAAGCTGATTCTGCTTATCCGCCTTGCCTTCGGGGCCAATTATCCCTACACAGCCCTTTCTGTACGGGGCATTCGTGGCCTTTCAGCCCTGGACATCCGGCTGGCCCGGGAATTCGGCTACCGCATAAAGCTCATCGGCCAGGTGCGGCAGGTTCCCTGCCCCGAAGAAAAAATCGGTGGCAATGACTGCGGCGAAGGCCCGGTGCGCCTTGAAGCCGGTGTTTTTCCGGCCCTTGTGTATCACAAGTACCTGCTGGCCCGCGTGGGCGGCGCGTACAATGCCGTGCGGGTGGATGCCAACGCCTCGGGACCTCTCTTTTTCCACGGGCGCGGCGCGGGCGACATGCCCACCGCAGGGGCCGTGCTGGCCGACCTGCTGGCCGTAGCCCGCGATGAGCGCCCCAACAATACGGGCTTTGTGGGCAAGGAACTGCCCAAGGCTGCCATTGTGCCGCCCGAAGAATGGCGCTCGTGCTACTACGTGCGCGTTATGGTGCAGGATGCCCCGGGTGTGCTGCGCGATCTTTCGGGCTGTATGGCCGCAGAAGGCATCAGCATGGCCCAGGTCATCCAGAAATCTGACGAGGGCCAGGGTGTGCCCCTTGTTTTCATGACTCACGAAACTACAGCCCAGGCCATGAGCGACGCCCTGCAGCGCACTCTTGACGCCGGGCTGCTCAAAGAACCCGCGGTGTATTTCCGTGTGCTGGGTGGTGAATGATAATTCTCGATCAACCGTATGTTTCGCCGGAGCTGGCGGCCTATGCCGCCAACCGGCAGGAACCTGTGCTGGATAACGAAATGGCCCGCGCCTGCGCGGCCGAGCTTGAAGCCCAGGGCGGCCCTGCTCTCAACATCGTGTCTGAAGACCGTTTTGCCGCCCTGCTGCGCGAGGGGCAAGACAGCAAAGACGCCGCCCCTCCACGTCTGTACACCTGCTCTGAAAATTCCCTTGCCTGGGTCACGGACCACTGTGCGCCACCTTTGGCCCGAGCCATTGAAAAACTCAAAAACAAGGCCCTTACCCGCGAACTGCTCCGCCCCCTGGATCAGGATTATTATTACCGCCGCCTTGATTTCGCGCAGATGCAGGCCCTGCCCTTCGACGAACTGCGTACGCCCTGCATCCTCAAGCCCGCTGTGGGCTTTTTCAGCCTCGGCGTTTACCGCATCAACAATGCGGACGACTGGCAGGCCGCAAAAGCAGCCATTGCCGAAGAATCCTCCCGCTGGTCCGAGCAATACCCGCAGTCTGTGGTTGACGGCGATGACTGGCTGCTGGAAGAATACATCGAGGGCGACGAATTTGCCGTTGACGTGTACTTTGACCAGAACGGCCGCGCCGTCATCTGCAATATCCTGCACCACGAGTTCGCCAGCGCCGATGACGTGAGCGACCGCCTGTACTACACCAGCGCGTCCATCATCCGCGACCGTCTGGAAGAATTTGAAAACTGGTTCAACAGGGTCAACGCCATCCTGGGATTGCGCAACTTTCCAACGCATGTGGAGTTGCGCCGCAGCGATTCCGGGCGCATTCTACCCATAGAATTCAACCCGTTACGCTTTGCCGGCTGGTGCAGCACAGACGTGAGCCTTTTTGCCTGGGGCTTCCACTCCTACGGCTGCTTTCTTGAAGGCACGCGCCCCTGCTGGGAAGAGGCCCTCAAGGGCAAAGAAGGCAGACTCTATACCTTCATGGCCCTGAACAAACCCGCCAACTGCCCGCCAGTGCGCGATTTTGATTACGAAGCCCTGTGCCGCCGCTTTGCAAAGGTGCTGCGCATGCGCAAAAACGACTATTCCCGCTACGGCCTGTTTGGCTTTTTGTATACCGAAACCCCCGAAAACCAGCGGGAAGAACTGGACTATATCGCCAGTTCCGACCTGATGGAATTCGCGAGCTTCTGACAGCAGGAGGCTGCCTGTGCTGCATCTGGAAATTGAAACAACATGCCGCTGCGACATGCGCGACATCACAACGCAGCTACGCAGCCTGGTGCGGCGCAATGCCATTGAAAAGGGCTGGCGCAACGGCGTGTTGGCCCTTTTCTGCCCGCACACCACCTGCGGCCTGACAGTCAACGAAGGGGCAGATCCCGACGTGCGGCGCGACATGTTGACCTTTTTCAGCGACCTTGTGCCGCGCCACGGCGATTACCACCACGCCGAAGGCAACAGCGACGCCCACATAAAGGCCACCCTGCACGGGCCGTCCCTGACACTCTTTGTGGAAAACGGCGAGCTGTGCCTCGGCACCTGGCAGTCTGTGTACCTGTGCGAAGGCGATGGCCCACGCTGCCGCACCATCTGGCTGCAATGGCTTGCCGGGCAGGAAGAATAATCCCACAGGCACACTGCTCCTGCCCGCACCTGTTTTCACCAGCCATGCCGGACACATGCCGTACAGCTGCGCCAAAGGGGCCTGCCCCACGGCGGCGCCACGACAGCGGGAAGCTGTCCGGAAAAAGGACCGACGGGCAACTCCAGCGCCACCACTGCGGTCCGGCCTTCAATATGAGTTTCCGGCCTTGCCGGAAGCGGGGCCTGTGGGGTAAAACAGCCCACACCCTTTGACCAGCCCCGCCGGGCCGCCCGCCATGATCATTCACATCGATATGGACGCTTTTTTTGCTTCTGTGGAGCAGATGGACAACCCCGACCTGCGGGGCCGCCCGGTTATTGTGGGTGGCAGCAGCGACAGGGGCGTGGTTTCCACCTGTTCCTACGAAGCCCGCACCTTTGGCGTACACTCGGCCATGCCTATGGTCGTGGCGCGCCGCCTGTGCCCGCAGGCCGTGATCGTGCGGGGGCGCTACCAGCGTTATGCCGAGCTTTCCCACGCCATCATGTCTGCCCTGAAAGACTTTTCGCCCCTTGTGGAACCGGCCAGCGTGGACGAGGCCTATATGGACGCCACAGGCCTTGAGCGGCTTTTCGGTCCGCTGGAAGAACTTGTGGCAGGCATCAAGACCCGCGTCGTGGATGTGACCGGAGGGCTGACCTGCTCTGTGGGTGCGGCTCCGGTAAAATTTCTTGCCAAGATATGCTCGGACGTCAACAAGCCCGACGGCGTGTTCATCCTGCGGCAGGAAAATATGGACGCCTTCCTGTGCGCCCTGCCTGTGGGCAGGATACCCGGGGTCGGCAAACGCACGGTGCAGAGCCTTCAGGACCTCGGCGTCAGGACAGTCGGCCAGCTACGCCGCTTCAGCCCGGATTTTATGGAGCGCCGTTTCGGCAAGTGGGGGCTTGCGCTCTATGAGCGGGCGCAGGGGCGCGACAGCCGCAAGGTGGAAACTGAACGCGAGGCCAAGAGCGAAAGCGCGGAGTGTACCTTTGCCGAAGACACGCGGGACAGGGATTTTTTACAGCGCATGCTCATGGCCCACGCCGAGCGCGTGGGCAGCTCCCTGCGGCGCCACGGCTACCGGGGGCGCACCATCACCCTGAAGGTAAAATTCTGCGATTTCAGGCAGATCACGCGCTCCCGCACACTGGAAGAAGCCGTCAGTGCTACGGAAACCATTTTTGAAACAGGCTGCCGCCTGCTGGCAGAACTGCCCCTGCCGCAGCCCGTGCGCCTTATCGGCCTTGGCGTGTCGGGCTTTGACGCGCCCCCCGGCCAGCTTTTTCTGCCGGGCACTGGCAAGGCCGCAGGGCAGAAGCTCGATCCGCAGGTGGAAGCCAAAAGGCAGAAACTTGACGCCGCGCTGGACAGCCTGCGCGAAAAATTCGGCAAACAGGCTGTCCAGCGCGGGCGGCTGTTTACTCTGGCCCGCCAGCAGGACGCGCCGGAGCGCGTCAACAACGGCAAGGGTGATGGTGTGGAACAACCGCCGGAAGACAACGGCAGAAAAAATCAGGAAGAAACGCCATAAGGCATTTTGCGGGGGTCTGGCAGTAGCACAGGATGCCCGCAGGTGGCCCACACGAAGACAGTAAGGGCATTGCAACCGCCGGCAGAATCTATGGCATCTTACCTTTGGGCGAGAATGTATACTCTCAAGGGCAAGGCCCGCACGTTCCGGCGTTTGACAGCGCAGATACACGGCGCTTGCGCCGCCACGACGGGCGGCCGTGCCAGCATCTGCCAGAATATTTGCACGTGAAATGCTCTGGAGCAGATTAACTTTTACTTCGGCGTTTAACCGCGCAGATAAACTGCGCTTACGCCTCCGTAGCGAACGTCTGCTCACGCAGCCGTCAGAACAATTTAAAAGTTAAATTGTTCTAGCTGTCTTCCGCGTCACCCATCTTGCAGATGACAGCAAATTCTTCCTTGCTCACGGGCATAACCGAGAGCCTGGACCCCTTACGCAAAAGCTCCATGCCGAACAGCGCGGGAACCATACGCATGGCCTTGAGCGGCACGGGGTTGGCGAATTTTTTGACAAAACGGATGTCTACTGCAAACCAGAGCGGCTTTTCCGGGGTCGACCTGGGGTCAAAGTGTTCGTCTTCCGGCTCCCAGGCTGTGGGGTCAGGGTACCCGGTCCTCACTACGCGGGCCACACCAACCGCCGAAGGCGCGGTGACGCTGTGATAAAAAATGGCCATGTCGCCCACAGCCATCTGATCGCGCAGAAAATTGCGCGCCTGAAAGTTGCGCACACCGCCCCAACTGGTGACCTGATCAGGCTCCGCCGCGAGGTCGTCAATCGAATAACAGCCCGGCTCCGACTTCAGGAGCCAATACTTCGTTTCCATAAAAATCTCCAGGCTACAGGCTTCGGGCAGCGGATCCAGCACAGCAGCAGGTATTTCCTGCCGGTACTGGCCCGTGCACCCACGGCGTCAGTGCAGTATGTTCCCGCAAGCGGTTTCAGGCTCTCTTCACCCTGCGACAGAGACCGGAGTGGGGACCAAGCATCAGGATTGCCGCCGCTTGAACATTTTTTCCAGCTCAGGGCCATCCCAGCGCAGTACGCAGGGACGCCCGTGCGGGCAGTATTCCCTGTCCGGAGCCGCAAGCCACTGGCGCAGCAGCCCGGCGGCCTCATCATCCGTAAGGCGCTGCCCGGCCTTGATGGCCGCCTTGCAGGACATGGAAATAAACATGCCCGCCAGATCGTCCTTGCGCCCGGCCAGCGCTTCACGCAGAAAATCTCTGGCCTCGGCCCGCGAAAGCACGGGCGGCATGCCCCTGACCTCAAGCCCCGCGCCGGAACTTTCAAAGACAAAACCCAGGGATTCCAGATTTTCCCGCAGCTCAAACAGCCGCTCGCGCTCCGCCGGATGCAGCGACAGTTCCAGCGGCAGGGCCAGCAGCTGCCCGGAGCCGGCAAAGCCGCCCCGGCGCATGCGGGTATAGAGCACACGCTCATGGGCCGCGTGCTGGTCCAGCAGGATCAGGGCGCCGTCCCTGTCGCGCAGCACCAGATAGGTATTTGCCACCTGCCCCAGGTATTCCATATTTTCAACGCGCAGGGGCTGGCGGCTTCCTCCATGCCCGGCAGCGACATCACCCCGGTCATCCGCTGCTTCGCCTGCACCGGCGGCATATGTGCCGCTGTCTTCCGCCATGCGGCCGCAGGCGGCGTCTTCCTGCTCCAGAAAAAAACCTTCCTGCGCGGCAGCGGCCAGACCGGCGCTTCCCGCAGGGGCAGACGAAAAAGAAAATTGCGCACCAAAAGCGGACGCATCAGAAGCGCCATCCGGGCCAGGCAGCCCAGATGGAACGGACAAGCCAGGCCGGCCGGTAAATCCCGGCAAAGTGCCGTAGGCGGCATGCCCGGCCTCTCCGTCCACAGATGCGGCGGGCGCGCTCACATGCCATTCGCCCTGGTCAGCGGCACTGTCCCGCTCCTGCCGCTCCACAAGCGGGGGATTATCCAGCCGCCCCCAGAATCCCTGCGGACGGGGCGCGGCACCCGCCGGGTCCCCCGGGTCCGCGCCCGGAGCATAAGACTTGTCAGGAGAACCGAAAGTACCAGACGAATCTGAAGCGGGCGAATCTGAAGCGGGCGAACCGGCCTGACCATACGCCCTGCCGTCAGCGGCAGGCGTTGCCCCTTCGTGCCAGGCGGCCTCGGCCACGTCAAACGATGTTACAAGCGCCCCTTGCACGGCGTGCAGCACCGCGGAAAACACCGCGGATTCATCCCTGAACCGCACCTCGCTTTTGGCCGGGTGCACGTTCACATCCACCTCGGCCGGGTCCATTTCGACAAAAAGGGCAATCTGCGGGTAGTCCCTGCTGGTCATACGCCCTTTGTAGGCCTGGCGCACGGCGGCCAGCAGGCGCTTGTCCGTCACCGAGCGGCCGTTGACATACAAAAGGATGCGGTCGCCACGCGGCTGGCTCACATTGGGCAGGGCCGCCAGACCATGCGCGCGGATGCCATGCCGCCGCCCGTCAAAGGGGCGCAGGGCATCCACGATGAGGCGCGGCCACAGCACGGCAAGGCGCTCGGCAAGGGTTTGCCCCGGCAGAAACCGCAGGGCTTCCCTCTCACCCGAATACAGGCAAAAACCCACCTGCGGACGTGTCAGGGCCAGACGGGCCAGCCAGTCCTGAGCGCGCCTGAACTCTGTGGAGGGGGTCTTTAAAAACTTCAGCCGGGCTGGTATGTTGGAAAAAAGATCACGCACTTCCACCAGCGTGCCCTTGTGCAGGGCCGCCGGGCCGGAGCTTTTGAGCAGGCCATGTTCCACCTCTACCCGGTGTGCCGCGGCCTGTCCCGCAGCGTCCTGGCTGGCTGAAGTGATGGTAAAGCGCGATACCGAGGCGATGCTCGGCAAGGCCTCGCCCCGAAAGCCGTAAGAAAGGATGCGTTCAAGGTCCTCCAGGCACCGTATCTTGCTGGTGGCATGACGTGTGACGGCCAGCTCCAGATCTTCCGCAGGGATGCCCCGGCCATCATCCTGTACACTGATGCGGCTTTGCCCCCCATTTTCAAGGCAAACATCAATCTGGTCGGCCTGGGCGTCCAGGCTGTTTTCCACCAGTTCTTTCAACACGCTGGCGGGCCGTTCAACCACCTCGCCGGCGGCGATCTGGTTGCGCAGCTCGGGTGGCAGCAGGCGTATATGACTATTTTTTTCAGACATGGTTTCAGTGTATGCGCCCATGTGCGGCATGGCAAGCGGCGGCGCAGGCCGGGAAAAAACACCCCCGCAAGGCGCCGCAGGGCTTGCCTTGCCGCCAGGGGTGCTTATGTATGGAAGGCAAGGCTGAAAAGGCGCGACGCCAAAAACACACATGTAAAGGCAGCGCGCCGGATGCTGAGGGAGGAAACAATGCACGACAACATCATGAAAGCCATTGCCGAACCCTTGCGCGGCCCTTTGTCGCCCAAGGGCTATGACCCTGAACTCCTGTACGTGGAATGCGGCCGCTGCGGCTCACCCGTCATGTGGGAACAGGGGAAGGCCACGGATATTCTCGGAGTAGCGGGCATCGACCCGCTGGAACTGGATTCGTCCTGCCTGCTGGTTACAGATGCCTGCCCCCTTTGTGGCGGCAAGGGGCATTACACCGTCCAGATTTTTCGCGTTAGCGGCGATACGCAAACACGTCGCCCGCCCTATTTCGGCAATGCGTAGACTGCGGCGGGATACCCCACCCGCCCGATCCCAGGCCGCCGGTTCATGTGCCCGGCGGCCTTTCTGTTTTCTCCGGCAGGGAGCTTCGGCCACCCAGATTCCCAAGCGTCTGGCCCGGGCCGGCAGATCTCTTGCCTTCATGTGCGCGCAAAGCCTGTTTTTGCCCTGCGTTTCCACTGTGGGCATACTTTACAGCGAGGCCAGATCATTGACGCTACTGGCCGCTGTTGTTGTCTATTCCCTGGTTCTGCCCTTTGGACTCGCCATACTGGTCTATCAGGCTGCCCGGCTTTTGTCCTGATCCAGTGCAACTGCACGGCGCCACGGCTGGCAGTCTCTGGACCTTGTTGAAAAAAAGATGCCGCCGGAAAAATTCCCGCGGCATCTTTTTTACGACAAAAGCAGTGTTACACAGATGTCGCGAGATCACATGACAGGCGTGACCTGCGGCACGGTGATTCAGGCATACTTTCGGGTAATCTCGTCACCGGCCTTTTCCACATCCTCGCGCATTTTTGCACGGGCGGCGGCGAGCTTACGGCTGAGGTCAGTGTCCGCCAGGGCCAGAATCTGGGCCGCAAGCCAGGCCGCATTGCGCGCGCCGGCCTTGTCGAGGGCCACCGTAGCCACAGGAAATCCCGGAGGCATCTGCACCGTGGCAAGCAGGGCATCCATGCCGCCAAGAGCCACGCTGGACACGGGAATGCCGATCACCGGGCGTGTGGTGCGCGCCGCCACGGCTCCAGCCAGATGGGCGGCCATACCGGCGGCACAGATGAAAACCTGCGCACCGGCGGCTTCGTGTTCGCTCACCAGCTTTTCCGTGCGTTCAGGGGTGCGGTGGGCGGAGCTGACCGTGATGACACAGCTTATGCCCAGGCTTTTCAGCACTTCAACACAGGGGCTGACCTTGTCTTCATCAGACTGGGACCCCATCAGTATAACCACTTGAGCCATGATATATCCTCTGCTTGCTGCCCCGCTCCGGCGCATTGCGCCCACAGCATTTTTGCGCGGTGATGGTTCACTTTCATATGGCTGCGTTGCAGCTTTAGCCGCAAGCCCTTGGGCCAACGGCTGAAATTATGTTACGCCCCGGCTACTTTATGCCTTTCAGGCGATTGATGCCCTTCTGCCCGATATCTGTGCGGTAAAAGCCGTCAGTCATACGAACTTTTTCCACAGCAGCGTAGGCGGCTTTTTTTGCGTCCTCCAGATCATTCCCCAACGCCGTGACGCAAAGCACGCGCCCGCCACTGGACACCAGCGCGCCATCCCTGATGGTCGTGCCGCTATGAAAAACCTTGACTCCGGGCAGACTGTCGGCCTCTTCAATATCCGCAATGGCAAGCCCCTTGGAATACGCGCCCGGGTAGCCCTTGGCCGTCATGACCACGCCGAGGGCCGTCTTGTCGCTCTGGCCGATACTTGTGGGGTCGAGCCTGCCTTCCACGCAGTCGAGCATGATGCGGGGCAGATCGCCTTCGAGGCGCATGAGCATGGGCTGGCACTCCGGATCACCGAAACGCACGTTGTATTCCAGCACCTTGGGACCGTCCGCGGTCATCATAAGCCCTGCATAGAGCACGCCCACAAAGGGGTGCCCGTACCTGGCAAGCTCGCGCAGAATGGGGCGCACGGTAAGGTCGGCCATTTCTTCAAGCATGTTGTCGGGCAAAATGGGAGCCGGGCTGTACGCGCCCATGCCGCCAGTATTGGGACCTTCGTCATTGTCGAAAACACGCTTGTGGTCCTGGGCCGAAGGCAGGGGAACGGCGCGTTCGCCGTCGCACAGGCAGAGAAAAGAAGCCTCTTCGCCCACAAGGCATTCCTCAAGCACCACAAGGTCGCCTGCGGCGCCAAAGGCGCGGGCGCTCATGATATCGTTGACGGCCTGCAGGGCTTCCTGAGAATCGGCGGCCATGATGACGCCCTTGCCCGCGGCCAGGCCATCGGCCTTGACCACTAGGGGACCGCCCACCTTTGCTACATGATTTCTGGCCATTTCCACATCGCTGAACACGGCGCTCTGGGCTGTGGGAACATTGGCCCGCGCCATGATCTCCTTGGCAAAGGCCTTGCTGCCTTCAAGCCGTGCGCCGTAGCTGTCCGGCCCGAAACAGGCAATGCCCGCCTCGCGCATGCGGTCGGTAATGCCCAGAGTCAGCGGCAGTTCCGGCCCGGGAACCACAAGATCTATTTTTTCCCTGCGGGCCAGATCAACCAGCCCGTCCAGATCATCCACGGCCACAGGCACGTTGACCGCGCCTTCCCTGCTGGTGCCGCCGTTGCCGGGAGCGACGAAAACCGCGCTCACACCGGGGCTTTGCATGAATTTCCAGACCAGGGCGTGTTCCCGCCCACCGGATCCTATTACCAGGATGCGCATGCTCACTCCTTGCCGTGTGCTGATGAAAAGCAAAGCCCCATAAAGGGGCTTTACCGGGGGCGGGCTGCCGCCGCAGTGCGCGTGGGCCGCCCGCGCCCGTAAACGCCTAGTTGGGATTTACCTCAAAGTCGCTCATATCCGCAGGGGTATTGGGGTCCGTGGCCGACACATCCAGCGGGTACGCCGTGATCATGCACTGGCGGCTGCCGATGCCGAGGTCGGGCGAGGTATTCAGGCCCACCACCAGATCAAGAACGCCGTTGTTGGTGGCGTCGGCCAGGTCCACAGCCGCTACGGAGCCGCGAATACGGCGCGTCTTCCACTTGAGGCCGAGGCCCACGCCGTCCCAGTACAGGGCATGGATTTCGCCCTGCGGGAAGTAGCGGTAACGGTCAAACATCTGCGAAGCTGTGGATATGGGCTTGTTGACCAGCATGACGTACTCGCCGGTATGGCCGATATCCGCGGCAATAAGATTCATGGGGGCGTAATACTTGCTCGGCAGCTGGTAGTTCTTGTCTACGCCAAGGCCGGGCATGCCCTTATAGTGATCCATGCCGGTGGAGGAGCCGGAGAAGCGCTCCATGGTGGTATGGACAAGAGTGTTGCCGTTGCCCTGAAAGACTTTGAGCCGTTCATCATCAGTGAGCATGACAAGCTGGTCGCCTTTGCCGCTTCTGCCGCCCGGCAGCCAGGCCACGTTAAAGACCGTGGCTCCGGTGGGCAGGTCAAGCCGCGCGCCGAAGGTGTATTTGCCGCCGGTTTTCACCATTGTGTATACACCGGGGGCAAAAAGCTTGAGCGAATCCCAGCCCTGGCCCACAAGGGTGGGCGTGAAAGTGGGGGGCAGGCGCACCACGCTGACAAAGTAGGGGATGCGCTCGGCCACCTGGGTGAACTTGTTGCCCTTGAAACTGTAAAAATAGCTGTAGGGGCGATTGCTGTCGTCCTCAAAGGTGGCGACCACGAGATCCATAGAGCCGTCGCGGTTGAGGTCGATGGCCTTCATGGAGAAGTTTTTGTTGGAGCGGGAAATGAGGGTTTCGCCCAAAAGCTTGAGCTTGCCGTCATGGTCCCACATATAGATGCGCAGGTGATTTTCGCTCAGCAGGGCGATTTCGTTCTTGCCGTCGCCGTTAAAGTCACCCACGGCCATGCTGACCATAGTAAAGGGCAGGCGCTGGCTGCGCAGGCGTGAGCCGTCACTGGCCCCCGACCCCTGATAGCGGAACTGCGGGTTCAGGTACATCTGCTGCTGGCCGGTCTCATTGGTGATGATGTCACCCCCGGGAGCGGCGCTGCCGCCGCGCGGTCCCGCTGCAGCCGTGCTGCCGGGCGCACGTACGCCTGCAATGCCGAAAACTTCCTGCCCCAGGGCGGCGCTCAGGGTCTGCACCGCGCCGGTCAGGCCGCTTACCGTGCTCTGGGCGGTCTTGCTCCAGGTTTTGCCGGCCTTGTCCACGCTGTTGACTTCAATGGTGCACTCGTTGCCCATCACGTTGACAGATCCCCAGATGGCGTGGCCCGCCCCGGCGGAATTCATAGCCTTGGCGGCTTCGGCCTGTGAAGAGGCCTTGCCCTGGAGGGAGCGTACATCAAGAACTCCGGGGCGATTCAGGCGGCCCTGGATGGTTGCCGGAACGGCCTTGGAAAGATAGCTGTAACTTTGCGGCGCGTTGACCGTGAAGGGCAGCACAACGGCACTTCTGGCCGCCGCCTGCGTTGTCGTGGCCAGCCCGGCGGCGAACAGCGCAAGGCAGACCGCAAAAGTCAGTCGCATGGCGAATTTCATTCCGTTCTCCTTGGGCATCTGGCAAGATGCCCGGTAAAATAAGGGAAGCGCCGACCAGGCGTTTTTCGCTTCCGGCAGGCGGGGCATTTCCACTAAATGGGACCGTCCTGGGACGGTTCACGCGGAAAGGCCGCATGCGGCCAAAAGGCCAAAAAAACCGGTCAGAGGTTCCCGCAGCCCGCCAGCGAAAAGCACACAGAAACAGGCGCACCCTTGAGAGCGCCCACGCGGGCACGGATGGGCGAAACCGGCACGGCCGCCACATCCACCTACTATACGCGCACTTGACGCGCCGCGCAATATCTAAGCCGGGGCAGTCGCCACAGGCGCGGACAAAGGCATAAAAAACCGCTTGCGGCTGAAACCACATCTCCATATTATGCCGCCCATGCAAAAAACTGCTGCCCGTTCGTTCCGTATTGTCTGCAAAAACACGCACACCGCCTCGGTGGAAGCCCTGCTGCGCGCCCAGGGATATGAGTTTGAAGCCGAGCCTTTTTCTCCCCTGTGCCGCCGCCTTGTGGCGGAGCCGCGCCCGCTGGGCAGTTCGCTGGCAGCTTTTTTCGGCTACATCTATATCCAGGACCGTTCCTCCATGCTGCCGCCTCTGGCGCTGGCCCCGGCGGCAGGCTCGGCCGTACTGGACATGTGCGCCAGCCCCGGCAGCAAAACGGGTTTTCTGGCCCAACTTGTGGGCCGCACCGGCTTTGTGCTCGGCAACGAGCCTTCCCCGTCGCGGCTGGCGACACTGCGGGCCAACCTGCACCAATGCGGCTTCATCCATACAGGAACCTGCTCCTACAGCGGCGACGCCCTGCCCCTGCGCCCCGGCTCGTGGAAAAACATCCTGCTGGACCCTCCCTGTTCGGGCTGGGGAACAGTGGAAAAAAATCCACAGGTGCTCAAGCTCTGGCAGGGCGACAAGCTCGACAGCCTCACAAGCCTGCAACGCCGTCTGCTGCGACATGCAGAACGCCTGCTGGCACCCGGCGGGCACGTGGTTTTTTCCACCTGCACCACCAATGTGGCAGAAAATGAAGATCAGGTACGCTTTGCCGAAGAACATCTGGGGCTTGTGCGTGAACACATCAACCCTTTCCCCGGCTTTGTGTGGGAAGAGCTGCCCGGCGGCGAAGGCACATTGCGGGTAGACGGCGCGCGCTCCCAGGCCCAGGGTTTTTATGTGGCGCTTTTGCGCAAGCCCGAAAATGCGTCTTCCCATCACAGAGAACCGAAGGCTGAGCAGGCGACGCATTTCGGGCCTGCCCGCGGTTCCGGCGGAGAGACAGCAGGGGATTTTCTGAACGGAGGAAGAGCGCGCAGCAAAAACGGCAGCCGTACGGATGCGCGTACGGGCAGCCGTGTTCCGGCAGGCACCCCCCTGCCCCGGTCATGCCTTCACGGTCCCACGTGCGATCCGGACATGCTGCCGCCGGGACAGGCCATGCTGTACGGCGAACATGTCCGCTTCATCCCGGAACAGGCCGCCGCACTACTGCCGCCGGACTGCGCCTGGCAAGGCGCGCTGCTGGGCAAGTTCAACGGCGGCAAGCTGGATGCGGCCCCGCGCCTGCGCGCCCTCATGACGCCGCAGCCTGACCGGGAAAAGAGCCTTGTTCTTGAAGATATTTCTGATATTTCGGCCCTGCTTAGCGGACAGAGCCGCCAGACGGGCCTTCAGGGCCGCGAGGCGGCGCTGTGGTGGCGCGACCTGCCCCTGGGGCGGGTGGGCCTCAAACAGGGCCGCGCTCTGGCGGGATTCAAATAGCGCACTCTTACTTTGAACCTGCTCTGGTACCGGCCGCCAGCATCCGTCTGCCCCACACGGCCTGCCCCAGAGACAGCCCTCCGTCTCCGGGCGGCAATTCATGATGGCACAGAACCTTCAGCCCCTGCCGCTCCAGCAGGAAGGGCAAAAGACGGGCCATAATCCCGTTCTGCATAACCCCGCCGCTCAGAGCCGCCACTCCCACGCCGCGCTTACGCGCGGCGCGACCGGTCATGCTGGCAAAGGCCGCCGCCAGGCTCAGATGAAAACGCGCCGCAATATCTTCCGCAGGCATGCCGCCCAGCGCGGCCTGGACCACACGCGCATAAAGCCCGGCGCTGTCCAGCGTGAGCAGGCCATCGCGCAAGGCCATGCCCACGGGCCAGACCAGTTCCGCCACACGGCGCAGGTCTTCCACACGGCCCGTCATGGCCCCGCCCAGAGCGCCTCCGGCACGCAGGGCCGCATCTTCCAGACGAATGGCCGCCTGCCCTTCATAGGTAATGCACAGGCAGAGACCAAGCCGGGCGGACACGGCGTCAAAAAGCCTTCCACAGCTTGAAGTTGCAGGGCAGTTGATCTGCCGCACCAGCATTTCTTCCACCGCCCGCGCGGCTGCCGCATGTCCGTCCGCCCAGGGTGCTGCCGCCTCTATGTCTTCCGGCGGGCAATGCCCGGCATCAGCCGCCTGCCGCCCGAGCGCCATGGCGATACGCCACGGCTCGCGCACGGCCGCATCCCCACCGGGCAGGGCAAAGGATGACAGACAGCCCACACGTTGCCATTCGGGCGTATCAAGCTGCATCAGCAGCAGTTCGCCGCCCCATATGGTTCCATCGTCTCCAAGGCCCGTGCCGTCCAGGCACAATGCCAGCGCCGGGCCGAAGCAGGCGTTTTCGGCCAGCACCGAGGCCGCATGAGCCGCATGATGCTGCAAGCGCCACAGAGGTATACTGTCGCGCGCGGCGCGCGCTTCGGCATAACGGGTGGAAAGAAAATCCGGATGCAGGTCACAGACCAGCGCACTGGGCCGCACCTCCAGCAGTTTTTCCATATGAGCCGCCACTTCTTCGTAAAAAGCCAGGGTGGCGGGATTTTCGAGGTCGCCGATATGCTGCCCCACAAAGGCCTCGTTGCCCCGCGTCAGGCAAATGGTGGCCTTGAGTTCGGCCCCCGCGCCAAAAACACAGGCAGCGTCACTACGCCCGGACGCGCAGGGCTGCCCGCCGCCGGCCTTTTCGCCGTCATCGGCCAGAAAAACGGGGCGGGGTACATAGCCACGCGCCCGGCGGTAAAAAAACGGGGCGGCCCTGTGTGGCGGCCCGCTTTCATCCACAACGTCAGCACGCGGGCGCAGGCTGATCACGCTGTCATCCACGCGCACCAGAATATCCCTGTCGTGCAAAAGCCAGGCATCGGCCAGACCCGCAAGACGTGCAATGGCCTCGCGGTTGCCGAGGCAGATCGGCTCGCCCCCGGCATTGGCCGAAGTCATGACCAGCACGGGTGGCAATGGTGCATGCACTTGCAACCAGGCAAAAAGCACACTGTGCAGAGGGGTATTGGGCAGCATGACGCCCACCTGACCCGCATCAGGCGCCACCAGAAACGGCAGTTCCGGGCGGCCGGGCGTATCCGCGTCGGCCTTTCCAGCCGGGCCATTCAAGCCATCCACACCGTTCGTAGCATACGGGCCACGGGCCTTGCCCGTGCGGAGCGGGCAAAGCACAATGGGCTTTTCCGGACTGGTCAGAAGGGCCTCATGCTCCGGGCTGAGGTCGCAAAAGGCGCGTACCGTCTCAAGGCAGTCCGCCATAAGGGCCAGCGGCTTGTGCGGACGGTTCTTGCGCTCGCGCAGCAGGGCCAGGGCGCGCTCGTTACGGGCATCGCAGGCCAGCTGAAAACCGCCCAGCCCCTTGAAGGCCAGAATGCCCCCGTCAAGCAGCACGCGCCCGGCACGGCGAATCGCCTCGCGGGCGGCTGTTTCCGCGCCGGGAAGGCACCTCTGGCGGGCAGCATCTGCATGGTCATGAGCATCCGCGTTATCCACATCCGGCCCGCTATCAGCCTCCGCCCCGGCAAGGCCGCAATCCGCCCGGAAATGTTCCACGCCGGTACGCCCGGCCACTGCCGCGGCCTTGTCCACAAACCACAGGCGCGGTCCGCAGTCGGGACAAGCAATGGGCTGAGCATGAAAACGCCTGTCCGCGGGGTTGCCGTATTCGGCGGCGCAACGCGGGCAAAGGGGAAAACAGCTCATGGACGTGACGGCCCTGTCATAAGGAATGGAGCGGGTGATGGTATAGCGGGGGCCGCAATTGGTGCAGTTGGTAAACGCGTAGTTATGTCGGGGATTTTCGGGGTCGGTCATATCGGACAGGCAATCCGCGCAAATGCCCACATCCGGGCTGACAAGCACGCTGTGCCCCGCGTGCCCGTCGCTCGCCACAATGGCAAAGGCCGCCTCGCCGGGTACAGCAGCCATATCTTCATGGCGCAGCGCGGTCAGGCGTGCCAGCGGCGGCAGCTCTTTTTGCAGGCGCATGCCAAAACGCTCCACTTCTTCCGGCATGCCCTGTACCTCCATACGTACGCCGTCCGAAGTATTGCCCACGGTTCCCGTAAGGCCGCCCTCGTGGGCGAGCCTGTAGACAAAAGGGCGAAAACCCACTCCCTGAACCTGGCCGGAAGCCACAAAGGCGCGCCGTATCATCTGTTTCTCGCTCATGCGGCAAGAGTAGCGCACAAGGCCCGGGCTGTCAGCAGGGCCGGAAGCGTTTTCTGCAACGGACCCGGCACGACCCGATTCACACGGCATTGGCCGCTGCCGTAAAAGCGCTGCGGGCGCACCGCCTTTTGCTGTGCACGGCACAAAATCGCCCGCAGCATTCCCGTTGCCTGCGGCGCAAAAAAATCCGCCGTGCGTGCATGATCCCCACACGCAGCCCGGCCTCCGGAGCAGGGGGAACAATACCGCGGCCCTTGCGGCTTACGAGGCTTTTCGCTAGGGTCTTTCTCACATATTCCTTTTGTAAGGCAACTGTGTCAAAGCGGGGCGTCATCTTCAGCCGCATACCACAAAAGCATGCGCCCGCTGCCAGAGAGACCTGGCCTTTCCCTTGCCGATGCAGAACCATTACCGAAAACAGCCCCCAGGCCAGGCGGAATACCGCTTTTTTTCACTGCACCATCAAAAAACGCCCGGACGGCGCGTCACCGTTGCGCCGGGCTTACAGCCAGGAGCCTGCCATGCCCGCTGCCCGTACCATCGGTTCGCGTATCCGTGCCTTTCGCGAAGAGCGCGAGGTCGACCTCGAAACCCTGGCCCAGAATACCGGCCTGGACCAGTGCTACCTGCAAAAGCTTGAAAGCGACACCATCTATCCGAGCATCGGTCCCCTGCAAAAGGTGGCCCGCGCCCTTGGCGTACGCCTGGGGACATTTCTGGACGACCAGTTCACCCGCGACCCCATCATGGGCTGCATCCACAATTCATGCGAAGGTGAAGAAGCCCTGCACACAGGCCGCATCCCGCGGCCGAGCTATACCTACCAGCCTCTGGGCAAGGGCAAGAACGACCGCAACATGGAGCCGTTCCACATCCGTATTTTCCCCGACAGCGGCGAACGCAAAACCAGTTCGCATCAGGGCGAAGAATTCATTCTGGTGCTCAAGGGGGAACTGCTGGTTGTTTACGGGCGTGAAAACCACGTGCTCAAGCCCGGCGAAACCATCTATTATAATTCCATCGTTCCTCATTATGTAGGCGCGGCGGGCGATGAGCCGGTGGAAATTCTGGCCGTGGCCTACAACCCCTAGGCAGCCGCACGGCGAACGTGCGGCTCTCGGGCGCCCCGGGAGCGAAACAGGCCCACCGCCGTATCATGTGAAAAGCGCCTGCCGCTGCCCGGCCGCAGACAGGGCTTGACGCAGACGGGTTTTGGCCGCCGCCGGGCGGCATCATCAGGGCAAAGCCGCTCCAGCCGGTGACATGCCTGCTTTCCGGAAGGACTCACGGCAAAAACGCATCTGCCCCGCCAAGGCACAGGAGAAAATATGGAAGAAAAAGTTCGCCAGCGCCAGGCACAGTTTGAACTGCGCGAATGGACGCTGGGCCAGATTCTTGACCATACGGTAAGCCGGTTCCCCGACAGGGAAGCCCTTGTTTACGCCGACCGCGACTACCGTCAGACCTGGCGGGAATTTGGCGACATGGTGGACCGCTTCGCCAAGGGGCTGATGGCGATGGGCATCCAGAAAGGCGAAAAAGTGGCCGTATGGGCTACCAACGTGCCGTACTGGGTGGCCCTGCAATTTGCCACGGCCAAGATCGGGGCCATACTGATTACGGTAAATACCAATTACCGCGAGCATGAACTGCGCTACCTGCTTACCCATTCAGAATGCGAAAACATTTTTCTTATCGACAGTGTGCGCGACCATGACTATCTGGAAACCCTGTACCGCATCGCGCCCGAACTGCGCGTACAGGCCCGACGGTCCTTTGTGTGCAACAGCCTGCCGCACCTGAAGCGCGTATGCTTTCTGGGCATGGAAAAGCACCGGGGCATGTATTCCGTACCGGAAATACTCTCCCTGTCGGTCATGGTGGATGACGAAGAATACAAGGCACGGCAGGATTCACTGCATCCCTGGGATGTCATCAACATGCAGTATACCTCGGGCACCACGGGCTTTCCCCGCGGGGTCATGCTGACCCATGTGGGCGTAGGTCTCAACGGTTACTGGATAGGACGCCACCAGAACTTCGGCCCTGAAGACAGGGTCTGCCTGCCCGTGCCGCTCTTTCACTGCTTCGGTTGCGTGCTGGGGGTTTCGGCCTGCGTCAACCACGGGGCCGCCATGGTGATTCTTGAGTCCTTCAACCCGCTCAAGGTGCTGGCCGCGGTGGATTCCGAACGCTGCACGGCCCTGTACGGCGTACCCACAATGTTTCTGGCGGAACTGGAGCACAAGCTCTTTCACCGTTTTGACATGTCCAGTCTGCGCACGGGCATCATGGCCGGCTCTGTTTGCCCAGAACCGCTCATGCGCCGCGTCATTGACGACATGAACATGAAAGAGATCACCATCTGCTACGGGCTTACGGAAGGCTCGCCCGTCATGACCCAGTCCGACAGCCACGACAGCCTGCAACTGCGCTGCGAAACCGTGGGCTGCGCCATGCCCGGCATTGAGGTGCGCGTGGCCGATCCCGAAACATGCGAAGAACTGCCGCGCGGACAGGTGGGCGAAATTCTCTGCCGGGGCTATAATGTCATGAAAGGGTACTACAACATGCCCGAAGACACGGCCCGCGCCGTCAGCCCTGACGGCTGGCTGCACTCCGGGGACCTCGGCGTTATGGATGAAAACGGCTACCTGCGCATCACGGGGCGCATCAAGGATATGATTATCCGAGGCGGTGAAAACGTCTACCCGCGTGAAATAGAAGAATATCTCATGGGCATGCCCGGTGTGCTGGACGTGCAGGTGGTGGCTGTGCCAAGCTTCAAGTATGGCGAAGAGGTGGCGGCCTTCATTATTCCCCGCCCCGGCGTGGAAATCGGCCCGGAAGACGTGCGGGCTTTCTGCCGCGGCAAAATCGCCTGGTTCAAGATACCCAAGTATGTCGCTGTAATAAGTGGCTTTCCCCTTACTGCTAGCGGCAAGATACAAAAATACAAGCTGCGTGAGCAGGCTGCCCAGATGTGGCCTGAAGCTATGGAACCCAAACAGTAGGGCGCGTTTGCCCATAACCCCGGCACGGAGATGTCGTGCCGCGAAATGCCTGCAAGACGCCTTTTACGTCTGGCAGGCGCTTCACCACAAAAAATGCCCGGGACAGCCCGCACATGCCTGCCCCGCGCCCGCCCGGCAGGGAAACGTTTTGCTGCCCACCTGCACGTGCGTTGCGCTTAACGGCAAAACAGGCAAAACGGCCATGCCCGGTGCAAAGGATCATACGTGAGCGATAAAGACTTTTCCTATGACGAACCGCTGTCAATGACAGGCTCTCCGGCCTCTGCCGCCAACGGCAAGGTCACGAATGAGCATGGCCCGCAGGCGGAGCCTGTCCGGGCACAAGCCCCGGTCGCAGCCCCGGCGGGCGCACCGGGCGCAACCCCCTGCGCCACGGCCTGCCCGCTGGCGCAGATCCCCGCATCCGTGTGGAAAACACTGCTGCGCCGCCCCTTTCGCAAACGCCATCCCGTACTGTTCTGGGCCGCCATAGTGATTGTTCTGGGAGCTCTGGGCGTTGTGGCCGGAAGCGCGGGCAAGGACGGCGGCCTCATGGGCGGCGACCGTATTGCCCTGGTCAGTGTAACCGGCCCCATCATGAATGTGGAGCCTACCCTGGAATGGCTGCGCACGGTGGCCCGCAATCCGTCGGTCAAGGGCGTGCTTGTGCGGGTGGATTCGCCCGGCGGCGGGGCAGCTGCCTCGCAGGAAGTATATGACGCCCTGAAAAATCTGGCGCAAAAAATGCCCGTGGCCGTCAGCATGGGGTCCATGGCGGCCTCCGGCGGGCTGATGGTCAGCATGGCCGGTCAGCGGGTATTCGCCAATCCTTCCACGGTTACCGGCTCCATCGGCGTACGCATGGACGTGCCACAACTGCAGGGCCTTATGGACAAGGTCGGCGTGGGGCAGGAAACTCTTGTGGTCGGCCAGTACAAGGACGCCGCCTCCTACATGCGGCCCATGACGGCCGAGCAGCGCGCCTATTTTCAGGGTGTGCTTACCAACATGTATGACCAGTTTGTGGACATTGTGGCCCAGGGGCGCGGCATGCCCCGCGACCGCGCACTCAAGCTCGCCAACGGCAAAGTGTACACCGGGCAGGAGGCCCTGGGGCTGGGCCTTGTGGATGAACTGGGCGGACGCGGGCAGGCCCTCGCCTGGCTGGCCCAAAAGACCGGCGTGCCTGCCGAGCGCAAACTGCTGACGCGCCCGCGTGAAGACGGCCTGCTCGGGCGCGGGCTGCGGGTCATGCTTGGCGCTGTGCTCGGGCCTGAGTCCGATACTCTGGGCGGGCTGGCCTCTCTTGCGGGCCTTGCGCGGGGCGGCAGCGGCCATGCCGGCCCGCAAACTCCGGCTTTTCTGTACCAGTTTTAAGATAATGCTGCGTTAACATTGCCCTGGCGGCTGCGTGAGCAGACGCTGCCTGCGGAGGCCGCAGGTCTGCACACCTGAGCACCAGCGTGAATGTCTTGCAACCGTTGGAAATACAGACTTTCAACGGCAGAATGGGGCAAGTACGCCACCGGCAGACCGTTTACCCGCCCTTTTGCAGGGCGGGTAAAATAGAGAGGCAACAGCCTTGCGTACCAATGCAACAATGTGTCTTGCAGGCATTACCGACGCCTGCCGGAACCGCTGCTGGCCCCACACCGCAGCCGGTTTTTCGCTGCCGGGCGATGCAACGAGCGCCGTTGCCGTGTAGTGCAGGCGTTCAAGATCAGTTCAGCCCATACCCGGCCCCGCGCCCTGGAGAATAATGATGTACCCGCGTTTTGTTTTTTCCCTGCTGGCCCTGTGCCTGACCGTTTTTGCCGCCCCTGCGGCCGCCAAAACCTATGACCTGGCTTTCATAAGCGCCGACATCCCCGATGCATGTCACTTCATGACGCGCGATGGGGCGGTGTTTGTGGTGGATGACGAAGACCACTTTTTCACCATAAATGTTGTCGAACGCGACAAGAACACGAGCCTTGAAGAGTATGCCCAGAAGCTCTCCCGCTCCATCAACGGCGGGCCTGTAAGCAAGGCAGGTGAAGACGCCTGGACTTTCATAGTCAAGGTGGCTGTGGTTCCCTTTGACGTTCTTGTCATGGGGGATGACGAGCATGTTGTGGAGCTTTTTACCGACCAGAACCGGGCGGATTGGCCCAAAGACATAAAGGGCGCCCTTGATTCCATCAAGGGCAAAACACCGGCGCTGGACAGCCTGGTGCAAAGGGTTCTTGCGCCGCGCTAGCCGCGAAAATCCTCTTGCCGGAGCGCTATTTTTTTATGGACAAACAGACAGGCCCGTGAGAATTTCTCACGCATCGAGGATCATACACAGGAGATCACCATGTTGAACAGATTTTTCCTGCTTTCCCTCTTCTGCCTGTCGCTTCTGGCCCTGTCGTGCCCTGCCCTGGCCAGGGAGATGAAGTTTGCCCACTTCAGCATGGACGTGCCTGCCGCATGTACCGTGCAGGAGCGTGAGGGCAAGGTCACCGTCAGGGCCACGCCAGAGATTTTCTTTACCATCGCCATCTTCACCAGAGGCGAGGCCGGAAATCTTTCGGACAAGGACTTTGCCGCCAAGCTTGCGCAACAGCTCAAAGGTTCGGCCCCCATAGCTACCGAGGACGGCGGCTGGAGCTTCACCGTCAGGGCCGGGGCCGTTGCGGCCAATGTGGATGTGATCGGCGATGCTGATTACGTCATGATGTTCATGAGTGACGCCGGTGACAAGGAGTGGCCCGAAGCGCTTCAGGCGGCCTATGACTCCATCAAGGGCAATAACGCCAAGATTGACGATTTCTTGCAAAAAACCCTGTTTGCCGAATAGCGGCAACAGCAAAACTGCCCGGCCTTTGCAGGCGGCGGCACAGCCCGGATATCACAGCCCGGCCCCTGAAAAGGCCGGGCATGTTTTTTATGCCAGGCCCGTACAGAATTCTGCCGGGCCATTCTTCAGGGCGGGAACCGGCCTGGGCAGAACAGGACCGCGCACAGCAACCGGGCGTCAGCGGCAACCTGGCCCGGCATGCACGGCAGCAACCGGATTGCGCCGCGCCACCCACACCCGGTTGCGTCCGGAGCGCTTGGCGCCATAAAGGGCCTTGTCTGCCCGGTGCAGAACCTGCAGGGCGTCTTCATCCATTTCGTATTCGCTGCACCCGAGACTGACGGTCACAGGCCGGCTGTCAGGCCCGCTTATCATGCCGGAAACAGCCCTGCGAATCCGCTCCGCAGCCTGTTCAGCCTGTTCCAGAAGGCTGCCGGGCATCAGCACCACAAACTCTTCGCCGCCATAGCGACATACCGTATCCATTTCACGCACACAGCGACGGATAACCTGCGCCACGTCTTTCAACACACTGTCGCCCACAAGATGGCCGAAACTGTCGTTGATCTGCTTGAAATGATCCACATCCAGCATGATGCAGCAAAAAGGCTTTTTCTCCAGCCGGGTGTACCGCTCCAGCACCATGTCCAGATATTTGCGGGTATACAGCCCGGTGAGTGCGTCTGTCAGGCTGCTTTCGTCAGCCTGCCTGACCCTGGTGATCATAGAATCAAGCTGGCTGCGCAGCGCGCCGATGGTCTGGCTTTGCTCCGCGATATCCACAATGACACCCAAAAGGCCGCGCACGCCGTTTTCGTCTTCAAAGCCGCCGCTCCAGTAAAGACAGGTGTGCTCCTTGCCGTCTGCAAACAGATAACTGCGCACGTGGTGGCTCACCTCTTGCCGGCGGACCATCTCCCTGTCTTCAGACTGGTACATTTTCCTGTCTTCTTCCGGCAGGTATTCCAGGTCAGAACAGTTTTTCCCAGAACGTCCTTTCTGCTCACGCCGAACATTTTTTCATATGCCCTGTTGATGAACGTAAAACGCAGGTCGGCACCCTTGACAAAGACGGCATTGGGCAGCGTGTCCAGAACGGTCATCAATGTGGCAAGACTGAGGCTGCTCATAGTTTTTACACGGCCCATCATGCGCGGCGCGGCCAAAGACCCGAAGCCGCAGCAATGGCGTTAGCAGGTGACAGGGATCAGCAATGTGGTTTTCCTGACTGTAAACGACATGGCTTCCTCTTTCCACTGGTAAAAAAGCCCGGAATAAACCGGACTGCCGAGCAGCAGGCAGTACCTCGCGGAGCCAGCCAAAACGCGACTGCGTCATATACCAATACAAAAGGGCGCCCCCACGGGGGCGCCCTTTTGCAGTATCTGGAAACAGCGTTTAGCTGTTTTCGCTTTCTTCAAACTTCTGCTTGAGCAGATCGCCCAGGCTCTGGCCGGATTCTTGCGGCCCGGAATGGAATTCCTTGGGCTTGCGGCGGTCTTCCACTTCCTGAATCTGCTTGATAGACAGACCCAGGCGGCGCTCTTCAGCGCTGACATGGATAACCTTGGCCTGAATTTCCTGGCCTTCTTTGTAGATTTCAGCCGGGGTCTTGACCTTTTTGCTGGACAGTTCGGAAACGTGCACCAGCCCTTCAATGCCTTCTTCCACTTCAACAAAGAGGCCGAAGTCGGTGATATTGGTCACAATGCCCTTGACGGTGCAACCCACGGGATAGGTGCTGGGCACATGGCCCCACGGATCGTCCACCAGCTGCTTGACGCCCAGGGTGAACTTTTCGTTCTCCTGGTCAACGGTCAGCACCTTGGCCTGCACGGTATCGCCCACCTTGTACATTTCGTTGGGGTGGCGCACCTTCTTGGTCCAGGAGATGTCGGACACGTGGATGAGGCCGTCAATGCCGTCTTCGATACCGATGAACATGCCGAATTCGGTGATGTTCTTGATAACGCCCTCAAGAATGGTGCCTTCAGGATACTTTTCGGCAACCAGTTCCCAGGGATTGGGACGAACCTGCTTCATGCCGAGGCTGATGCGCTTCTTTTCCCCGTCCACGCCCAGGATGACCACTTCGACTTCGTCGCCGGTGTGAACCATCTGGGAAGGATGGCGCAGTTTGCGCGTCCATGACATTTCAGAGATATGCACAAGGCCTTCAACGCCAGGCTCCAGCTCCACAAAGGCGCCGTAGTCAACCAGGTTGGTGACCTTGCCGGAGCATTTGGCCCCTTCGGGGAAGCGGGCGGAAATGTCCTGCCACGGATCGGGCACAAGCTGCTTGAGCCCCAGGGAAACCTTGTTGTTGTCGCGGTCAAAGGAAAGAACCTTGAGGGTCAGTTCCTGACCGATGGTGATCATTTCCTTGGGATGGCGGATGCGCTTCCAGCTCATGTCGGTGATGTGCAGAAGCCCGTCAAGGCCGCCCAGGTCAACAAACACGCCGTATTCGGTAATGTTTTTGGCCTTGCCTTCCACGGTCTGCCCCTCTTCAAGGGTGCGCAGCAGATCCTGACGTTTGGAATCGCGCTCTTCTTCAAGCAGCACGCGGCGGGAAACGATAACGTTGCTGCGGCGGCGGTTGATTTTGAGCACGCGGAACTCGAACTCCTGGTTGACCAGGGCGTCCATGTCCGGCACGGGGCGCAGGTCCACATGGGAACCGGGCAAAAAGGCCTCTACTCCGCCGATATCCACAGTGTAGCCGCCCTTGATGCGACGCACAATGTGGCCCGTGATGACCCTGTTGTTTTCCTGCACGTCTTCGAGCTGGTCGAAAACCTGCATGCGTTTGGCCTTTTCAAAAGAAAGGGTGATGGTTCCGTCGTTTTCGTTCTTGCGAACAACGTACACGTCCACCTTGTCGCCCACGGCAACGCCGATGTTTCCGGCGGCATCGCGAAATTCGGCCGTGGGGATCTGCCCCTCGGACTTGAAGTTCACGTCCACCAGCACATTGTCGTCATCCACACGAACGATCTCACCCTTGGTGATAGAGCCTTCTTCAAGGTCGCCAAAATCGGAAGTGAGGTAGTTTTCGAGGGCACTCTCGAAATTCATTTCGGTTTCGTGCCCGGTTTCCAAACCTGCCATATGTCCAGCCTCCAAACATGATTTCCCTAATACAAGGGAGGCCGCATAAGTACCAGAATTCTGCCGAAAGAACAAGGAAAAATCCGCCAAAAATGGCCTCCGGAGCCGAAAACCGGTTCCGAAGTCCCTGTATTTCCCCGGCTGGCGCAAGCCACCGCCTGCCTTGACATTTACCGCGCCCTGTTGTCCTCTGTCGTTTTGGCGGGGAATTTCGTGCAAATCGAAAACAGTCGCGCTGCGGTAAGAGGGGACAAAGCTTCTTCATGCTGTTCTGAAGAGCGGCATGCGACAGCCAGTCGCATATGCGGTGAAGGCGAAGCCAAGGCGCGGGCCATATGGCCCCACAGCCCTCAAGTCCGAACATCCGCCGGGGCCGGTGCCCCTTGCGAACCTTTCAACGCGAAATTGAGGAGGTTGCCATGCCGCGTATCCTTTCACATGCGGGGTTTCGCCCGCTGCTTTTCGTTCTGCTGCTGCTCGCGAGCCTGTGCCTGCACGGCACAAGCCATGCCGCCGATGCCCCCAAGGAAGGGGTGCTGCTGGTGGCCTTCGGCACCAGCGTTCCCGAGGGCATGCCCGCCTTCAAGGCCGTAGATGCTGAATTTAAAAAGGCTTTTCCCGGATCGCCCGTGGTGTGGGCCTATACATCACAGATCATTCGTAAAAAACTGGCCGAACAGGGCCAGCCCGTGGGCGGCATCAGCGATGGCATGGCCCAGCTTGCCAAAGACGGCGTAAAGGTTGTGCGCGTGCAGTCGCTGCATGTGCTTGGCGGCGAAGAATTTTCAGCCCTTGAACGCGCAGTTCTGCTTGACGTGAGCAAACATCCGGGCCGTTTCGACGCGGTTTTCCTGGGCCGCCCCCTGCTGGAATCCAGGGCCGATGCGCAGGAACTGGCTGCGATCCTGCTGGCTGACACCAAAAAAGCCCGCGGCAAAAATACTGCCCTTGTGCTTATGGGCCACGGCCAGAGCCACGGGCGCGCCGACCTTGCCTTTGAAGGCGTATGCGCCGTGTTCAAGGCTGCGGACAAAAAGGTCCACATGGCCACAGTAGAGGGCGCGCGCACCTTTGAAGACCTGCTCAAGGAACTCAAAGCCGCCAAGGTCAAGCAGGTGGTACTGGCCCCGCTGATGCTGGTTGCCGGAGACCACGCCCGCAACGACCTTGCCGGCGACGAGGAAGACTCGTGGGCCAGCCAGCTCAAAAAAGCGGGCATCAAGGTTGACGCCCACCTCAAAGGCCTGGGCGAGATGCCCGGCACGGCCGCCATTTTCGTGCGCCATGCCAAGGAAAGTGCCGACGACCTGACCAGGGAACCCAGAAAGCCGTAACAGGCCGCATAAGCGCCTGCTGGCTGCCATCCCGCACGGGCGCGTTACAACAATGTCAGGTGCGCGGGCCGGGCCATGCCCCGGGCCGCGCACCTTTTTTGCATTTCCCGCCCATGCCGGACGGCCGGGCCTGCCACGGCAGACAGGCCTGCAAGGCAGATGCCCCCGATGCCGCCAGCAACTCTTCTGCCCGATTGTGGGATCTTGGGGTACACAATATCTGTTTTTTTGTGTAGCATGCCTTAAAATTTCATCCTTAACACGCCGGATGGCCTTTTTTCGGCCACAGTCCGGTTCCCAGTCCGCCGGGGGAGGCCCGCATGCCCAAGCAAAGTCGCAAGATATCCCCGCCGCGCGCCGCCGCACAACCCCGCCGCACAGCCAGAAGCGGACGCGCCTACCCGCAGGATACGGAAAAAACCGCCTGCCACAAGGCCGAGGCACAAGCCATATTCGCCAATGCCAAACGCATGGCGGCAATGATGGCCCGCACTCTTGGCCCCTTTTGCGAGGTGGCCGTGCACGATTTCAGCGATCTTGAGCACTCCATCATCCACATTGAAGGCGCCCTTACCGGCCGTAACGTAGGCGCTCCGGCCACAAACATGGTCACCAAGGCCTGGCGGCAGGGCGGCGACAATGTGCAGGACATCATTGCCTATTCTGCCGCAACCCCCTCGGGACGGACACTCAAGTCCTCCATCAGCTTTTTGCGCAACAGTGAAGAACAGGTCATCGGGGCGGTCTGCATGCATTTTGACCTGACAGACCTGGAGCGCTTTCAGGGGGTTCTGCATGCCCTGCTGCGTTTTGAAAGCGCCCCCGGCAAGGAAATGAGCGAGGCCTTTCCCTCCTGCCTCGGCGAGACAAGCGATGCCATCATTGAAACGGCCATCCGCCGGGCGGGCAAACATCCTGCCACCATGACGCGTGAAGAAAAACTGCATTTTGTGCGCATTATGGATGAAGAAGGGGCTTTTCTCATCAAGGGTATGGTGCAGTACCTGGCAAAGGCCATGCGCGTGTCCATCTACACCGTGTACAATTACATGCGCCAGATCAAGGAAGACGCCAGCCGCGAGGCGGCCTCGGGCCAGAAAAAGGCTGATTAGAGCCTTTTTAACGTGAAAATGCTCTGGCGCCTGCGCGCGCAGACGCTCACCGTGGGGATACGAGGGCAATTTTTTGGTGCTGTTACACGCCGGAACGGCGTGCCGTCACTTTTGAGAGTGTACATTCTCAAAAGCAAAATACTGTTGCGCGCCCGGGCGCTGCGGAACTGGCAGCGTGGGGCAGATATGGCCGCAGGAGCGCAGCCCAACGCCTGCCGCGCCCGAAGGCCCCGAAGCACCCCGCCATGCAGCACTGAAACAACGCAGAGAGCGGCGTTACTACATTGAAACCATTGTGTTTCAGTCAGCGTCGGCTCGTGTTCATGAAAAATCCGGCCCGGGTCCGGGGCCTTCAGAAAATCAGGGGTACGCCGTCCGGAACAGGCATTTTTCAGGTATGCGGCCATGCCGTGCCGCGCAGACACCATCGTCTTGCCGCAGGCTTACTGCCAGCCGCCCCACAGGGCAATCCGCTGCAAACCCAGCATTGCAACAAGCATCCCTGCCTGAACGACCAGGGCCGCAATAAAAGCAGCACCCTTGCCCCGCATGCCACAACGCGCCGGAGATTGCCTGGCCACCATGCCCCACACGCCCTGCAAAACGCGCTTGAGGGGCCATACAAGCGCCAGCCCCATCCACAGCAGGCCGCCCCAGGTGAAATACCTGATGTCGGAAATAGCCCAGAAGCGCTCCAGAACAGCGCCCAGACCAATATTGCCCGCACTGTAGGCACTGCCTATGGATTCCACGGCGTCCAGGGCTTTTCCATCGCTGAACAGCACCCCCACTGCCCCGAACAGCGCCACGAGGGCAACAAGCAGCATGAGCAGCAGCCAGAACGTGTTCATCTGCCACCGCGCATGCCCGAGCAACACCCTGTCGCCCTGCGCCCCGGCAACACGGCGTAGCACAGGGGCCAGCACGAGCACGGGAAAAGGCAATCCCCCCAGTACGGGCAGCCACAGGGCAAAAGCGCCCCCGGCCAGACAGAGATAGCCCGCCCAGGCCAGGCCCGGAGCCAGCAGCTTGCCTGCGGACATGAAACCTCCTGTGCTGAATGTGTCACTCGCATGCAATGTCGATCCATAATCGCACGGCCGCCTGACACGGGCAAGGCCTTATCACTTCTTCAGCACAACTGCTGCCGCCATGCGGCACGGGCAGGGGATGTTACGCAAAAAAACGCGGGACCGCCCCCCTTCAGGAAACGGCAGCCCCGCGCTTGCATGTTTATATTTTTACGGATTATCCGCCAAATTCAGAGGCTATCTGCTGCTGGGCCACAAGCGTACCGGTGTCATCGCTCACGCTGTCGGTATGCACGCTTTCATAGCTTTGCTCTGTCTGGCCGGATACTCCGCCACCCGAATCATGTTCATTGCCTGTAAGCCCGGCCTCACGGTACGCATCGGGCATGTCGTCAGCCACGTACGCAGCGGCAGCCGCGGCACCGTCAACAAAACCGACCTGGTAACCGTTGAAGTGATCACTGTTAAAATAGTCTTCCAGGCTGGCCCGGTCGGCATCACTCAGGCCGTTGACGCTCACATTGATTTCCTCAACCTGGATCTTGCTGATATTTCCCTGCAACCAGGCATCATACTTGTCCATGAAGTCGTCAAAGGAGTCGGCCTTGAGCACCAGCAGGTCATGGCCTTCGCCGCTGATGATGGAAAGGCCGCCCTTCACGTGGCCGTCCAGCACTACGGTGTCATTGCCGGTTCCCAGGTTGATGGTGGTGGAGCCGCCCGTGACGCTGCCGTTGATGACCACCCGGTCGTCGCCATCGCCCATCAGTATCCTGTTTGCGCCGCCGGTAATATTGCCGTTGAGCGTGAAGGCGTCATTGCCGCCCCCCATATTGAACGTATTGTCCGCACCTCGCAGATCACCGTTGATTTCAATATGGTCGTTGCCGCTTCCGGTATTGATAACGTTGACATAGCCGCCCACGTTGCCCGTAAGCGTGATGTTGTCGCCGTGTTCATCGCCGGCCTTGCTGCCACCCTGAATAAGGTTCAGCCCGCCCGCATTGCCGTACATGGCGTATGCCTCGCCGGCCGTTCCGGCCTTGGCCGTAATGACAACCGTAATGGGGCTGTCCGAATTTTCAATAATATTCTGGGTCGAGGTTCCCCATCCGTCACGGGTGAACATACCGTAGGCCCAGCCGTTGTCGCTCCCGCTGGCATCGGCAGTAATGTTTACATTATTGACATTGGTAATCTTGTTGACGGCTGTTCCCCAGGCCGCATTCATGCCGAACGCTCCGCCCTTGACATCCATATAGTCGGTCGAAAGCGTTTTCGTGCCGGTAAAGGTGGCGTTTATGTTCACCGTATCGTTACCGCCGCCGCCATCAATGACCGTCGTGCCGCCAGCCTGTGTGGCAAGGCCGATGGCCGCCGCCCCGTTGTGCGCGGAAGCGTTGATATTGATAACATCATCGCCATCGCCGGCATTGATGTGGGTGATGCCGTGGTTGGTGGAGGTGATGCCCACCCCCCAACTGGGCGCGTGCCCGCTGATATTCAGCTCGTTGCCGTTATCCGAAGTATTGATGTTGACGTTGCCGCCATACCCCGCATAGATGCCCGCAGCAGTTCCCTTGCCTGAAGAGGCATCTACCGTGGCGCTGATGTTCACATCACCGGCCTTGACGTTGAGATGGGATTTGTTGCCCCACCCGCCCTGATCGACATTGCCGGACGCCGTAAGCCCCATGGAGGTAAAGCCCGCAGCACGCCCGCCTGTCCAGGAAACGCCGGAATAGGGGCTGTCATACGGCGATGTCTCCTGGTATGAAGAAGCGTTGAACGTGCCGTTTTCAGCCGTGGTGATGTTCAGACTGGTACCCGCGGAGGTGCGGAAGCCGCTGCTTGTCACCGTGCCGTCGGCGCCGCCGCCCGCAAGGGCCTTGGCTTCACTGCTGACATTCTGCCCGCTGATGTTCACAATGGCCTGGTCCCGCGTGTAAACTCCTGTGGACATGTTGTCCACGGTGCCGCCCTTGGTAACGCTGGAAAAATTCACATCACCCTGGGCTTCCACATTCACTGTGGTCTTGCCGGAACCCCATATGCCCGCAGCCATTTTTTCTGTGGCATTGGCGCTGAAGCTGATATCACGCCCACGCACAACGGCGGAAGTTTCATACATGCTGCCGTCAGCAGCCTTCTCGCTTGAGGTAGCCATGGCCATGGCTGTTCCCGTACCGGAAGAGGCGCTGATGTGCACGTCGGCCTTTGTGCCTGCATCGATGAGTCCGGCGGCGTTGCCGCCATAACCCTGGATATAGTTGCCGTAAGCGCCGCCGCCTTCCGCCTTGGCGGCAATATCGACCCTGCCCACTGTATCGTGGGCAAACGTCATCTCGGTATTGTGTGTGGCGTAGGCATTGCCGGAATCTCTGGCATTGACCACAAGGATGTTGTTGATGCTGTCACCGCCCAGCGTGATCGTTTCTCCACTGACAATCTTGCCGTGTGAAACATACCATTCGCCCTTCAGGGGGCCGTCCATGCCCGCCTCGGCTTCACGCTGCGTGTAGTCATAGGTGGAAGTTCCGCCGCTGCCCAGCAGATCCATAGTGTAGGTCTTGCCGCCGATGCTCACCTCAAGCGTGGAGGCAAACTTGCCCCCTGCTGCCAGCGCCGCCTTGCCGGCCTCGGTAAGCGTAACGGTAACAAGGCCCGTGGCCGGGTCAACGGAGGGGGGATTGAAGTATTGCGACACGCCGCCGGCAAAAGCAAAACTGAGCTTGGACGCATCCGTAACCAGATGGCCGTTTTCATCCACAGCCTGAAAAGACAGGGACTGCCCGCTGCCGTGGCTCATCACAAGACGCGTATGGTAGGTACCCCCATCGGGGTCGGGACCGGGGCCGGGCGTATCGCCTCCGCCACCGGAGGCGGCAAGAAGCCCCTCGGCGGGAAATTCTGTTTCGGATGCAAACAGCGGCTGCATCTGCCAGTCCAGACCATCAAGGTGATCCACACCTTCGGCAAGGCTGGATTCTGCAAATTCATTATATCGGGCTCCACGTTCCACCCCGGCGGGACCAGCGGCGGGCATCAGGTCGTCATGCCCCAGTGCCGCAAAAAATTCCTTGCCGGAAAGCGCCTGTCCGTCCACCAGAAATTCAGGCACGTTTGAGCTGGTATAGGTGGTATAAAATCCTTCAAGGGCCAGTGTGCCGCCATCGTCAAACGTAAAGGTCAGCGCCTCGCCCTCGCGACCAAGGGTCGCTTCTCCGGCCGGGAAATTCAGAATGACTGCTTCATTGCCCGTGCTGTGAAAAACACTGTGCTGGCCGCTTGACGGGCGGAAAAGATTCAGGTTTGCCATGGGGTTCTCCGTCATGTTCGCTGAAAAATATGTCGGGAAGGCGAAGATGCCCGTGTGTCGGGAAGGCAGAAATACCCGCCGCGCCTTCTTCACAGAGCGGCGGCAAAAAAATGCACAGGCAGATCGCGAGAGGGTAATAAATGGTCAGAAGAAGAATCTGAGCAAGCAATATCCCTGGAGATATTGCCGTGACCAGTAGCTGGTCAGAGGGAAAAAAGGCGGCTCCAAAAGCAAGTCGCGTGGACTTACTCCACACAATTACTATTAACTCTAATATCGGACTTGTCAAACTATTTAGGAAAACAGATATGTGTTCACGGCAACACGTACAGTCCATGCGGCTGCGACGCAGCCCAACAGCTTTCAGGGGCCACGGTCACGGCAGGCCTCACAAACGGCCACTATATGGGCGACTGAACGGACCCGGCAGTCCTTTGCCCATCGCAGATCAGCGCCTGTCCACCACGCGACGGGACTTGCTGAACGTGCGCGGCAAGGCGGCATAATCCACAATACTGACATCCATACGTGCCATGATGGCCTTGTGCAGGCGTTTTTCCAGCGCAGAAGCCAAGGCGGAATCATTGCCCCCGCAGGCGTTCTGGGCGCGCTCCACTGTGAGCGCCAGATGGTCGAGACCGCGCTCGTCGCGGCTGAGGTCCACCTGATACTCGCCGCCCAGTTCGGCAAATTCCCCGATTACAGCCATGAACTGGCCGGGGTAGATATTGACGCCCCGGTAGATGAGCATGTCGTCTGAACGGCCCAGAATGCGGTCATGGCGCGGCATGTTCAGGCCGCAGGCGCAGCGCCCCGGCAGCAGGCGGCACAGGTCATGGGTGCGGTAACGCAGCAGGGGTACGGCCTCCTTGCGCAGGCTGGTCACCACCATCTCGCCCACTTCTCCCTCCGCCACCGGCTGCAACGTGACGGGGTCAAGTACCTCGATGATGAACAGGTCCGCCCAGTAATGCAGACCGTCGTGGGCGTCGCAGTCTATGGCCGTACCGGGACCATACATTTCGGTCATGCCCGCTATATCGTGGCAACCTTCAAGCCCCAGCTTGCTTTCAATGGTTTGTCGCATTTTTTCGCTGCGCGCCTCAGACCCGCAGATCATCTTGCGCAGCTTGAGCCGCCCGCCAAGGCCCGACCGCTCCACCTCTTCGGCCAGTAGCAGGGCCATGGAGGCTGTAGCGCCGAAACAGGTGGATTCAAGGTCCTGCAAAAGCTGCAAATGCATCTCAAGGTTGCCCGGCCCCACAGGCACGGTAAGCATGCCGAGCTTTTCGCTGCCGCCCTGAAAACCCACTCCGGCCGTCCACAGGCCATACCCCACGGCTATCTGCATGCGGTCGTCAGCGGTCAGCCCGGCCAGCTCGTAACAGCGGGCCATCTGCAGATTGAATGTTTCCACGTCCGCCGCGGTATAGGCCAGGATCTTGCGCTTGCCCGTCGTGCCGCTGGAGGCGTGAACACGCACCACGGCAGCGGGAGGCACGCACAGCAGGGGCAAGGGATAGCCCTCGCGCAGATCGTCCACATCCACAGTGGGCAGGCGCGGCAGATCGTCCAGGCAGATGGCCTCACCAGGCTCAAGCCCACAGGCGCGCAACTTGCTGCTGTACTGGGGTGAGTTCCAGGCGCGGCGCACTGTCCGGCACAGGCCTTCCTCCTGCTGGAGGCGGATTTCCTCATCCGCAAGCTGTGGAATGAAGCGGTATGACATGCTTCTGCGGCTCCTTTACCCTTGAGGCAGGTTCATCTGCAATGCCTGGTGGCAATAACCTCATGTATTTTCTGAAAACAGGCACAAACCGGCTGCACACTGAAACTGCGCTCTGACGGCTGCAAGGACAGACTCCCGCCACGAAGGCCTGACGCAATTTCAGCCGTTGCCCGAAGACTTGCGAGAAAACCGCCGTGCTGCGCATCTGCCCTGTTTCACATCGCAATGAACACCTGAAACGGTAACTCCAGAACTGCACAACCCGGCAGCGCAGGGCGATTGTGCGTCTTTTCAATCTCTCAGGCAAGTCAAATGGTCCGGCGACGCAACATGCCCGGCGCAGTCAGGAAAAAACATCATGTTTCGTTCCGTCATGCCTCGTGGCAGCATTCAAAAGCCCGACGCACGCCTGCAGTCAGCGCCTGCGGACTCTGCGCCCCCTGCCGGGCGGCTTCGGCCAGCGCCAGCATGAGCAGCACCCGCGCCTTGGGCGCGGAAAGCATGCCCGAGGCTATAAAGGGTGCGTATCCGTCCAGATCCGTCACAGGGCCGCCGCCCGTGCGGCTGGCCCGTACCACGGGCCTGCCCGCAGCAACAGCCCCGGCAAGAGCCTTGCGCACATCTGAAGGCATCGAGCCATTGCCCATACCAGCCACCACAAGCCCGGCCGAACGCTCCATAGAAAAGAGCACCGCGTCCAGAGGCATTCCGGCACAGGCATAAAGCACGTCCACGCGGGGCAAGCGCTCCTGCCCCGCATGGGCCGCATAGGTCCCTGCCAGAGGCGGTCCATCCTCGCCCTTGTGGTAAAAAACAGGGCGGCCGTTGATGACCCGGCCGAGCAGCCCTGATTCCAGAGCGCAAAAGGCCTCCACATCAAGTGTTCCGGCCTTCACCGCCGTGCGCGCCGAAAGAATTCGCCCGTTCATCACAATAAGGGCACCACGCCCGCGCGCCCCGGGGCTGGCCGCCACGGCCACGGCATCGCGAATATTGATGGGACCGTCCGCACTCAGGGATGTGGCCGGACGCATGGCCCCGGTAAGCACCACAGGTTTGGGGCTGCTCATGGTCAGATGCAGGTAAAAAGCCGACTCCTCAAGCGTGTCTGTGCCGTGGGTCAGCACCACCCCACACATGGATGCGTCATCCAGAGCCGCGCCACAGTCGCGCCCGAGCTTGGCCCAATGACAGGGGCGCATATCCTCGCTGGGCAGGTTACCGCACTGGCGGCTGGCGATGCGGGCCACGCCGTCAATACCCGGCAGGCTTTCCAGCATGCACTCCACAGAAAGCACACCCGCCTGATAACTTATCTGTTCCAGCGGGGTGTCGGCCACCCCGGCAATGGTTCCGCCCGTCCCCAGCAGGGCCACCTGGGGCAGCGGCGCGCCGCACGGAGCAGCAGCGGAATCAAAAGAACGGCTCATGACGGCTCCCGCCGCGCAGTCCCCTCCTGTTGCCGGGGAGCAGCCGCGCGGACTTGCAGTTTCAGGTTGACCCGCATCCGGCCGGAAGCTGCCCGCCGCACCTGCCCAACGCAAAAACGCTGTGTGCCGCGTAACACGTATCTGCCGGAAAAAATGCCTTGCGCAAAAATGACCGCCGACCCGCTGGCGAGCGCTTCAGCCGTTGCCCGCCCCGGGCTGCGGCATATGAAGCACAGGCGTGCGCCACAGCATTTCCACCACAGGCTGCCCCGTATGCCCGCACACACTTTCACTCACCGGCTTGAAGCCCATACGCTCATAGAAAGCTCTGGCACCGATGTTGGCGTGATATACATCAAGGCGCAGGCTGTCGCGCCCGGCCATGGCATGCCGCAGCAAAATCGTGCCCAGCCCCATGCGCCAGCACGAAGGCCGGACAAAAAGCGCGGCGATAAAATCCACACCATCAGGACAGCAAAGGGCGGAAAAAGCAACAGGGGCACCTTGCCTTTCCAGCATGACCAGATCCGATGCCGGCAGATAGTGCTGCTGCATGGCGTCACGCTGCCGCTGCCACAGGGCCGGATCCACAAAATCGTGGGCCAGCAGTGATGCTTCAAGCCAGAGATCCGCGCAGGCCGCATGGTGTCGGGTGCTGACGCCGCGCGTCAGTGTTATGCCGGCGGGCATACTGTTCATCATGACAATCCTCCTCCCCGGCAGGCAGGTGCCACGCACGGCCTGGCCGAGAAAATTCAGTTACTCCCCTACATGTTTATGCAAGACGGGACGTTGCGTCAACGCGGCCCGGTCCCGGCCGCGCACTGAAAGACGGGCGTTTCCGGGCCACTTGGTTTTGTCATTCCCTTGGTGTAGCGTGCGCGCATGGACAAGAAAAAAATATCCCTTGTATCGCTCGGTCACTTATCGTGCGACGTCAATGGCGGGGCATTACCCGCCATTCTGCCCTTCCTGCGCACCCACTACGGGTTGACCTACCAGGCCACGGGCGGCCTCATGTTTGCCTACTCCTGCCTGTCGTCGATCATACAGCCGCTTTTCGGCCTTATGGCAGACAGGCTCTCCAAGCCCTGGCTCATCCCCCTCGGCGTGTTTCTGGCAGGCATGGGGCTGGCGGCAGTGGGCTTCATGTCCAGCTACTGGGCCATTTTTGCGGCCATCGGCCTGAGCGGCGTGGGCGCAGCCCTTTTTCACCCCGAGGGAGCGCGCTTTGCCAACAAGGTGTCCGGAAAAAGCAAAGGCACCGGCATGAGTATATTTTCCATCGGCGGCAATGCGGGCTTTGTTATCGGGCCGCTGCTGGCAACCTTTTTCCTGAGCTGGCTGGGCATGCCCGGAACCTTTATTTTCGGCCTGCTGGCTACAGTCATGGCCTCCATTCTGCTGCTGCTCATCATGCGTATGGTTGCGCCAGAAGCTGCTGCCGCAGCCCAGAGAACCGCCGAAGCCGCTTACGGAACGCAGCAGGCCGGGGCACAGGGCAAAGGAGTCCAGGCGCGCCGGGGCGGCATGCCGGTGGCAGACGCCGGGACCGAAGAAGCCCCACAAAACAACTGGCATGAATTTTCAAAGCTTACCGGGGCCATCATTGCGCGCTCCGTTCTTTTTGTGGGGTTCAACACCTTTATCCCGCTGTACTGGGTAAACGGCTTTGGGCAGAGTAAAACCGCCGGAGCCATTGCCCTGACCATTTTCTGTACCTTCGGCGTCGCCAGCAACATATTGGGCGGAGTACTGGCCGACAGGCACGGCTTCAGGGCCATCGTGCGCATGGGCTTCGCCCTTATGACGCCCGCGGTGCTGGCTTTCGGGCTGCTGCCCAATCTCTATGCCGCCTACGCCCTGCTGCCCCTGCTCGGCTTTGTGCTGTATGCGCCTTTCAGTTCTCTGGTGGTTCTGGGGCAGACATATCTTGCCCGCAATATCGGCTTTGCTTCGGGCGTTACCCTGGGGCTGGCCACCAGCCTGGGAGGCGTGTTCGCGCCGCTGCTGGGCTGGATTGCCGACAACCACGGTCTGCCGCGCACCTTTCAGTGCCTGGCCGTGGTAGCTTTTATCGGCACGGTATTCGCCTTTGCCCTGCGCGAATACACGGCAAAAACTCCGGCCAGGGCATAGCCCCTCCGCCAGCCGCAGTTACGAACATTCAAAAGGCCCCTGCTCCGGAAATGCCGGTGCAGGGGCCTTTTTTGCGTCCATACCGGCAAAATCCCATCCATTGCGTTCGTAATGTCAGTGCTTGTGCAAAACATGATGTACTGATTGTGCATAACATAATTAATATTTTGTAATTATTAACTTTATTATGAATTTATATGTTCTTTTCCATCAAGGCGCAGCCTCCGTGAACAATATTTGCGGATATGGCCGCATGCACGCCGGAGCTACGCCAGATATGAACTATGTTCCCTACATGAAAAAACAGGTGCGCAAACTGTGCGTATCTTACTTAACAATTTAAAATATAATACTATTTTTATGAGACAAATTGTTTCTTTCGTGTGCGCCATAAAGACAGTCCGGAAACCGGCAGGAAGGAGAACCGCCGGTTTCCGGACTGTTTACACGGGCTACGCCCTTGGGCCGCTCGGGGTGCGGCCGTGTTCTCAGAGCTTTGTCTGGTACTTGCGCAGCACCGAAGGCCCGTCAGTGCGGATAATCTTGAGCCAGCAGAAGGTCAGCAGCAGCGACGGCAGGGCCATGAGCGCGCCGGAAAAATTGCCGAACATCTTGGCAACGCCAAGGCCGCCCATGCAGATCATGCCCAGGGCCAGAATGCACTGCACAAGGCACCAGAAGGTACGGTGCAGGCGATGAGGCTCGGAATCGGGGCTGAGGCGGCGCGTGGCCGTACTGGCGACCACATAGGAGCCGGAGTTGACCGTGGTTGCCAGAAAAATGGTGGACAGCAGACAGTACGCCACCAGCACCACTTCCTTGAACGGCAATGTGCCGAGCACGGCAATCATGGCGGCTGGCCCGCCCTCGGCCTTGAGAATGCTTACGGCATCCAGAATGCCGGCATGCTGTACATAGAGGGAATAGGAGCCAAAGATGCCGTGCATCAGACAGCCGCCGGAGACCGTTCCCGTCATGCCCCACAAAATGATTTCACGCACGGTGCGGCCGCGTGAAATACGCGCAATGAACAGGCCCATAAAAGGACCAAAACCCGCCCAGAACAGGGCGTAAAAAATGGTCCAGTCCTGCGGAAAGCTGCCACCGCCCCAGGGGTCTGTCCAGAAGACCATGTTGGGGTAGTTGCCCAGCCATTTACCGAAGGCATTGGTGAAAATGTTGAAAAGCTGCACGGTCGGGCCGGCGAAGAAACAGTAAGCCGCCAGCAGCAGGGCCAAAATGACGTTGACGTCGCTCAGCCACTTGATGCCCTTGTCCAGCCCCCGGTACACGGTATAGCCCGCCACCAGACCGCTGAAGGCCAGAATGACGACCTGCGTGGTCAGGTTGGGACTGATGCCGAACACGCTTTGCAGTGCATAGGCCACTGTGGGCAAAGAAAGGCACATGGTCACGGCCGTACAGAACATGAGCCCCAGGATAAAGAACACGTCAATGCACAGGCCCAGCCAGCCGCGCGCCATGCGCTGGCCGATAATCATTTCTGTGGCCGTGCTGACCCGCAGGAAAGGCTCCTTGCGGATGTAGAACATGTAGGCAATGGGTAGCGCCGTAATCAGATAGGTGCACCAGGCGTTGGGTCCCCAGTGCATCAGCAGGTAGGCCAGCGCCCAGTCATAAGCCTGCGTGCTCATGGGGTCGGCGTACTGCGGCGGAATAAGTATGTTCCAGAGTGGCTCGGTAATGGCCCAGAACATGATGGCGCCGCCCACGCCGGAACAGAAAATCATGGCTATCCAGGACGGCAGGGCAAACTGGGGCTTTTCGTCAGGTTCGCCAAACTTGATGTCGCCCCAGCGGCTGAAGGCAAAGTAGAAGCAGAGAAAGATCAGGCCAACGGTTATCCAGAGGTACAGCGTGCCGAAGTTGGCCGCAAAAGGCTGGTAAATTGCCGTAAGCACCGATTCCGCAGCCTTGGGCACAATTACTGCGGGCAAACTGATGAGCAGCACGATAAGCAGGCCCGGAACAAATATCTTCCAGTCCGGTCGCAGGTCCTCGGCGCTGTTTTCGCCAGATGCGCCAGTGGGCTTGATTTCAGCCATGTTGCCTCCCGATGAGCAGATAGTGAAAAAGATTTTCACCCATTCTGCAGTAGTCGTGCCAAAATTCACCAAGCTGAAATACTTGTATTATTTTATAATGCCAAGCCCAAAGGCCCTTCTGCACGACAAACATGTCGCCTTTTACGACAAAAATGTCTTTTTATAAAACTCTTTAAATCAAGCAAGTTAAACAGAAATCCCCACATATTACGCCATTTCGGTCGCCTTTGGTCGCCCATGCAGGCCGAAAAGGTTTGTGCTCATTGTGTCATGCTCAAGAATATTGCATATATATCCATGTAAAATGAGGCGTTATCAACGTTGGCATACTTATTGATTAAACTTGCGGCATCACACGGCAATCTTATGCTCGTCATGCATTATCAAGGAGGTTTATAGTTATGTCCGCCAAAGCCAAACGCGCCGCCCTTATCGGCTATGACTGCCTTATTCCCAAAAGGCTTGAACATATGCTGGCCCAGGGAGGGCTGGAAAATTTCCGCAAGTTCATGAACGAAGGCAGCTACATTCCCGAAGGGTTCAACCTGCCCACGGTCACCCCGCCCTCGTGGGCTACCATCTGCACCGGCGCATGGCCCCGCACCCACGGCGTGGAAGACTATTATTACTATCATGAAGGCCGCAGCCTGGACTATAAAGAAACCACCCAGGCTTTCGGCTCCGACATCCTGACCGCCCAGACCATCTGGGACGCCTGGGACAAGGCGGGCAAAAAATGTCTTGTGATCAACTATCCCATGTCCTGGCCGTCCAAGATGGACAAAGGCGTCATGATCATGGGCGAGGGCCTCAGCCCCGCAGAAACGCGCTGGCCCCTGCACGGTAACGAACACAAGGAATTTCTCTGTTCTGAAAGCGTGATCTCCACCGACTACTATCCCATGGGCGCTCAGGGCGTTTTTGACGACGCCAAAGGCTGGAAAAACCTGCCCGAAGGCGATGAGCCGCTGGAAATGACCGTGAACATGACTTTCAAGGAATCCATCGAACCCATTGAAGATCAGGTATGGCACTGCCTTGTCTGGCAGAGCGAGGACGACGGCTATGACCGCATGGCGCTGTGCCCTGAAAAAGACTATGCCAAGGCCTTTTTCACCATCACCCTGGGCGCGTGGAGCGAACCCGTGCAGCACGACTTTACCGTAAAGGCCGATGGCCGCACGGAAAAGGGCGTGTTCCGCTGCAAGCTCATGCAGCTGTCTGACGATGCTGAAGAATTCAAACTCTACGTATCCGGCATAGCGGGCCGCTGCGGTTTTGTGTCGCCTGCCGGGGCCGCCGCCGACATTGATTTTTCCAAAGACATCACAGCCAACGACATCGGCCTTGTGGCCTACCTGCACGGCATCATTGATACCGACACCGTGTGCGAACTCGTGGAATTTCACAGCGCGTGGCTCTGGAACACCATCAGCTCGCTTATCAAGGCCAATCCGGACTGGGATCTGCTCTACATGCACTCCCACCCCATTGACTGGTTCTACCACGGCTGGCTCAGCGATCTGGACAGCAAGGACGAAGCCGTCCGCACCCGTGCCGAAAAGATGGAACGCCACATCTACGAAGTGGAAGACCGCCTGCTGGGCCGCCTGATGGACATTATGGGCGATGAGACCCTCATGTGCGTCTGCTCCGACCACGGTGCAACCCCCATGGGACCCATCCTCAATACGGCACACGCGCTCAAAGAGGCCGGACTGTGCTCCTACGAGCCAAAAAAATCGGAAAATTACTGGGACATCTACGAAGAAACCGAAGGCTTCAACTACGTGCTTGACGTGAACAAGTCCGTGGCCGTGCCCCAGCGCTACATGTTTGTCTACGTCAACCTGAAGGACAAATACCCCGGCGGCATTGTGGAAGCCGAGGATTATGAAAAGGTGCGCGACCAGATCATCGATGCCCTGCTTGACTACAAACACCCCGAAACCGGCGAACGTCCGGTGCTGCTGGCCGTGCGCCGCGAAGACGCCCATGTGTTCGGTATGGGGGGTGCACAGGCGGGCGACGTGGTGTACGTGCTCAAGCCCGAATACATGGCCGAGCACGGCTATGGCCTGCCCACGGGCGAATCCGGCTGCGGCAGCCTGAAGAACCTGCTCATGTTCCGCGGGCCGAACATCAAAAAAGGCTACCGCTACACGCGCCCGCGCTGGCTGGCCGATATCGTACCCACCTTCTGCTACGTGACAGGCAACCCCATTCCTGAAGACGCAGAAGGCGCGCCCATTTACCAGATCATGGAAAACCCCGACCTGGTGGACTAGCCAGCCCGCATTTGCAACCGGCGGGGCACGCCCCGCATCAGCCGCGCCCGCCCTCATGGGCGGGCGCGAAATAAAGGAAAGTATTATGGCAGAAAAAAAAGCAATACTGCTCCTGGCGCCGGAACTGAACCTGAACGCCGCGTCGGAAGCGCTCGACAAGCTGCGCAAAAAGGCCGCCCTGCTGCCCAACGCCTGCAAGGACGGCCTTGAGGCCCGCGCCGCGGCCCTTGGCGCAAAAACCGTAGACACAAGCGCCCTGACAGAGCAGAACGAAGAAGCCTTTTTGCTGCTCAAAGGCGGCGAGACCGAACTGGCCGCCATCCTTGAATATGCCGACAGGCGCACCCTTGTAGTGGTTGCCGGGGCCGACGCCGTGGCCTTTTACGGCCTGGCGGTCAACGGCAAGGCCGGCGCGGTAGAGCGTGCAGTCAGTGCCGAAGACATTGCCCTCACCATAGCTACCATCGCAGACCTGCCCATCACGGCGGAGTGCACCGGCGGCATCGTGTACCAGGTCATGAAAAATCCCAACCTGAAGCTCGACGAAATCCGCAAACTCAAGGAAGCTCTGCTGCGTATGGAATCTGTCATCCAGCGCGACAACCGCGAACCCTGGGACAAGCACGACTGCGCCTGATCTCCCTTGCCAGGAGACGCGTCCATACCCCACGTCGGGCGACCCGCCGCAAAACATGCGGCGCGGTCGCCCGCGCCGTTTCATGCCCGGCACGATCCGCATCCCCGCGCACAGGGTAACCGGAAGCGCCACGCAAACGCTTACTGTTCTTTCCGTGGCGGGCCGCCCTCAAGCATCAAGGTGCCCGTTCTTGGTTCGCTCATGCCAAGCCGCTTCATTTTACGTTGCAGTGTGCGCAGGTTAAGTCCCAGTGCATGTGCCGCCCGGCCCTTCTGCCAGCGACACTGGTCCAGGGCCTGCCGGATCATGCGTTCTTCCAGGCGCATGACGGCCTGATCCAGGGTGGCCGCCTCTGCCTCCACGGTAAGCACCAGCCCGGCATCGGCATGCAGGTCGCCCAGCGAAGACAGGGCTTCTTCGCCAAAGGCCATGTACCTGTCCAGAAAATTGTAAAGTTCGCGCACGTTGCCGGGCCAGTCGTAACGCTCCATGGCCAGGCGCACATGCCGCGGCAGCACCAGAAACACCTTGCGCCGTTCCATCCAGGCATCCACAAGCAGGGGAATATCACCTTGCCGCTCACGCAGCGGCGGCAGGGTAATGGAAAGCACATGCACCCTGTAATAAAAGTCCGAGCGCATTTTCTTTTCGCGCACCATGCGCGCAAGATCCTGGTTGGTGGCCGCAATAAGCCTGAATGAAGACTTGCGCGGCTTGTTGTCGCCCACAGGGGTGTACATCTTGTTTTCAATGGCCCGCAGCAGCTTGACCTGAAGATGCAGCGGCAGTTCGCCTATTTCGTCCAGAAACAGCGTGCCGCCGTGGGCCGCCCCGATATAACCGTCCTTATTGGCGTGCGCACCGGAAAAAGCCCCTTTTACGTGGCCAAAAAACTCGCTTTCCAGCAACTGCTCGGGAATGGCGCCGCAGTTGACAGGCACATAGTTGCCCTTGCGCCCGCTGTATTCATGAATGCTGCGTGCCACAAGGTCTTTGCCACAGCCTGTTTCACCGTAAATGATGACGTTTGAATCCGTTTCCGCTGCCCGCAGGATCTGGCTGTAAAGCTGGCGCATGGGTTCGCTCTGCCCGACCATTGAACCCAGGCCGCGCAGGTTGACCACAGATTCCCGCAATGCGCGATTTTCTTCACGAAGGGCCAGTTCCTGAAACTTCTGCTCGCTCACGTCCATGATCAGGCCTTCCAGATATTGCGGACAGCCCTCCTCATCATCCACGCATTCGCCCTGGTCCCAGAGCCATTTTATCCGGCCCGACGGCAACAGAAGGCGGTACATCACCTGATAGGATTCCCGCGCGACAATACTGTCGCGTATGGTTTTTCGGGTCCGCTCAAGGTCATCGGGGTGGGTCATGCGCTCAATGGTGTTGTTATGCCCCATCAGCATGTCCCCGGCAGTGATGCCCAAAAGGTCGTAACAGCCCCGGCTGACGAATTCCAACTCGTAAATCAGGTTTTTCTTTTCATCACGGGTATCGCCCAGAATGCGGCAACGATAGGCCATACCCGGTAAATGATTGAGTAAACGGCGATAACTTCTTTCCACGTTTAAAAAAAGAGGTTGAGAGGACAATGTCATGGCATCACCTTTTACAATTTTTGTCGCCATACGCGACAAAAATGTCGTGTTTCGTAAGCGATAATCGCCCGATGTGCCAGAAAACACAAGCTCCGGCGTGGGCCTCGCGCGCAAAGACCTCTGGCACCATTAGTGCAATAGGCAGGCCAACTGCTCCAAACCCCATTCCGGAGGACTCAACATGTCGCATAACCTCAGTGTTTCTCTTTCCCGCAAGGGGGCCAGGGTCGACCTTGATATGGATGTGGCCGCCATAGGCATGATCTCCATTGACGGAGAGGCGGTCCCTTCCGAAGAGCGCGCGGGCGTAGCAAAAAAGATGCTGGGGGCCTCGGCCCTGTACTGCTATTGCGCCGCTCTGGACAAGGCCCTGGATACCCGCAACGCCAAATACGACCGTATCGAAGGCTCAGCCACGGTGCGCACCGGCACTGACGAACTGGGCCGGGGCCGCGTCGTCGGTATTGATATTGACGTGACCGTTCATATGGACGAGGAATTTGCCTTTATTTTCGACCGGGTTGAAAAGGTCATGCGCAAGGGCTGTCTCGTGACGGGATCGCTGGAAAATGCCTTTCCCGTGACCTATAAGCTCACCCTTGCCGAAGAAGAGGACTAGCCATGGCCGAAACCAAGACCCTGACAGTCATCGGCGGCGGTCCGGGCGGCTACACGGCGGCGTTTGCGGCTGCCCGCGCCGGCATGCGCGTAACGCTGGTGGAATGTGAATCTCTTGGGGGAACCTGTCTCAACCACGGCTGTATCCCCACCAAAACCATCAAGTCCTCTGCCGAGGCGCTGGAACTGGCCCAGAACGCGGCTGCGTTCGGCGTACGCATCGAAGGCGGCATACATATAGACCCCGCGGCCGTGCTCCAGCGCAAGGAACGTGTGCGTTCCATACTCTGCTCCGGCCTGGAAAAGACCTGCGCCTCCCTGGGTATTGACCTGGTGCGAGGCCGGGGCCGCATACTGCGCGCCGGGCTGGTTGAACTGATCGGGACCGGCGGCACCCGCACCGTGGAAGCCGACAATATTATCATCGCCACCGGTTCACGCCCGGTAGAACTGCCCGGTCTGCCCACAGACCACACGCATATCCTGAACAGTGATGACGCCCTGCGGCTGGAATCCGTGCCGTCTTCGCTCATCATTGTGGGCGGCGGTGTTATTGGCTGTGAAATGGCCTGTATTTACCGTGCGTTCGGCGCCACCGTAACTCTTGTGGAAGGGCAGGACCGTATTCTGCCCCTGCCCTCGGTGGATGAAGATATCAGCGCCCTTTTGCAGCGCGAGATGAAAAAGCGCCGTATCGCCTGCGAAACCGGCTGCACGCTCACCAATGTGACCACCGGCCCGGACGGCGTGCATGCGGCGCTGGCGGCATCGCCCTTTGCGCCTGCCGGCGCTGTTCCCCGGCCGGAAAAAACCGTGCGGGCCGAAAAAGTGCTGGTAACCGTAGGGCGCGCGCCCTGTACAGACGGCCTCGGCCTTGAAGAAGCCGGAATTGCGGCGGACGCGCGAGGCTGGATTACGGCGGACGCGCGCATGCGCACGTCTGTGCCGCATATTTACGCCATTGGTGATGTGCTTGGTCCCGGCCGCGTCATGCTCGCCCACGCGGCCTCGGCGGAAGCGCTGTGCGCCGTGGCAGACTGCCTCGGCAAGGATACGGGCCGGGATATGGATTACCGCCACATCCCTTCGGCTATCTTTACGTCGCCCGAAATAGGCTGCGTCGGCATGAGCGAGCGGCAGGCCAGGGATGCCGGGCATGAAGTCAAAACATCTGTGGTGCAGATGCGCGAACTGGGCAAGGCCCAGGCCATGAGCGCCCTGCCCGGCTTCTGCAAACTGGTGGCCGATGCGCGCACAGACGCTCTGCTGGGTGTGCACATGGCCGGTGCGCACGCCACAGACCTTGTAGCCGAGGGCGTTCTGGCCCTGCACCTTGGGGCTGCGGTTGCAGATGTAGCCGCGGCGGTTCACGCCCACCCCACCCTTGCGGAAGCTATGGGAGAGGCCGCCCTGCGCATGCCCCAGTAATCCACGCCCAAACGTCGCTGAACAGCGCAAGAGAACAGCAACAAAGCTCAGGAGAACAGCATGAAAGATCTGGATCAGGTGGAATTGCCCGAAAACATCCGCTACACCAGCGAGCATGTCTGGCTGCGCATGGACGGCGAAGCGGCCCTTGTAGGCATCAGCGACTTTGCCCAGGACCAGCTCGGCGAAATCGCCTTTGTGGACCTGCCCGCCGAAGGTGCGCATTTCAAGGCGGGCGAAGAGTTCGGCACGGTGGAATCCATCAAGTCCGTCAGTTCCCTCTACATGCCTGTTTCCGGCACGGTACGCACCGTAAACAGCGCCCTTGAAGATGCGCCCACCCTTGTCAATGTGGAACCGTACACCGAGGGCTGGATGATCTGCATCACCCCCGACAACCCCGATGACGCCGCAGCCATGACGGACGCCGCAGCCTACCGGGCGCTGCTGGCTGATAACGCATAAGACAGGGCCTGGAGCAGCCATGACGGACGCATCTCTGGCGCTCAGCCACCGGAAAGATCGTGCCTTTGCCCGCAAGGGCCTGACCGTTGCCGCCATAAATGGCATCTTTTTCAGCCTCGACAGTATGCTGCTGAAAACAGGCCTTGGCGGAAGCCCTTTTTGCGATCCGTTGTTCTGGCTGCTCGCCCCCCTCTTTGCCGCGGGTTGCCACGACCTTGCGGCCGCCTGTCTTTCCCTGGGTATCAACACTGCCCAGGGAAAGCGGCGCGAGGTCTTCCGCACCCTGCGCAGCAAGCCCGGCCGCTGGTGCATACTGGGCGCGCTTATCGGCGCGCCTCTGGGCATGGGCGGTTTTCTGCTGGCTCTGGCGCTGGCCGGGCCTGCCTACGCCCTGCCCATCACAACCCTGTACCCCGCCATTGCCGCTGTGCTGGCGCGGGTGTTTCTCAAGGAGCGCATTTCACGGCGCACGGGCCTGGGCCTCCTATGCTGTGTTGCCGGAGCCGCCGTCATAAGCTGCGCCCCGGCAGCGGCTGTGCAGGACAGCCCCCATCTGTATCTGGGCATCGCCTTTGCCTTTGTGGCCGCGCTGGGCTGGGCAGCCGAAGGCGTATGCGCTGCATCAGGCATGGATTTTATTGAACCGGGCGTGGCGCTGAACGTCTATCAGCTCGTTTCCGCGGCCCTGTATTTCTGCCTCATCATCCCTGTGGCGGCCGCATGGCTTGTGCTGCAGGGGCATGGTTCCGTCCTGGCGGACATGGCAGTCCGCGCCGTGCACAGCCGTGAACTATGGCTTTTTTTCGGCGCTGGCTGGCTCGGCTGCCTGTCTTACCGCTGCTGGTACATGGGCATGAACATGATCGGCGTCAGCCGTGCCATGGCCCTGAACATCACCTACGCCCTGTGGGGCATACTGTTCAGCGTTGTTTTCATGAATGCGCTTGTGACAGGACGGCTGCTGGCAGGTGCGGGACTTGTTTTTTGCGGCGTGGTCTTTGTTATACGCAGCCGCCATGAGGGCATTACCTTGCGCCATGCAGACTGATGACGGACCGCCCGTGAAACCGACAGGATGCCGTATGAACAGACCCCCTTCGCGCACCGTGCGCCTGAATATAGGAGCCATGCTGCTGGACGGCCTGCCCAGAACCGCGGAAGAAATCCGCTCCGGCCTGGCAGGGTTCTACCCTGGTGAGCGGCATCTGTGCACCGAAGCCGTTGAACTGCACTTGCAGGCACTCAGAGCCGTTGGCGTAGTGATGCTGGCAGATCCGGCAGATGACGAGGCCAGGCAAGACCTGACCTATGTTCTGAGCGCTGACGGCAAAGCACGCGTACAGCGCAACCTTGAATAAAAGCAGAGTCAGAACGGTACGGCTCAGTGCGCGGAGGCAGAACACCCCTGAGGGCCAAAAAGCACTTATGCCCGACAGGCATACAGCAGGTAAAGGCCCAACGCGCAACACGCACGAACCCGGGCAACATATCCCCACAGTGAATCCCGGCAGATATTTTGCCCAAAAACCAAAACCCTGCACGCTTTTTTGCACTTTTAAAAATAATTCAACTTTTATGCTTGACACCATCAGGTCAAAGGGCTACATATCTACTTCGCAACAACATGTTGTTGCAGACGTGTCGCGGGGTGGAGCAGCTCGGTAGCTCGTCGGGCTCATAACCCGAAGGTCGTAGGTTCAAATCCTGCCCCCGCAACCAGATAAATCAAGCCCTTACGGAGACGAGCCGTAAGGGCTTTTTCTTTTGTCAGCGGTTCACAGTGTGCTCCCTCAGGGGGTGCTACTGCTTTGCCTGCTGGCGTGCCACCGCCGGATCATCCCCTAAGGTCGGCTGCGAGCCTTACCGCCTACGCAGCCTGCCCGCCGATACCCACAAGACAGGACGAGCCAAGCTGTCCCCACGCTGTACAACGATATCCATGCTCCGCGCTCTGAGGTTTTTCATACAAAAGCTGCGCACTGCACCTCGGTGCAGTGCGCAGGCTTTTCCATATGCCGGATGCCCTTGCTGTGGCGCGCCTTCACACACGCTTCGCAGTTTACGGCCTACAGGATTCGCTCCTGGCTGCTTTTCGCCCTCTTACAGATAGGGAGAGAATATCCAGCAGCCCGCATTGCGCAGCTTCGCGGGCAGGGACAGGTTTTTCAGTTCTTCTGCCGTAATTTCCCTGCTTTTGCCGATGACCTGATCAATGTAGCCCGCGACCTCCCCGCAAAAACTCGTGTCGAATATTTCCATATTCAGTTCAAAATTGAGCCGCAGGCTGCGTGTATCCAGATTGGCCGAACCTATCTGGCTGTAGTAATAGTCGACAGTAAGCAGCTTGGTGTGCGCAAAGGGTGGTGGCTGATACCAGACGCGCACGCCCGCCTCAAGCAGGGTGGGCAGCAGGCGGAACTGCGCCCAGTGAACGTAAAAAAGGTTGTTCTTGGCCGGAAGCACCACCTGCACATCCACGCCGCGCTGAGCCGCACTACGCAGGGCCGACACAAAACCGTGCGACGGCAGAAAATAGGGCGTCATTATACGCACGGACTGACGGGCCGCGTTGATCACGCCGCAGTAAATATCGTTAAGTACATCGGCTTCGGAACCCGGCCCATCCATAATAATGCGGCAGCGGCTTTCACCGGCGGGCAGGGTGCTGGCCGGAGGCAGGGGGGTATACCTGCCTGTGCAGAACCCCCAGTTGAGCAGAAAGGCCCGCCGCAACTGGTCCACAATGGGCCCCTGACAGTGGAAGTGCACGTCCTGTACATACTTGGTCTTTCCGGCGGAAATATTGTCGTCTGAAATATTCATGCCACCGGTAAAGGCAGTATTGTCGCAGACAAGCATCTTGCGGTGGTTGCGCAGATTGATGCTGAAATTTGGCGGAAACAGGCGCGGCGGAAGAAACATGGCTACGTTTACTCCACGCTCAGCCAGTTTTTTCCAGGGCTTGCGCCAGGAGTAAAGCATGCCGATACCGTCCACCAGCAAGCGCACGTCAACCCCGCGCTCTGCGGCTTCGGCCATGGCATTGCCGAAATCCGTAGCGGTTTTGCCTGCATTAAAGATGTAGGTGCAGAGAAAAACCTGCTCCTTGGCCTCGCGTATGGCCTTGAGCATGGCAGGATAGGCTTCGTCGCCATTGTGCAGAGGAGTCAGGGAATTACCACTGCACAGGTGCTGCTCTGTCAGGCGGCGGCCGATGCGCTCCATGCTGATGATGTACTCGGGCACGTCCTCCGGCGGCAGTTCGGGAAAAGGAGGGTGCGCATAATCCGGCTCAAGAGGTTGCTGCTGACGCATCATGCGGCTGGCATGACTTTCTGCCCTGCTGATGCCGAATGTGGCGTACAGCAACGGTCCCACAAGGGGCAACAGCAGGGCCGTCACCGTCCAGCCCAAAGCCGCCCGCGGGTCATGCTTGGTAAGCAGGGCATGACAAACCGCAACCCAGGACAGCACATGCACGCCTATGAGAACCAGTGTTTCCAACACTCCGATAATCATTCAGTATCCTTTGCAAATTTTACACGCCAGCCTGTCGCCGTGCATGGCGGCCAGCAAACTACCTGCCCTGATGGTGCGGATTGAGCGCAATGCGGTTGCGCTCTACAGCCACGGCCAGTTCCGGCAGCAGATCGCGCAGAGCGCTCATGTCATTGGCCCGGGCGGCGCGTTCCACACAACGGGCCATGCGCGCCAGCACACGGAAACCAAACCCGTCAGATTCATTGGCGATACGTCCTGATGCCTCTGCCACGGCAGGGCAGTTATGCCCCTTGTAAGCCCGCTGCGCATCTTCCATGGCAGCGTCCAGACGCTCCACCAGGCGCAAAAGCGTTTCGTCCTGCTGGGGCCGCTGGGTCTGCACAGGCGACATGGCCGGGGCGGCATATGCGGCAACCGGGGTGGGAGCGGCCTGTACGGCAGCTTCGGAAGCGTCCACACCGGGCATCGGGGCATTGCCGCCGGAGGGTGGCGTTGCCCCTGCGATGAAGTCCACGATGGACGCCTCGTCCGTGATGTTGCGCCCTGCAGCGGCAGGCCTGAAGGAAGTATCGCCGCCTTGCGGGCGGGTGGCCTCACTGCTTCGGCGTGGCTGCTCTTGCGCGTTTTCCACAAGCGGCGGGGTATCGGCCGTGCTGCCCAGCAGCTTGAGTATCAATCTGCCGGTGGCTGTACGCGGCATTTCACGCTGATTCGAAGAGGGTTTGCTGCTCCGGTTTACGGCAGCAGCGTTCTGCCCCGCAGGTGCATCTCCCGGCCAGGGAATGGCGCGCCTTTCAGACGCCGCGGGCATCGACCGGGCAACGGCAGGCTCGGGCCTTGCCTCTTTTATGGCGTTTCTGTCTATGGGCATGGGTTCACCAACCCATTCCCCCGGACCCGCAAGGCTCGGGCTGACATAACCGCCAGCTGCTGCGGGCAGGGGCGTATCGCTTGCCCGGGCGGGCCTGCCCGAAGATACGGGCGTACCCACAGGCATAGGCTCACCAACCCATTCGCCGCCCCAGTCAAGCTTATCGTGCGGTACCGCATCCACCGGGCCAGGATATGTGGCATCCAGATACCCCTCCGGCTTGCGGGCTTCCTCAGCGGGATCTTTTTTCGCCAGAACCGTGCCCTCGGGCATGTCCGGCGTGGGCGAAGTTTTTTCTTCGGGGAAAGACCCGGCGGCCGGTGCGCCGGACAAACCGGGCAGGCCGGATAGACCGGACAGATCGCCGCTCGCCGCAACAACAGAAACATCGGGACGCGGCGCATTGACCGGCCTGAGAACGGCCTCGCCAATCCTGCCCCGGACACTGATAACAGGCTGCCCAGCCTGCGTGCCGGAACCGCTCACGGCAGCGGCAAGCGTAGCCGCCGCGGGGACATCTGCCCCGGTGCCTTCCGCATGCCCGTCGACAGCGGCTTTTTCTGTATGACTGCCACCCTGCTGTTCGCCGTTGTCTTCAATGAAAGCAGGTACATCAGCGGCCTGCACGGCGGCGGCTTCAGAAGGCGGGGGCGCACTGCCCTCTGCGGGCTGAGGCTGTTCTGCAACGGCAGCATCGCCTTCGGAAGCGAAAAGCTCCTCTTTTCGCGGCCCTTCAACTTCTTCCTGCTCTTCCTGCCTCTCCGGCTCTTCTGACACAGAAGCCTGCGGGTCTTCTTGCGCCTCCACGTCAGAAACATCCTGCACCATGCCCGGACCGGTTCCGGCTGCGTCCGGCGCAGCCGCACTATCCGCAACGGCCAGGGGTTCTTCTTCCTGATCCGGGGCAGCGGCATTGCCTGCCCCACCGTCATCGGGCCTGGCCTCGACCCCGGATGGAGCCTGGCCGCCCCACGCGGGGCCTTCCAGCCCGGCAGAGGCAATAAATTCAGCGGCATCGCCGGGCGCGTCAGTCGTATTTTCCCCTTCCGGAGTGTCCGAGGATTGCTCCACAAGAGACGGCGCTACGGCGTCATCCACCGCCAGCAACTCTGCGGACGGCATAACGTCTGTAGCGTCCTGGCCATCTGCACGCATATCTACCTGTGCGGGCGTGTCTGCAGCGCTATCCAGCCCGTACGCCGGGGCATGTTCCCGCGCAGTCTCCGGTGCGCTTTCCTGTCCGGCAGCAACGCCGAAAAGATCCGGCACTTCCTGTGCAAGGGGCTGGTCAAATGTATCGGACACAGAATGCTCGTGCATAGGCGGCACATGAGGCAAAAGTACTCCGGCATCCGCGGCCAGCACGGCCGCATGGAGGTCAGCATGGAGGTCAGCTGTTTTATCCACAGTATCATCCGCGGCCTCGGGCGAAACCGCAGCATTGGCTGTGGCAGTCGTGCCGGGGCTGTCGGGCAAGGCCGGGCTGTTTCCGCCCAACTGGTCGGCAAGGCCCAGGATCTGCGGCAGGGCCGTGAGGTCAGGCAGGCGCGGGGCGGCGTCATTGTTGACGGACCACGCCTGATCCGTGCCAAAAAGATCAGGTAGGGGCGAAGAAGGAGCGTCCGCTCCCTGTGCTTGCAGCAGCAGGCCCGTACCCAGGACGGTTGAAGGGGCCACATCCTCCGGGCCTGCAGGGACACCAGGAACCTGTGCCCCGCCCTCTGCAGGAGTATGGTCGGGGTCGGACGGGACATCATGACTGTCCGCATCCTGCCCGGCATCCGGCACAGCAATGCCCGCTTCTTCCAGAATTTCATGCACAGTAGCGACGAAAACGGCCTTGTCGACAGGTTCCAGCAGGGCATGTGTATAACCGGTATCGGCCAGGGCGTCCCACCGGCTGTCGCCAGATGTGACGGCCAAAGCCTTGCAGAGTGGCAAACCGGCCTCGGCAGCCTGCTGTTTGAAGCGTTCAAGCATGGCATATTCCGCCGGACCGTCCATAGGCGCATGCGCCACAAGCAGCAGGGCGGGATTTTCCCTGTTCAGTTCCAGGGCTTCACGCATGGTGCGGGCCTCTGTGCTCGACAGCCCCATAGCCGCCACCATATGGGCAAGCCCCTGGCGTTCCACGGCTCTGTCCGCCACAACGGCCACATGGGGGCGCAGATCCTCAGCGTCAGCGGCATCATGCTCCAGCGGTTTAAGGCGCAGGGTAAAGGAAATGCTCGTTCCCTGGGGGGCACATTCCACATTCAGGTAACAGTTGTTGGTCCCGGCCAGTTCCCAGGCCCGTGCCAGAGCAAGGGTGGAGCGGTTGCGCGGCGGAATGCCGGTTCCTGAATCGGTCACCGTAAAAAGCAGGTGCCCGGGGTCGGCACTTTCCGGCACACGCCGTACCGAGAGATGCACGGCTCCGCGCGATGTGGCCCGCACGGCGCTTTCCAGCAGAAGGCTGAGGGTTTCGCGCAGGGCCTGTGCCTGGCCCTCGTACATGTGTCCCAGCAAGGGGGGCATATACCATGCAAGGCCGATGCCCGCATTCTCGGCAGCGGCGCTGACGGCATCGTGAGCCTCACGCACCATATGCTGCAGATTGAACGAACTGCGGGTTTCGCCTATACGGCTCTGATCAAGCCCCTTGCCGGGATTGTCCAGTGCGTGGGCCATATCGGCGGCGGCCTCAAGCATGTTCTCGGCATACTGCCGCACCGCCGGGGGCAGGGCGCAATTGCCGAGGGCCGCTCCTTCACGCAGCAGCCGTTCCAGCGGCGGACGCAACACATTTTCCCACAGGCAGGGATCTGCCCCTGCCGGAGAATGCTGCATCGCTGTTGCAGCGCGGGCAGCAGGGGCGGAACCTTGCGGCCAGGCCGCTTCATCAGGGAGTGCCGCGCCCAGGGGAGCGTTACCGTCAGCACTGTTCCAGCCGCCCAAGCCGAAATTATCCGGTCGGGAATTATCCGGCCCGGGAGCAGGCGGCAGCAGACGCAGATTCGGGTCATCCAGAGGCTGGTCAAGATTGATGACACCGCCGTCCATAGAAAAAGAGGTTTCCGCGTTCTTGTGGCCCACGGCCTTGCCCGCCCCGTTGCCGGCAGAAAGCGAAGCAAGACTGTCCAGACCAGGCAGGGATTTTTCTTTTTTCCTGTCGCCGCGCGCGGCATCATCGTGGGCCATGTCGCGCGGAGCCCCGGTTCCCGCAATGATCAGAGCGCTCAGGGCCGTTCCCCACAGGGGGGCAGAAGCCATAAGGTTGGCCGCATAGCCGCTGTCCAGACCGAGAACTCCGGCAGCCACAAAAGCCGGGGGCAGCAGGCAGCCCAGAAGAAAGCGCCGGGCGCCCCCAAGGCCCATAACAGCCCCTCCGACCGCGCTGGGGACGAATATGAGCGTACACAGCGGCCACAGGGCAAGGTAGCGTATAAGCCAGCCAAAACCCGGCAGCAGGGGCAGCAGGGCCAGAACCGCCCCCGGCAGCGAAAGCAGCACAAACTGCATATCCAGCAGGCGCGACCGCCCCTTGGTGCGCAACAGGTGGCGGCCCACATGCGGCAGCAACATGAGGGCCACGCCGGGGCTGAGCACCGCGGCGGCCTCCATAAGGGTTATATGGCCAGAGCCGTAGGCGGGCATGCCCATGATGGCCTGCGCCAGTGCCGCGGCCACATAAAGTGCCGTCCATATGCGCCACTGCCCCCGTTCGGAAAGACCGCGCAAAAGACAGAGCAGCATGACCACGGCCAGAGCCAGCACTGCCGCCGTCCCCGCCAGACTGCCCCAGTTGTTGGCGGCATCCTGCGGGGTGCGCAGCATCGGCTCAAACCACAGACCGGGCAACCCGTCAAGACGGATATAGCAGGTGAGCGGCTCACTCCCCGCCTCGGGCAACAAAAGAACATCACGCTGGCTGGGGGTTATTTCGCGCCATTCCACGGCATCGGTCAGAAGGTTTGTATGCGGCTCGTAAAGAACCGGGCCGTCAGGCACGCTGGCTCCCATATCAAGCAGCATGGCTCCGGGCTTTACCCCCTGAGGCAGGGGGGCCAGGATAAAACGCAGCCACATGATGCCCGCGGAACGCGGCAGGTCTTTCATCTGCAACGGCTGAAAAGCGCTGGCATTGGCCGGGGCGGCCACCTCTTCCACATCCATAGTTCCGGTATGATCGATGAAATACTGAAGCCGGGGCAACAAGGGAGCGCTCGGCGTAAGCAGAACCGGGGGAATCATGCTCTTTTGCGGATTTGCCGGAGCGGGCATGAGCATGGCCTCGGTGGGCGCAGCCCTGAGCGCGGCCACGGGCGACAGGAGCCAGCAGCACGCCAGGCACAATAGCAGGATGCAAAAGCGCGGGGCGGAAGCGCAAAAAAGACCTTGCCCGGAGCAGGGGCCGGAATGGGGATGTGTCATTGGTATTTCCTACCTGTATTCTCTGGTCTTGCGCGGCAGGCCCGCTGCCGGGGTGCATCGTGCAAAACGGGCGGGCGCGGGTTGCCGCGCCGCCGGAAAAGCTCGCCCGGGTGCCTGCGCCCTGTGGCATTCAGGCATCTCATGCGGCCGGGAGCAGCAGCTTTCGGCCGCACGGCGCCGCATCCGGAGCCGGACGTATTCATATTTTCAATGGCGGTTCACTCTAATGCAGGTGCTGTATAAGCTCGGAAACAGGCTGGCCGTCAGGCGCGCGGGCGTCAGGATTGACCCGCAAAAGCCGCTTCCAGGCCGCCTCGGCTTCGTCCTTGCGCTTGAGGTCGTAATACAGCACCACACCTTCATTGAAAATGGCGTTTTCAAGGTCAGGCTGAAGCGCTGCGGCCTTACGGAAGCTTGCCACGGCATTTTCAAATTGCCCCAGCTCACGCTGCATAATACCGAGATCAGTGATCACATGAGCATTGCCCGGTTCAAGGGCCAGGGACCGTTCATAGGCTGACACCGCCTTCTGGGCCTGCCCGGTATCAAAATACAGATTGCCCAGACCAGCCCAGCGGGAGGCATCCCGGGGGTTTTCCAGCACAGCCTTTTCCAGTTCGCCGATGCGCGCCGCCAGTTCCGGTGAAACCTGCGGCATACCCGCCTGCGGGGCAGAGCGCATGCCGTCGGGGGCCTGCGCTGCCGGAGCCTGCGCCTGTGGCGCAGGCGCGGAGCCGGGGGCTGAATCGTGCATCAGGGACGGAATAAGGCTGCCCAGGTACAGGCCAAGCACAAGGGCGATGATCACTCCCATGACAAAAACGCCCTTGCGTACCGTACCCTGGGGTGCGGCCTCCTGCTGGGCAGCAGGAGCGGCCGACGCGGCAGCGGCCTGTTTCGGGGGGCGTTTTTCGCGCGTATCCTGTTCGATGGATGGGGACTGGGCCTGCTTCGGAGCGGGCGAACCTTTGCTTCTGCTTTTACGACGGGCCATATGGTCCTCATTGGGGCATTTTCACATTGAGCGTGCGGCTGCAACGTGGGGAAAACACCTGTCCGGCAGAAAACCGGACATGTATGCGGCGGCAATCAGTGAACCTTGCCTTAAAGCTCCCCGGCCAGCCGCGTGGGCGGGCCTTCGCCAGGAAGATCCGCCGTGCCGTGCCTGCGCGGTCAAACACCGCAGTGAGCGCCTGTAACTCTTTGGGAAATTACCCCAATACAAAACACACTGACATAATATGACCGCCGGCTTTCCGCCTGCGGCGCGGCTGCACGGCGCACAGCCTTTCACGGCAAAAACCGCCGGAGCGGAAAAATTCATGCAATAGCGACGGCCCGCACCCGATGGCCGCGCTCTTTGCGGTAAAAGGTACAACCTGTAAAAAAAAGAGGCAAGCCCGCAGCTTGTGTAGAGGCTGCGGGCTTGCCCGGAATATATGCCTGAGATGGGCCAGTCGATGCGGCACAGCAGCGCCGGAGTCCGGGGACTGCCGGTGCGCCCGCTCCGGACAGGGCAGCAGCGGTTACTGCGTTTTCGCGGGAGCAGCCGCCTTGCCTTTTGCCTTGTCCGCAGGAGCCGCCTTGCCCGGCTGATCCGGCTGCTTCGGAAGTGGCGTTTTTTCCAGTTCCTGCATAATGGCTTTTTTCAGCTCTTCCGGTGCGTTGGCATCATGCAGCCCCGCGCTCAGGTGTTCCACGCCCTTGGCAGGGTCCTCGAGGTAATGGATATAGAGCACCCCAAGGCTGTAGCGCACCGAAGCCTCATCCTTGATAGCCAGCACTTTTTCAAGAGCCTCGGCGGCTTCCTTGTTGCGGCCCTGATTGTGCATGATGACGCCAAGCAGATACAACGGCTTTGAATTGCCCGTATCAAGAGTTACGGCCCGTTGGGCAAAAGTTTCTGCGGCCTCCCAGTTCTGTGCGCCGATAAGGTGCTCCACAAGGTGAACCATGGCCGTGCCGTCATTGGGATTTTCAGCCACCTGCCGCATGAGCTTGCCTATCTGCTGCGCCTCGCTGTCCTGAGCGGCTGCCGCGCGAGGCTGCCGCTGCTCCGTAAGCCCGGGGCTTTCAAAGCGCTCCTTGAGCGATACGGCCAGCATGACCACCAGGCCCAGGCCCAGCAGGATAATGAGCGCGCGGGATGAAGTATTGCGCTTTGAACTATCAGTCATTGTTGAGAATCTCCCATTGGGCCAGGCGTGCTGCAAGGGAGCGCTGGCGCGCGCCCATGAAGGCCAGGTAAGCGCCAAGGCCGATCCAGACGGCGGCATTGGCCATGATTATCCAGGTCAGGGTATCCATATATCCTCCGGGAATGCCTTACGGCCCTGCGGACCGGCGGCGCATGACGGCGCAGGCCGTGCGTTTACAGACCTTCCGGCGTACAGTGGCTCTGCTGCAGCCTGTCCAGGCGGGCGGCCAGATCAAGCTGACGCTTGCGCAGCCACACCAATCCCGCCCATAACAGGCCGAACGAAAGCACACAGGCTATGACGGTAAGGCGCATCTCCGGCTCAAGGCCGCCTTCCTTGCTGGCAAACACAGAAGGATGGATGGAGCGCCATATGCGCGCGGATAAAAAAACCAGCGGCACATCCAGAAAAGCCACCACGCCCACCACCGCGCAGACCATATTGCGGCGCTGCGGCGGCAGATCCAGCCCGCGCAAGACCAGATAGCCCGCGTAGACGAACCACATGATCAGCGTTGTCGTGAGTCTCGGGTCCCACGTCCACCAGACGCCCCAGGAGCGGCGCGCCCACAGCATGCCCGTCACAAGGGCCAGGCCGCTCAACAGCACGCCCACTTCGGCGGCGGCGGCGCACAGGCGGTCGGCGGCGGGATTACGCCGCCACAGGTAGGCAACGGAACCGGCAAAGACCGCCAGAAAGCTCATGAGCGCCCACCACGCCAGCGGAAGGTGGATGTAAAAAATTTTCTGCGCCAGCCCCAGGGTCTGCTCCACCGGGGCATAGGCATAAATGAGCCACTGGCAGGCGGCAAAAGCCAGGCCACCCAGAAATACCAGCAGTTGCGGCAGCGCCGAAAGCTTGGGCATTATTCGTCTCCCGCGTAGATATGGCCGAACAGCAAAAGCCCGGCGCCCAGAAATACCGCGTCAAAGGCGGCCGCAACCCCAAGCCACGCGCCCGGCCCATCGGGATTGGACGCACCCAGGGCCTGCGCCCCCACGCTTATGCCCGCGAGCAGCAGGGGCGTCAGCAGGGGAAAAAGCACAATACTCAACAGTGATTCGCGCGCAGCCTGTCCCTGGGCCAGTGCCCCCAGCAGGGACCCCATGGCGCACATGCCCACATCCGTGAGCACGAGGGCAAGCAGGGCTTCGGGCAGCGGCCCGGCAAGTTCCTGCCCCAGAAAAACCACCCCCGCAGGCAGAAATACCACCTGCGCCAGCAGCAGCAGAACAAGCCCGGCGCAGCCCTTGCCAAGCCAGACGGCCTGCACGGGCGCAGGGCAAAGCAGCAGCCCCAGCCGGGCGCTGTTGACCTCTTCCAGGGCGTACAGCTGGTTGAACACAAGCACCTGGCAAAAGGCGGAACTGAGCCAGAACACGGCCGCTGCGCTTTGCGGCGTCATGCGCTCGCCCACCCCCTGGGACAGGCTGAACACAAAAAGCAGCAGCAAGCCCAGCAGCAGGGCCTGCACAAGCCCGCTGCCGCGGGCCAGCGTCAGCGAAAGGTCTTTGCGGGCAATGGCCAGGGTCATGCGCAGCATTGCGGCCCCTCTACGGGCATGCCGGGCTGCCGCCCCACGCCACTGTCCCCGGCCGCCGAAACGCCCGCCACAGGCCCGTAAGCTCCGGGCGGGCCGTCATAGGCCAGCTTGCGCCCCTCAAGGGCAAGCAGCCTGTCGGCCAAGGGTGCATCGCCCGCAAAATCGTGGCTGATAAGAACAATACAGGCCCCCCGGGCACGGGCAGCCACAACCTCGCTGCGCAAAAGTGACAGCGAGGCCGCATCAAGCCCGGTTCCCGGCTCGTCCAGCAGCAGCAGGTCCGGCGTCTGCATGAGCACACGGGCCAGATTGAGTCGCTGCGCCATGCCGCGCGAAAATACGCCAGCCCGCTCGTGGGCGTGGGCCTGCAGCCCAACACGCTCAAGAGCCGCCACAAGATCCTTGCGCGAAAGCGCCAGACCGCACGCGGTCCGCCAGAAATCAAGATTTTCCAGCGCCGTGAGGCCGGGATACAAGAACGTGGCGTGCCCGAGGTAGCCCAGACGCGCCTGCCCGCCCAGCCGGGCTTCGCCCGCGCTTGGCCGGGAAAGCCCGGCCATTATACGCATAAGCGTACTTTTGCCCGCGCCGTTACCACCCACCAGCATGGTGATGCTGCCCCCGCTAAAGGCGCAGTTCACGTCCTTGAAGATAACCTTGACCCCATAGGTCTTGGCAACACGCACAAGTTCCAGCACTAAGGGCGCTCCGGCGGGCTAGGCCGCGCCATGTTTGCCGTCGGACCCGGGATCATCGGGCACGGCGTCATCTTCGTCCAGGCCATCGGCCAGTTCCGCGGCCTCGGCAGCGTCGGCGGGCTTGCGGCGGCGCAAGCCCAGCAGGGGCACAAGACACATGATGGTGCCGCCTATCCACAGCCAGTTGACAAGAGGTTCCACGCTGAGCTTGACCACCACATGGGAGTCTTCATCAAGCCCCAGCAAAGAGGCGTAAAGCTCGTCCCCAAGGCTCGGGATCACGTCCACCTCGGAAAACTGCATGCTGCCGAATTTTTCGTACAGGCGGCGCTCTGGCGCCACAACACCAAGTTCCTTGCCGTCCTTGTCTGTAATGCGCACCTTGGCGGCGATGTACTCATAGCCGGGGCGGCGGCCTTCTTCCAGTTCCAGCAGGGTCGCCTTGTACCCGGCCAAGGTCTGGGTCTGGCCCACGGTAAAGTGGATGTCGCGCTCAATCTTGTACGGCCCGGAAAAGGCTATGCCGATAGCCATCAGCGCCATGCCCAGATGTGCGCCCAGCGCGCCCAGGCTGTTGGGCTGACGCCGCACGGATCTGTCGGCCAGCTGAAAAACGATGCCTGTCAGGATGGCTACGGAAGATGCGGCCCCGAGCAGGGCCGTAGGCTGGCGGTACCCCATAAGCCAGATGGCCGCGCCGCTGACGGCAAAGGTAGCCACCACGGCGAAAAAGGCTTTTTTGTTGCGGACACCCCCACCCCAGCCAAGCCAGGGACAGGCCGCCATCATGAGCATGAGCAGCGCCCCCAGGGGCAGGCACACGCGATTGTAGAAATTGGCGTCAAGGCCGCGGGGAGCGGCGGACCACAACTTGCTGATGACCGGCCACATGGTCGCCACCAGAATAATGCCCGCAAGCGCCAGCAGCACCCAGGCCACGAGGGTAAGAAAGCCCTCACGGCTGTCCAGGCCCGACAGGGGGCGGCCACGGCAGGGGCTTGCCAGCGGAACCCACAGGGAAACAGCCAGCCCCGCCAGGATGAACAGGGTCAGGGGAGTCCCAACACTGCCGTCGCCAAAAGCGTGTACGGAGTCGATAACACCGCTGCGGACAAGATATGTGGCAAAAAAAGCGGAAACCGTGGTCAGGGCCATCATGGCCACGTTGACGCGTCCGAGTTTGTTGCGACGGTCCTCAACAATAAGGGTATGCAGGGCTGCGGAGGCGATGAGCCAGGGAATGAGCGAGGCGTTTTCCACCGGGTCCCAGGCCCAGTAGCCGCCCCAGCCAAGCTCCATATAGGCCCACCACGCGCCAAGCACAATGCCCGCGGTAAGGAACAGCCATGCGAGAATAATCACCGGCCTCGAAATGCGGAACCATTCCCCTTCGGTATCGGCCTTGCCCGAAAGCGCCTGGGCCAGGGCAAGGCAGGCAGGAATGGTAAAACCGCCGTACCCGAGAAAGAGCAGGGGCGGGTGAATGATCATGCCGGGATTTTGCAGCAGGGGGTTCAGGCCGTTGCCATCGGCCGGAACAGGGGTCTGAAGCATGAAAGGATTGCTCCAGTTCGTGAGAATAAGGGCAAAAAAGGCCATGATCGTGTAAAAAAAGGCCCAGTACCACAGCCGTGTGGGACGGCTGATGCCCTTATAGGCGCGCGTACATGCGAAAAGAGAGCCACTGACGCCAACGGCCAGCGCCCAGAAAAGCATGGAGCCGGGCTGTCCGGCCCAGAAAGCCGTAAGGCGGTAAAAGACCGGCAGGATACGGTCGGTATAGCTGGCTACATACTGCACCTGAAAATCAAACCAGAAAAGCGCGTGCAGCAATATGGCCGAAGCAACAAGCAGAGCGCCGCTGACGACTATATGGGTTTTTTCCACAAGGCGCAGGGAGTCTTCGCGTCCTTGCCACAGTTGCAGCAGGGCCAGACCGCCGCCGCCCAAGGAGGCGAGCAAGGCCAAAAGAAGGAGGGCAAAGGCAAAAACGTACATGTGACTCCTTTTACCGGCCTCGTGGACCGTGCTGCGGGGTCATGCACCATGCCGGACCCGGCAGGCGCGCCCCATGCGCAATATGTCCGGCAATGCCGGGCCTGTTGTTCCATCAGGGGCTGACGTCAGCTCTGGCGGTTTTCTTTCTGGTACTTGGACGGACACTTGGTCATGAGGGTTTTGGCCACAAAATGGCCCTGGGCGTCCATGCCGCCCTCAACAATAACCTCGGCCCCGGCCTTGAAGGTATCGGGCACAGTGCCGCTGTAGCGCACCGCAATGGCCTGACCTGCATTGTCCTTGTCTGCAAGAAGAAAATTGACGCCGGTTCCGGCCGAAGCCTTTTCAATGCCTTCAGGGGCGACAGTACCGAAAAGCCGGGCAGAAGCCAGCTTGTCCGGCGTGGCGGCCTGAGCTTCGGAAACATTCAGAAAATAGACGCTGTTTTCCGAAAAGCCGGAATACACCAGATAGCCCACGCCGCCAAGAAAAAGCAGCAGCGCCGCTACATAGATGCCGGTATTTTTTTTGCGGGCCATGATAACCTCATTGCTGCGGCAGACGCGCTTTGCCGCATGATCGGCTTTTGCAGCGCCGAACTCCGGCGCCGCAACCATACCCGCATGGCGCGGGACGGTATGCGCTGTTTTACGGCTAAGAACCTAGACCATTTCCATCATTCTGACAAGGTGATAATATTTCCTGTTAAAAGGGCAGGGCAGGTACTGGCGCGGTTTTTGTGATGCCGTCACATCTAAAAAGCTGACCCCGGCACGGCAGGTTCGCGCAGGCTGCAAAGTATACCTTAAAACTCGGATAGATGCGTAAAATTCACGCGGCAGGCCTCCACACCAGACAGGCACACGGCCGGGGCAGACGTACGCTCTGCCCCGGCCGTGTTTATCTCATTGCCGAAAAAATACGGCATCAATAAAGCTGCCGATCCAAAAATCTCAAGGGTTGCCCCAAAGCAAACGGTCCCGGGCTGCGGGAGAGTTTCTGCCATTAACCGGCCTGGATGTAGAACATTTCACACCAGAGCTGCTCGCCAAGGCTTTGTCGCCACATGACTGTAAGGCGGCTTTGCCGACCGTTAAGCAATCATTTTAAGCGGTAATTACTCTAAGGGTTCCTTGGCTGTGCCGGAACTGGACATGACACAGTTTCTCTGGCGCTTGCCCTCGTAAAGATAAAAATCCGCCTCTTTGATAAGCGTGCTGAAGGATTTGCCCTTGGTGTACTCTACCACGCCCAGCGTGATGGTGACATTGATAATTGCGGCTCCGATGCGGATGGGAGTATCCTCAACGGCCTTGCGCAGCTTTTCCGCCAGCGACAGCCCGTCTTCAAGCCCGCAGGAAATTGCCAGAATCAGAAATTCCTCGCCGCCCCAGCGGGAGGCGCAGTCTTCCTGCCGTATATTGTTCTGAAAAATTTCCGCGATGGATTGCAGCACCACATCGCCCGCATCATGTCCATAAGTATCGTTCACAACCTTGAAATGGTCGATATCGGCCAGCACCAGGCAGAACTGCAGCCCCTCGCGCTGCGCGCGCGAAAATTCCTTTTCAAGACGTTCATACATGGCCCGCCGGTTGAGCAGACCTGTAAGAAAGTCATAATAGGCAACACGTTCCAGTTCCTTGTAGGCATCATCAAGCTTGTTTTTTTCTTCCCGCAAGGCGGTTTCGTCATCCTTGAGCTTGAGAATAAAGCCGTTGACCATGCCCGTAAGGTGGCGCTCGAAAAAAATCATCAAAACGGCGTACAGCAGGGCCATGATGGAAATTATTCTGGCAAAGGAAATAATCTGGTCCTTGAATGCACTGCGGAAGTCGTCCTCGCGCTTCTGTATGATGACTTCCATATCGTTTGTATAGATGCCCGTGCATACAATCCAGTTAAACGGTTTGTAGAGTTTGGCATACGTGAGTTTTTCGCTTATTTCGTCAGAATCCGGCTTTTTGAAATAGTAGGTAAAAAATATGTCGCCGTGCGCGACAACGCCTTCCAGTTCTTCCTTGTACGGCAGGTTGCCCCTGATGTCCGCCATGTCTGTGGACAGGGGCATGCCCTCGGTTTCCGGCTCGGCAACATGCACGGCCCGCACGGCATAGCCCGGGCCGCCGCTGTAGTTACGCACCTCATTGATCCATACATACTGGTTAAGAGGAAAGCGCAGGGTGCGGATAATGGCCTTGCAGCGGCTTTTGGCTATCTCATCCACAGCCCAGTCCGTGCCAAAAACAACAACTTCCTGGGCGCCTCCGAGCTGCCCCACGGCCCATACAGGAAAATCCGCCGAAGGCTCGACCCGCCCCTCCACAAGTCGCTCACGCAGTACATGGGCGAGATCTTTTTCATCCGTCCACAGAAGCTCGCTGGTAGCCCTGTTAAAAACGGCCACCCCCATGCCCGCCATATGCAGGGCAAACCGTGTGGTACGCCTGGTCACCTGGGGATCAAAGGCATCAATGATCTTTTCAGGCTTCATGTCCAGAGTGCCGAGCATGGCGCTCAATGCCTTGGCCATGGCCTGGTATTCCGCATATACGGTGGCGCGCATGGCGCTGATCTCTACGCTGACCCTTTCCACCCTTTCCACAAGGGTCTGCTTTTTTTCTGCAAGAATACGGACCTTTGATTGCTCGATCATGCTGTCAAACTGGGTGCGCACAGAAATAAAGTACGGGATCGCCAGGGCCACTGACATCAATATCAGTGCCAACAACCCGGTAACATAATAAAAAATACGAATTTTTCTTTTGGCCAGTTTTTCCATGACGTGTCTTTGCCGGAGACGGCAGATTGGAGGCTCCAGACAAATCTTTCAGAATGTTCTGGAGGCACAGACAGTATAGCCAATAATCTGTACATAGGAAAGCAATCTTGAGGGCTTCTGCACGAGCGCGCAAAGAGAAATTTTCATAATCCATTAGAATAACAAAAAAGCCGACCCGGAAAACTCCGGGCCGGCAAATAGAATTTACAATATTTTAATATCTATATGCTATTCAACCGTTACACTTTTGGCAAGATTTCGGGGCTGATCCACATCCTTGCCGAGATAATCCGCGGTTTCGTAGCTGAAAAGCTGCAGCGCAGGCAACGCCGCAAAGGCGGAAAGCGGCGCGGGCAGCTCGGGAATATCCCACCTGTCTTCAGCATCCAGCTCCACCCCTTTGTTGGTCAGGGCAATAACCTTGCCCTGCCGGGCCTGCACCTCTACCATGTTGGACTTGACCTTGGGCAGCAGTGCGTCATTCAGGGCCAGGGCAAAAGTGGGAAAATCCGGATCAATGAGGGCGATGGGACCGTGCTTCATCTCGCCCGCGGCATAGCCTTCAGCATGGATGTAGGAAAGCTCCTTGAGCTTGAGCGCCCCCTCCAGAGCCAGCGGATAGCAATGCCCCCGCCCGAGATAGAAGAAGTTGCGCACCTGGGAGTACTTGCGCGCGATTTCTTTGGCACGTTCGTGCAGGGCGGGCAGGCTGTCGTCCAGCAGGGCGGGCAGGTTTTCAAGAACCGTAAGATGTTCACGGCACTCCCCGGCAGACAGGCAACCCCTGCGCGTACCCCAATAGAGCGCCATGAGGGTCAGCATGAGCATCTGGCTGCACATGGCCTTGGTGGATGCCACGCTGATTTCAGGCCCGGCCTGGGTGTAAAGCACGGCTGAGGCCTCACGGGCAATGGACGAGCCTACCACATTGCACAGGCCGAGCACGGTGACGCCGCTCTGGCGCGCAATGCGCAGGGCCGCAAGGGTGTCGGCCGTTTCACCGCTCTGGCTGATGACAAGCACCATGTCGTCCTTGTCCAGCAGCAGGGTATCGCGGTAGCGGAATTCCGAGGCTATTTCCACCTGCACAGGAACACGCGCCCAGTGCTCCAGCAGGTGCCGTCCCCACAGGCCGGAGTGGTACGACGTGCCGCAGGCCACAATGTGCAGGCGGCGCGGCACAGGCAGTGCATCCAGCTCGGGCAGGCGCACCTGCCCTTGCTGCGCATGTGCGCGGCCGGTGAGGCCATCGGTGATGACGCGCGGCTGCTCGAAGATTTCCTTGAGCATGAAGTGGCGGTACCCGCCCTTTTGCGCGGCCTGCATATCCCACTGGATGGTCTGCGTTTCGTGGCTTACGGGGCTGAGGTCCTCAAGCCGGAGTATCTCGTAACTGTCGGCCGTGGCACGCACAAGATCCCCGTCCTGCAAAAAGACCACCTGCCGGGTGTACGGCAGAAATGCCGGAATATCCGAAGCCACAAAATTTTCGCCTGTTCCCTGGCCGAAAATAAGCGGGGCGGACATGCGGGCCGCATAGATAACGCCGGGTTCCGTCCTGTCCATAAGGCAGACAGCGTAGGCCCCGTGGGCCTCGCGCAGGGCGGCGGCAAAAGCGTGCAGAAGGTCCGGCTCGGTCTTGCGGCGCTCGGCAATAAGATTGACCAGCACTTCCGTGTCGGTTTCAGAGCTGAACGTATAGCCCTTGGCCGAAAGGTCCGCCTTTATTTCCTGATAGTTTTCGATAATGCCGTTATGCACGAGGGCCAGGGAGCCGTCATTGCTGCGGTGGGGATGGGCGTTGCGCTCGGCGGGTACGCCGTGCGTGGCCCAGCGGGTATGCCCCATGGCGCAGGTAGGCGTGGTCACCGGCTCATGGGCGAGTTTTTCTTCAAGTGCGACCAGCTTGCCCATGGCACGCACGACATGGATGTCATTCTGGCGCACAAAGGCCACGCCGGCGGAATCATAACCCCGGTATTCAAGCCTGCGCAGCCCTTCCACTACAACGGGAACGGCCGGCCTGTGTCCTGCATAACCTATAATACCGCACATAACGTGCCTCCTTGTATACCGCCAAAGCTTCCGGCCGGGTGGCGCGGGCAGGGCGGCACTGGAACGTCTCCGCCTTCGGGCGGTCTGCCTTGCTCTGACAAAGAAGGCCGGAACCGTCAAGCGGCCCCGGCCAGTATATTCCTGTTCCAGGCGCGCGGGCCTTGCTACATATTTTTTCTGTCTATGAAATCTTCGTTGTACACTTCGACCTTGGCGCCGGAAGCCAGACGCTGCATGAATATTTCAAACAGGCCGTCCGCGCGGTCACGGGCCACGGCGTTGGCCATGATGTCCTTGACCATATCCCATTCGGCGGCATCAGGGGGCTGAACGCCCTTGACGCGCACCACAACGGCACCGGAACCGCTGCCGTCTTCCACGGCATAGGCCACAGGCAGCCACTGCCCGGCGCGGGCTTCAAACAGGGCCTCGGCCATGACCGGATTGGGACCGAACGAAGCCAGTGCGCCGTTGCGCTCCATCCCCTTGACGGTCTTGACCGTGCGCCCCTTGAGGCCTGCGGCGCCCAGGGGGGCGTTTTCAAGCTCCTTGCGCAGGGCGGCGGCAGATTCCAGGGCGGCTGCAAGCGCTTTTTCTTCCACAAGCCCGGCCACAATACGCTCCTTGACAGCTTCAAGTGACGCTGTGGACGCGGGTTCGGACTTGATCACGCGGGCAACCACGTAGGCTTTTCCGGCTTCAAGGGCCGTATCGACAGGATTGCCCGCCGGGGTTGCCACAAGAGTGGCCGCGCCCTGGGCCGTGACTCCCAGCGTTTTTTCAAGCTCGGCAGCGGAAAGCAGACCGGTTTCACCCCACTTGAGACCGTATTTTTCCGCGCTGTCCTTCAGGGAACGGCCCAGAATATTGTCTTCAATCAGGTTGTCGACCACGTCATGCAGCTTGTCCGCCCCCTGTTCCTGGGCCATGGCCGCAAGAACTTCAGCTTCAACCTGCTTGAAAGGCGGCAGGCCGCCGTCCTTCTTTTCTTCAACCTTGATGATATGCAGGCCAAACTGACTGCGAACAGGGGCGGAAACCTTGCCGGGAGCAAGGGCGAACGCCGCGTCCTCAAAAGGCTTTACGGTAGTGCCGCGCTTGAGCCAGCCAAGCTCGCCGCCCGGCCCTGCGGCATTGGGACCGTTATGCGCATCGGCCACGGCAGCAAAGCTTTTTCCGGCCTTAAGTTCGGCTTCAATGGCGGCGGCCTGTTCCTGCGCTTTTTTCACATCGGCCTCAGAGGCATCTTCAGCCAGAGGCACAAGAATGTGGGCGGCCTTCACTTCTTCCTGCTGTTCGAAACGGGCGGCATTGTCTGCATACCATTTTTCGGCAGCGGCGGAACTGATGCCACTAGCCTTCACAAGATCCTGCGGGCTTACAAGCACGTACGCAACATCCGCCCTGGCAGGAATGGCAAACTGCGCCTTGTGGCTTTCATAATAGGCCTGCACCTCTTCATCCGACGGCTTGACGGAAGCGGCAAAATCCGAGGCAGGGATAAAAATATAGTCCACATCACGCTTTTCGCGCAAAAATTCAAACCGCTTCTGGGATTCGGCGGGGTCAACCCAGGCGGGGGCCGTTACCATGGCAAAAATCTTCTGACGCAGCAGATCGCGCGACATATCCTGCTCGAACTGGGCAGGAGCCATGCGCTGGGCAGCAAGAACGCGGGTATAGACCTCGGGGTCAAACTGCCCCTTTTCGTTCTGGAAGCCCTTGATGTTGCCCACGGCCATGCGCAGTTCCAGCGGGGTGATGCTCACGCCCGTGCGGGCCGCTTCCTGCGACAGCAGCACCTGGGTAATAAGGTCACGCAGAATCTGGCGACCCAGCTGTTGCTGCTTCAGTTGCTCGCGGGTCAGGCCGGGATTGCTACGCAGCAGGTTTTCCTCTGCGTTGCGGTAGGCCAGCTCAAACTCCCGCATGGAGATGGGGTCGCCGTTGACCACGGCCACAAGCGTACCCGAACTGCGGTCGTTGAAGTTGCCAACGCCCCAGAAAACAAAGACAAGGATGATAAGACCAAAGGCCAGTTTGACACCCAGGGACTGCGATTTGTCGCGAATATACTCAAGCATGCGAACTCCGACTGCGTAATTGCTCTTGACGTAGAGCGGCATCATATGCGCAATCCAGCGGAAACTCAAGAAAGGTCATGGCTGATTTTGACGTGCTGCTGTGCAGCCCTCTGGCGGCATCTTCGGCCATGCGTCCGACAGGAGCAGGCCAGATGGAGGCCTGCCTTCTGTCCGGGGCGGCACACTCCGGCGATTCCGGCCAGAAGGCCTGCGCGCGGGCCGCCCGCGCGGCTATCTGATGCCAAGCTTGCGGATGCGGTGCTGCAACGTCGAGCGCGGAATACCGAGCATATCCGCCGCGCCGCCAGGACCGGACAGCTTGCCGCCGCAAAGACGCAGGGCTTTTTCTATATGCGCTCTCTCATTGTCCTCAAGCGAAAGAAGGCCGGGCGGGGCTTCCTGCCGGGCGGGGGCAGGCACAGGGGGACTGTTTGCGGCATTACCCGCAACAATGCCGGACGCTGGCGCTGCGGGAGCGGGCGGCGCTGTTCCGGCCGGGCCTTTCCACAGGTGCAGGGCTTCATCCACAAAACTGCCGGTTATCTGCCCGTCCAGGGTCTGGAGCAGAAGGCGGCTCACCACATTGCGCAGTTCGCGTATATTCCCCGGCCAAACGTGTTCCTGCAGGACATCCATAACCGGACGTGAAAGCCGGGGCGGGTGAATTTCGTACTCTCTGGAAAACTGCCTGACAAAATGCTCCACAAACAGCGGGATGTCGTTTCTGCGTTCCCTCAGGGGCGGCATGCGCAATACCACCGAACCAAGGCGGTAGTACAGGTCGCGCCGCAGACGGCCCTGATCCATTGCCTCGGCCATGTCAATATTGGTGGCAGACATGACGCGCATATCCACGCCGATGGGCGCGGCCTCGCCCACACGCTCAAAAGAATTTTCCTCCAGCACCTGCAAAAGCTTGCTCTGCATCTCCGGCGCGAGTTCCCCTATCTCGTCCAGAAAAAGCGTGCCCCCCTGGGCCAGTTCCACCCGTCCCACCCGCTTGCTGGTAGCCCCGGTGAACGCCCCCTTGGCATAACCGAACATTTCACTCTCAAAAAGCGTGGGAGGCAGGGAAGGGCAGTTGACCTTTACAAAACTGTTCTTGCGCCTGGGGCTGTGCAAGTGCAGCCAGCGGGCCAACATGCTCTTGCCCGTCCCCGTTTCGCCCAGGATCATGACGGGGATATGCAGCTTTGCCACCTTGCGGGCCAGCGCCATGAGCTTTTTCATGTCCGGCGTTTCCAGCAGGCTTGAGGCCAGCAAGATGCTGCCGGTGACATCTGCCTCCGGGCTGCGCGGGGAACCAGCCTGGGCCGCGCGCATTTTTTCAAGCCGCTCTTCGGAAAGCACGGCAAAAAGAAATGTGGAAAGCACGGGGCTTAGTTCCAGCAGCACATTGAGTATCTGTACGATATTTTCGGGCGGCTGCATGAAAGACACGTGCAGTGTGCCGATGACCTCGCCGTTGATGATGAGGGGCAGGGCGATGGTGGAATTAAGGCCCACGGTGGAAAGAGGCATGGGCGAATCGCCGAAATCGTGTTTTGCCAGATCGTTGATGACAACGGGCTTACGTGAGGCAATGGCCAGTCCGGCCACCGTGTTCTGGGCAATGCGCGTATTGGAGAGTGACTCTACCACCGTGCCGTCGGCTGCGGTGAACAGGTTGAGAAACTCCCTTTCCGCATCATACAGGTTAATGCAGAAACGGTCATAGTGAAATAAAACACGAAGCTGTTTTGAAAGCATACGGAAAAAGGCATTGCGGTCCATCTTGCCCACCACAAGCCGCGCCAGATGGTGTACTACCTGACCTACCGTCTGCGAAGGATTGCTTAGCCCGCTGGCCGAAAGTTCATATGGCATAAATCCTCCTGCCCAATATTAGGCATTCTCCTGCCCAAAAACAAGCATTATGCCCACATTTAATCAAAACAGACTGATCAATCAAACAATATTGTGAAAAAATATCCTTAAATAGCGAAGGCTAATACGTGTCACGCATATTTGGCACGCACATTGCTCTATACTCTAGCAAGCCGGTGGAGATACAAGCAAAGCATGTCTTGTCTTATACCTGATGCAATATTTACTACTGCATTAGAACGCAAAATATATGTGTGTAAACAGATAACGCATATAAGAGAGACTGCTTGTGTATTACATCGCGTTCTACTACCAACATACTATCCAAGGAGAACAGTATGACAACCCACTTTGTGGTGCATGAGCCCGGCGACAGCGTTGGCGTGGTCGTGGTTGAAGGCGTCAAAAAAGGCGACCAGCTCAACGGCTGGGTCATGGACGGCGACACCACACTGGAGTTTGAAACCCTGAGCGACATTCCGATCGGTCACAAGATCGCGCTCAAGGATCTTGCCGTGGGCGATACCATTATCAAGTACAGCACGGATATCGGCAAGGTGGTCAAGCCCATCAAGCGCGGCGAACACCTGCATGTACACAACGTCAAAACCAAAAGGTGGTAAACCGATGAACAAGACATTTATGGGCTACCGCCGCGAAAACGGACGTGTGGGTATTCGCAACCATGTGATCATTCTGCCCCTGGATGACCTTTCCAACGCCGCCTGCGAGGCTGTGGCAAACAACATCAAGGGAACCATGGCCCTGCCCCATGCTTACGGCCGCCTGCAGTTCGGTGAAGACCTCGACCTGCACTTCCGCACCCTTATCGGCACGGGCTGCAACCCCAACGTGGCCGCCGTAGTGGTTATCGGCATCGAGCCGGTGTGGACCCAGCGCGTGGTGGACGGCATTGCCAAAACCGGCAAACCCGTGGTGGGCTTTGGCATCGAGCAGCACGGCGATCTGGAAACCATCCGCGCCGCTTCCCTCAAGGCCAAGGAATTTGTGCACTACGCCAGCGAACTGCAGCGCACCCAATGTACGGTGGATGAGCTGTGGGTTTCCTGCAAGTGCGGCGAGTCCGACACTACCTCCGGCATCGCCTCCAACCCCACCGTGGGCAACGCCTTCGACAAGCTGTGGGAAGCCGGGGCCACCACCCTGTTTGGCGAAACCACTGAAATTACCGGCGGCGAGCATCTGGTGATGGAACGCTGCGCCAACGAAGAAGTGCGCGCCAAGTTCAAGGCATTTTTCGACCGCTACGCCAAGGTGGTGGACGACCACAAAACCAATGACCTCTGCGACTCGCAGCCCACCAAGGGCAACATTGAGGGCGGCCTGACGACCATTGAGGAAAAAGCCCTGGGCAACGTCCAGAAGATCGGCCGCAAGGCGCCTGTGGTCGGCTGCCTCGACAAGGCCGAGTCTCCCACTGGTCCCGGCCTGTGGTTTATGGATTCCTCTTCCGCTGCTGCCGAAATGGTTACCCTGTGTGCCGCTTCGGGCTTTGTGGCCCACTTCTTCCCCACCGGCCAGGGCAACATCATCGGCAACCCCATTCTGCCGGTCATCAAGCTCTCGGCCAACCCGCGCACCGTGCGCACCATGAACGAGCATATCGATGTGGACGTTTCCGGTCTTCTGCGCCGGGAAATAAACATGGACCAGGCGGGAGACATGCTGCTTGAAATGCTCATCCGCACCTGCAACGGCCGCAATACCTCGGCTGAAGCCCTGGGTCACCGTGAATTTATCATGACCCGGCTTTACGAAAGCGCGTAAGAACCATAAAGAGCTGGCGCCGGTCTGTACCCGGCGCCAGCTCTTATGGCCCTGGGCGCTCGCCCACTCATGCCGTGCAGCAAGCCGGTGGCGCCCCCCCATACACTACTTGTGTCTGAGGTAATCATGTCAAAGAAAATTTTTTCTACGCTTTATTTCAAGGTGCTTCTGGGCATCGCCCTCGGCATTGCGTTCGGTTTTATCGAACCTGACATTGCAGTCAAGTTAAAACCTCTCGGCGACGCGTTCATCAACCTTATCAAGATGATCATTACGCCGGTCATTTTCTGTACTGTTTCAGTGGGTATTGCTCGCATGGACAGCCTCAAGGCTGTTGGCCGTGTCGGCGGAAAAACCCTGCTTTATTTTGAAATAGTCACAACACTGGCCTTGATTATTGGTCTTATTGTTGTGCATGTTTTTCAACCCGGCGCGGGCATTCATGCAGACCCCGCCACCATGGATGCCTCGGCTCTGGGCAGATTTGCCCAAGCCAAACAGCAAACCACACAGGAATTCATTATGGGCATTATACCCCATAGTGTGGTGGGCGCTTTTGCAGAAGGCAATCTTTTGCAGGTGCTGCTGTTCTCTGTGCTGTTCGGCATGAGCCTTTCGCACATGGGCGACAAACCCAAGCAGGCCATACTTGGCACGCTTGACCGCTTCAGCAACGCGTTTCTGGGCGTGGTCAACCTGATCATGAAGCTTGCGCCCATCGGCGCGTTCGGGGCCATCACCTTTACTATCGGCAAATACGGCGTGGGCGCGCTTGCCTCTCTGGGCAAACTCGTGGCCTGTCTCTACATCACAAGCGCCCTGTTTGTCATTATCGTGCTCGGCTTCATCTGCAAAATGTCCGGCGTCAACATCTGGCAGCTTATCAAATACATGAAGGAAGAAATCTTCATCACTCTCGGCACTGCCAGCACTGAAGCCGTTCTGCCCCGCAGCATGGAAAAAATGGAAGCTCTGGGTATCAAAAAATCCGTGGTCGGCCTTGTTTTTCCCACGGGATATTCCTTCAACCTTGATGGTGCGGCCATCTATCTTACCATGGCGGCCTCGTTCATTGCCCAGGCTATGGATATCCACCTGGACCTGCAGCATCAGATTACCCTGCTTCTTATCCTGCTGCTGACCTCCAAGGGCGGCGCGGGTGTTGCGGGCGCGGCGCTCATTGCCCTGGCAGCCACGCTTTCAGCCACCAATATCATTCCGGTTGTAGGCATGACTCTGGTTATCGGCATTGACCGCATTCTTAACGAAATGCGCGCCGTGGTGAACCTTATAGGAAACTGTGTTGCCACTGTCGCCATCGGGAAATGGGAAAAATCCATTGACCTTGAGCACGCCAACCTTGTTCTGAGCGGAAAAATAAACGTAGAAGACATGCTGGAGAAAAATGAAGATCTTGACACAATAAAAATCGCCTCTCCGGCTCCTGTACCCCAGGTCGAAAAATTGGGCGCATAGTACTCCTCCATGCCCCACATGGCGCCCATCCGTATCATTACGCCATTATTACGGATGGGCGCAAATTTTTTCAAAAACTGAAGGTTTGCCATGCGCTACGCCATCAACAGCAGTTTTTCCCGGCCACATCCTTCCATCATTGCCCAGTACAGGGATCTGCCCGTGGCCGACATCTGCGATGCCCTGGGCCGCAATGCCGCCCTGCCAGCGGCCCTGCGTCCTCTGGGTGCGGCCCGTATGCTGGGCACGGCCTATACCGTCAACCTGCCGGCCAGCCAGAACCTGCTGCTCTATTACGCTGTGGACAATGCCCGGCCGGGCGATGTGCTGGTTGTTTCATGCGCGGCGTACGAAGATCGTGCCGTATGCGGCGAAATCATGGCCCATCTGGCGCTCAGGAGCGGCCTGGCGGGCTTTGTCATCGATGGGGCCGTACGCGATGCCCGCGCCCTGAGCGAACTGTCCTTTCCGGTCTACGCCCGCGCCGTAACTCCCAACGGGCCGTACAAAGACGCCTGCGGCGAAGTAAATGTTCCTGTAGGTATGGGCAATGTGGTCATAACCCCCGGAGACATCATCGTGGCTGACGACGACGGCCTCGTGGCCGTGCGGGCCGCAGAAGCGGAAACCGTGGCCGCCCGGGCGAAGAAAATCACAGATGAAGGGATGAAAAAACTCCGCCGGATTGAAGAAAACGGCACTCTGGATTTTTCCTGGCTGTATGAAAAGCTCGACAGATCCGGTTGCGCTATTCGCGGCGGCCGCTGATCTTACAGCGCCTCGCAGGGTACAGGCCCTCGAACACGCCTGCCCGCCAAGAGTGCGTCGCACCCCTCCGGAGACCGTGAAGTCACCTGTGCCGCTGCCAGCCGCAGCGGCACAAACACGCTCAGACGTTCTTCAAATGTTTACGCCTGAAGACCGCGCCCGCATGCATGTGCTGTACACGCGCTGATGAACGGCTAACAGCTTTGAAAAGAGGTATTTCCCCAAAGGCCGCATGCGCTGAAACCCATGCGGATACTGCAAAAAATCTGCGCAGCATCTTGGAAAACCACCTCAGGATATTGCCACAACCGGACACAGGGCTGCACAACCCCAGTCCGGCATAAAAAAGACGGGCGGGCCTCTGCCGGGCCGCCCGTCCATTTCTAGGCTGCGCTCAAAGGGCGCGCCATTTGCCGATCATTGTGCCGATTCCAGACATTCCCCGCGTTTGTACACGATCATATTGCAGTTCTTGCAGATGGCCGCGCCGGGGAAGTTTTCTCCGGTCCGGGTTATGGCCCCGGTACCGTGTTCGTTGATGCGCGTTATGAGGCGTTGCACCAGAGGTTCAAGCTGTTCACCGGGAACAAAGAAGTTCAGCTCGCCGCGTTCCGTCTTGCCGGAGTTATAGCTGCCGCTGCACGCAGTGCATATGTTGGCGGTCTTTTCCAGGTAGGTATACACGTTTCCGGCACAGGCCGAAGAATTCATCGTGATATTGGTGCGCAACGGGTGCACGTCCATAGCAGCCATATAATCCACGGCCAGATGATAAGCCTGCATGTTGTCACAGTAAAAATGCACGGTATCAGGCGGAAAATACGTGTCCGCAAGGGGCGACACGGCTATGGCCTTCAGCGTGCCCTCGGGCAGACGCGGCTTGGATTTCACAAAGCGCTCGGCCTGCTCAAGGTCTTTCGCATATTTTTTGTGACTGAGTACCTCTGCCTGGTCAAAACCTTTCCAGCCAAAAGAATACAGCCCGTTGGGGCAACCCAGCTTCTCCTTGCGCACCAGCAGGGTCTGCCCGGTCATGCGCGGTCCTATTTCATACTGGCAAAAGGTAAGGTTGCGGTCAGAGGTAAAGAATTCCACATTTTCCTTGAATTCTTTCAATTCGCCGTCATCAAAAAAGAATTTGACGGCCACGGGAAAGTGGGTGAGGCGAAGCGCGTCCATAAGGACATCGTGCATTTCCGCAAACGAAAGCTTGGTCATGAAAAGCTCCTGAATATGTTCTTTATGAACCGGTTGTGTTTGCAGGGGCGGCTGCTGTTATGGCGACAGTACGGAATCCCGATATTTGCCGCGCACTCAGACCAGATAGCTGTTATCCATGCTTGCCCGTATGTACTTGCCCGTAGCCGGATCAATCATCTCGATGAACCCACATGGGCATTCGTCCATGCAATGGCGGCAGCCCTTGCAGTCTGACGTGGCAAGCCCCGCGCTGTCACCCTTGAGACGGCCCTTGAGTGGCATGACGTTTTCACCGCAGACATTCCAGCAGTTGCCGCAATCAAAACAAAGCCCGCAGCTCATGCAGCGGGCGCATTCCTCAACAATACGGCTTTCATCAAGGGTTGCCACAACTTCCCTTTGCAGATCGGCCATACGCTCCGCAAGGGGCAGGGACGCAGGCTCGTTACGGCTGCTCGCGGCATAGTGGTCGTAATAAATGCTGAACCTGTTGGCGATAACGGTTTTTTCCTCAACAGGCAGGCGCACACCGCGCAATCTGGCGTCAATGGCCGCTGCCGCTATCCTGCCCTGATAAATGGATGTGGTGACAAGGCTCAGGCCCAGGGCATCTCCGCCGGAGTATACGCCGTCTTCGACCGTGATTCCCGTGCTGTCAGCCCGTATCCACCCCCTGCCCGAATCCACGCTTTCAAAACCCTGCATGCAGGGAACCTGACCAATGGCGGCAATGACGGCCGTGGCGGCAAGCTCCGTAAAATCGTTTTCCACAGGTTCCGGACGCCTTCTGCCGGAAGCGTCAGGCCTCCCCAGACGCATGCTCTGGCACCTCATGCCCGTGATCATGTCGCCCGCGCGCAACAACTCTACCGGCGCGGCAAGAAAACGGAATTTCACTCCCTCTTCTTCAGCCTCGACGATTTCACTTTCTATGGCGGGCATTTCATTGCGGGTACGGCGGTAAACCATGGTCACATCCGCCCCCAGGCGGCGGCAGATGCGTGCGGCGTCAATGGCCGCGTCACCCCCGCCCACAACCAGCACCTTGTTCCCCACATTGACGGTACAGCCCGAATTTATGCGGTTGAGAAAATGCGTCACCGTAAAAAAATTGGCTGCATCTTCGCCGGGCAGGCCAAGGGAACGTCCCGCATGAGCACCGATGCCAAGAAAAACGGCAGCATACTCCCTGCGCAGGTCGTCCAGCAAAATATCCCTGCCCACAGCGACATTGCAGCGAATATCCACCCCAAGGCTCCTGATGCGGTCTATTTCACTGTCCAGCACATCCTGGGGCAGCCTGTAGTCCGGTATGCCGTAGCGCAGCATGCCGCCGGGCCTGGCAAAAGCCTCAAAGACCGTAACCGCGTAACCGCGCCGTGCCAGTTGATACGCGGCGGACAGGCCTGCTGGACCGGAACCCACAACGGCTATTTTTTCTTCACGCCTGCCAGCAGGTTCAGCAGGCAGCGCAAAGCCGTTTCTGAGGGCGTAGTCGCCGATAAAACGTTCCACATTGTTGATGGCCAGGGAACCGTCCTTGTACTGCCGGTTGCAGCCGGACTCGCAGGGGTGCGGGCAAACACGCCCGCAAACTGCGGGGAAAGGATTGTTGGCGGCAATGATTTCAAAGGCCTGCCGGAAAGAATCGTGATAGGTTCTGCCGTCCCTTTCGGTATTGGCAATGGTTGTAAGAACGCCCCGGATATTGGTCCCGCTGGGACACTCCCCCTGACATGCCGGTGTTTTTGTTACAAACACAGGAATATAGGGACTTTCCTTTTTTGAGGCATTGCCTGTTTTTGTTCTGAATTGTGCGATTTTTTTTCGCGAGTTGCGAAGCCTCTTTAACGCAGGAGTCATCAGCATACCTCCCATGTTGCGCCGAAAATTATGCATATGTACAGACGTCACCTGATCATGCACAAAATATTACGGCATACAGTGAATAAAGCACTTTAGAGAAGCTGTTACGTCACACAAAAAACATATATTGTATATAAAATACATACCTATTATTGTGATTGTATTTATAATCACAATCAATGTATGAAATTATACACAAAATATTGTACATATTATTAAATTTTCACAACAAATAAGTCAACAATGTCTATATAAAAAACTGATACGCATATATTATACATCATTACTATTTGTAATTATTGACTATGATATTTATATACACTTTTAATTACATTTCTTTTACCAGTATATTGCCGGTAAAAATATATTCCATAATATGCGCAATATCCCTTGGTTACACAAAATTTCCACGTAATTCTCCGGAATCACGTTTTGCACGCAATTAACGCTTCAAATGATTGCTTACTGGTCGGCAAAGCCCCTACAATCATTTGACGACAAGGATTTGGAGACAGATCATTGTGGAGCATTTCAAGTATGAAATGCTCTGGCCGCGTGAGGCGGAGTGTAAAAAAGCCATGCCGGGTCAACCCTTGTACGGGTCGAGCCTGCATGGCTTTTTGCCGAAGCTGCTCCTGAAAAACGCATGTAGCCGTTGCCATAAAAGCGGCAACGGCTGCATATGGGAATATCCTGATTATGCTCTATTGATGCCTGCACGGGCAGGCATGGGGCACGAGGGCGCAAGTACAATGTATCTGCGCGGGTCACCGCCGAAATGAACGCCCTGAAACCTTGAGAATCTGTATCCTCAAGCCCAAAGCGCTCTCCACAGGCAAGGCGATGCCTCAGACGCCAATCAGTCTACAGGGTGGCCGGCAGCGCGGTATTCGTTGAGCTTGTTGCGCAGGGTCCGCACAGAAATGCCAAGAAGGTCGGCGGCCTGTGTGCGATTTCCGGATGTTGCTTCAAGCCCCTTGAGGATCATGATCCGCTCCATCTCATGCAGGGGGATAACCGCACCAGGCATACCACCGGCTGAAGGCAACACCGCAGGCCCACCACCAGCGGCGTCAGCACTTCGCGGCGACGTGTCTGCGGCAAGCGCCACGCCACCGGAAAAGTCCGGCACAGCCGCGGCCCCGGAATGTTCGGGGGCAAAGTCCGCGCTGTCATCCTCAAACAGCGGCCAGTCGTCATCTTCCAGCAGAAAATGGCGCGGCTCTACAGGGCGGCCATTGGCAAGCAGGACAGCGCGTTCCATCAGATTCTGCAGTTCACGCACGTTGCCGGGAAAATCATACTCGCGCAGCCAGTCTATGGCGCTTTGCGAAAGCACTGTCGGAGCAAGCTGGTATTCGCGTATGTACATGTCCATAAAAAATCCGGCCAGCTCCAGAACATCATCGCCACGTTCCCGCAATGAAGGCAGGCGCAAAGGAATAACATTGAGCCTGAAATACAGGTCCTGACGAAATTTTCCCTGCTTTACCCAGTCTTCAAGGTTCCGGTTGGTGGTGGCCAGCACACGCACATTAACCTTGAGCGGTTCTGTGCCGCCCACTCGGTCCACCTCACCCTCCTGCAGGACGCGCAAAAGCTTGGCCTGAAGGGAAAGGTCCATTTCTGAAATTTCGTCCAGCAGCAGTGTGCCGCCGTCAGCAAGCTCGAATTTACCCGGCTTGCGGGCAATGGCGCCGGTAAACGCGCCTTTTTCATGCCCGAAAAGTTCGCTTTCAAGAAGGTGCTCCGGCAGGGCGGCGCAGTTGACGGCCACAAAGGCCCCGTCACCACGTTTGCTCATGGCGTGCAGATACCGGGCAAACATTTCCTTGCCCGTGCCTGATTCGCCGGTAATCAGTACCGTTGCCCGCGAACCGGCCACCTGACGCGCCAGATGCAAAACTCTGCCCATGGCCGGATGTTTGCCCACAATGCGCTGCCCGGCGCCCTCTCCATAATGGGCCTTGCGCCCTCCAAGGGTAGAGGTGGCAGGCGCAGCCGCCTTGCGCTGCCCGGCCCCGTTGCCCAGCGACCGCGCCACGGCCATGATGCGCTCTACATCCAGCGGTTCAAGCCAGTAATCCTGTGCTCCGAGACTCATGAGGCGTTCGGCCTCATCGGCGGTTCCCCTGTCCGTAATGACAATAACCGGGGGAAAAGCAGGGTCTTCAGCCCCTACAGCCAGAAGATCCTCAACGCGAAAACCAGGCAGGCTGGGCCGCGCAAAAATAATGCCCGGTCCGGACTTGCGAATGAAGACGGAAGCGCCCTTGAGATTTTCCGCAATGCCAAGTTCATATCCGGCATCACGCAGGGCAGGAAAGACCGAGGTCACGGCCTGAGCGGGGGTGAGAAATAGCAGACGGCGCGTCAACATGAAATTTTCTTACCGTGTCAGGCGATACAATGCAACCAACGGATGTTGAAATACACTGGAACAGGAGCTTTTTATGCCATAAAACGACCAGTTGGCCCATATGGCATGGAAAACATGTTTTCACGGCCGTATCCGGCGGCGTTTACCGGCTTGCCCCTGCTGACAAACATGCCTGCCTGCCGTATAAAAAGGCATGTCCAATCCTCATCTCCTGCACATCCTTTCTGAAATTGCCGAAGGCCGCATGCAGCCCGAAACAGCTCTTGAACTTCTGGGTTCGCAAACAGTGTGCGATACCCTGAACGGCCTGACCCTGGATACACAGCGAGGGCTGCGCACCGGCCTTGGCGAAGTTGTTCTGGCTCAGGGCAAAAGCGATCAGGCGCTGGTGGCCGCTGTTGGCGCCCTTGCCAGGCACGGTGCTGTTCTGGCGAGCAGAGTCGACCAGGCACAGGCCGCCCTGCTGGAAAAACATTTTCCCATTGGCCGATACTGGCCTTTGCCGCGGCTGTTTTCAGTGGGCGGCGCACCGGATTTTGCGCAGGCCATGCAGGCCCCCTGGCCACAAAGAGGCGAAGCGCTGGTGGTCACTGCCGGGGCAGCGGATATCTCCGTAGCTCTTGAGGCTTACGCCACCCTGGTTTTCTGGGGCAAAAACTGTGGTCTTGTTACCGACGTGGGCGTTGCAGGCCTGCACAGGCTCGCCCCCCATACAGAAGCGTTGCGCGCCGCCAGAGTGATCATTGCCGTGGCAGGCATGGAAGGGGCGTTGCCCGGTGTGCTGGCTGGTCTTGTGTCCTGCCCCGTACTGGCCGTTCCTGCCTCTGTGGGCTACGGCATCGGATCAGGCGGTTTTGCGGCCCTTGCCACCATGCTTGCCACCTGCGTGCCGGGCGTGGCTGTTCTTAATATCGACAACGGCTTTGGTGCCGCCGCGTTTGCAGCAAAAATGCTGCGCCGGGAACAGCCCGAACAAGGCTGAGCACGAAATAAACATGCCACCCTGAAAAATACATGCCGCGGAAACGGCGGCATGTATTTTTTGCGGCTGCCCGGGAAAACATTTTTGTTCCTTTCTTTATTAACATATTTAAATATATTGTTTTTTTAGCAACAAAACTCTTTGTTACCACGCCTGTACACAGAGCAGAAAGAGAATCAGCCAGCGACCTGTCCTGTCCATGCCTCGGGTCGCCACGGCTGCTCGGGCCTGATTGCGTACCTGCCCCAAATGCGGGCACAAACGCAGCAGCCGTGCAGGACTTTCAGGCGGTCCCTTCAGTCAAAACAGGCAAAACGGCCCCAGAGCGTGACACTCACTCTCACCATATTGCCATGCTCACTGTGCGGAATCACAGGGCAGACGGCCTTGCCCTCAACGCCGGAACAGCTTCGCCTTAGCGCTGCTCGAAAAATAACATACGGGCAAGCTGCAATGCGCTTGCCCGTATGTTGACATAACTGTGGTATATAACGGGTTCAAACAAAAGAGTGCGGGCCTTATGCCCACCCTCCGGTAACAGCCCCGATCCCCAGCATGTTGGCGGCTGCCATGCGCCACTGCGTCTGCATGAACGAACTGGCGCTGTCCGCAGACTGAAGCTGGTCAATGGCGGCAGTAATGTCATTGATGACAGAGGGAAGGTAAGCAATGACATCCGTAGTATCGGGCGGAGTATTCTGGGCGACCAGAGCAATGCCCGAAAGTGGCTGAAAGTACATCATGACGGCCCTCCTTGCGAGAGCGGCGTTACTTCAGCGCCGCCCTTTTTTGGCGGGTTTGCTTTTTTCTTTTTCCGCGGGTTTTTCAGGCGCGGGAATGGGCTTATCAGGCACGATACTGCCCGGCTCATATTCAGAGAGGGGTTTTTCTCCGTTAAGATACGCCAGCTCAAGAGCCACGATTTTTTCAAATTCAGCCATGGCCTTTTTGGACACCGGCTCACCGCGCGGGTTGATGGCCTTGGCCGGGTCAATAAACTTGCCGTTCTGGCGCAGACGAAAATCCAGGTGCGGGCCGGTAGCCAGGCCGGTACTGCCCACAAAACCGATAACCTGCCCCTGGCGTACACGCTGCCCCTTGGCAAGGCCGCGCGCATACCCTGAAAGGTGCGCGTACATGGATTCCAGCCCGGCAGTATGCTTGACGATAATCTGGTTGCCGTAGCCTCCGGCCCAGGAGCGCTGTGTCACGACCCCATCACCCACAGCCTTGACCGGAGTACCTGTAGGCGCGGCATAGTCCACACCGTGATGGGCGCGTCTGTAATTCAATATGGGGTGCAAACGGCTGTTTGTAAAGCGCGAGGTGATGCGCGTAAAGGCCAGAGGGGCCTGCAGCAGGGTTTTGCGCAGGCTTTCGCCCTTGCGGTTATAATATTCAGCCCTTTTGCCGTCCTTGAAAATATAGGCTTCGTAGGTTTTACCCTTATTGGTGAAGTGCGCGGCAAGAATACGGCCATAGCCCTTGTACTCGCCCTCCCGGTAGCGTTTTTCCACCAGCACGGCAAAAGAATCGCCCTGTTGCAGGTCACGGATAAAGTTTATTTCCGCACCGAAAAGGTCTGCCAGCTTGAGGGCCATTTGCGGGCTTTCGCCCATATCGGCCACAGCCTGAAAAAGATTGTCGTTGATGGTTCCGGCAACAGAATCCAGCAGCACGACATACTCAATGGGTTCCAGCCTGGCGGCAGGGGCATCCGTACCCTCGACGACAAGCCGGTGATGGCTGTCTATCTCGTATTCAAAACGTTTTACCTTGCCGGATTCCGTATCGGTAACCACAACATAGGGCTGTCCTTCACGAAAGGAGCGCATGGAAAAAACCTGACGCGCCGCACTGACATACTGATGTGTTCCCTGCCCGCCGGAATTTTCAAGAACCTTGCTTACGGTGTCACCCCGTTCAAAAGTACCGCGTACTACAGCCTCACCGGGCGCTGCCCCGGCATCCGCCGCATCTGCGGCTGCGTCAGCGGCCAGATCTGCATGATCTGCATTGGTTGAATCACTGGAAGGAGAAGAAGCGGAGGAAGAATCTGGTTCGCCGGAGCCGGCGGGATTGTTTTCTGGGTTCTGGAGCGATGGATTGCCCTGGGAGCCGTCATGTTCCTGCGTTTGTTCGCTGTTCGGAACTGCAGCCTGCTCCTGCGCGGATTCCGGCCCGCTAACGGCCGAAAGACCGGGCAATCCCGCATGGCGGGCCACAACAAAACCCAGCACCGCCAACAGCAAGACCCCTGCCAACCATAGTCTTTTCATCTTTGATCCCATGAGGAGCTTATACGCATGGGCAAGGGCCTTGTCCAGTTCAACGGGCAGGCCCACAGTCAGGGCCGCATTACTGCACGTTTTTTTCCTGTTCCAAAATCGGTTCGGACATCATGCCCCTGTGGCTGCCTGCCGCATGTGCCGGATGAAATGAAAATACAGCTGAACCCGGCAGGGTACAGGCCGCGGCGAAAGCAGGACAGGGGCAGGCCCGTGCCGTCACATGCCTTATGGGCACAAAATTGCCCGCATATTACGCCCAAAAAAAGCAGACGGCGGCACAGCCTTTTCCACAGACATCCACAGCAAGCAGTATTTGCGGGCAATGGCGGCCCTCTTGTTTGAAATCAACTTTTATGCTACGAGTATCCCTTGTTCCTGTGCGGCCGGGGCCGCGAAAATCGAGCCTCACGCCGAACCTGCGGGCAGAGCCTTTATCCACAGGGCGTGCCTGCGAGGCCAATGAATCGTATATTATGCTGAAAAAAGAATTGCGGGAAATACTGGCGGAGAATCGGGCCACAGCGGGAGAAACCTGGCTGGAGAGCCTTACCCTGCGCCAGGAAAAAGACACCCTGAGGGTGGTTTTTCCGCACATGTATTTTGCAGACTGGTTCAGCCTGCACCGACGCGCTGCCTTTGAAGATGCACTGCGCAGACATTTTACACGGCTGCACGAAGATTCCGTGCCCAGGATCGTCTACGAAAGCGCCGCTCCCGGCGCTTTTGCCGCCAGAACTCTGCCGCAGCCCGTCAGCCCGCCCCCCGGACCTGACTGCCGCAGCAACACAATGGCTGAAGCGGAAGACCCCTTTGCAGGCTTCATCTGCAATGACAAAAACGCTTTTCCTCTGGCAACGGCCAGAGATCTGGCCGCCGACACCACATCCACGGCCTATAACCCTTTTCTGGTCTGCGGGCGTAGCGGCACAGGAAAAAGCCGCCTTCTTCAGGCCATGACATGCGTGATGTCCCGCACCGCCGATCCCGCCCGCATGATATGCTCCAGCGCCGCCCGTTTCTGCTCTGAACATCTTGTGTGGGCCAGAAGGCCGGAACTGTTCTGGCTGCGCTATGACGTGCTTGTTCTGGACGACATTCAGGACCTTGCCGGGCATGACGCCTGGCAACGCAAGCTTGTAACCATTATAGACACCTGCCCCGGCAGACAGAAAAGCTTGCCGGGTATCCCCTCCGGGGAAGATATCCCGCCTGCGGGCGAGCAGATACACAGAGCCGCCCCACGTATGATCTTTGCCTGCTCCGGCCAGCCGCAGGCCCTGAAAGCGCTTGACGAGCGCCTGCGTTCGCGCCTTGAAAGCGGCCTTGTGGTGGAACTTATGGAACCGGACCTGGATGTCCGGCTGCGCTACCTGCAGGTCATGTGCAAGGAACGGCGCCTGCCGCTCACACGTGAACAGCTGCTTTTTCTGGCCCAGCGCTGTTCGCAGTTCCGGCTTTTACAAGGCCTCATGCTCAAGGTGGGTGCGTATTGCGCTGTAAAGGGTAATAACCTCACGCAGTCTGATATGGAAAATATCGTGCGCACCGGAGTTGCGGAAAAAATGCCCGGTTGCCGGGAAATTCTGGGCGAAGTAGCCAGAAGGCTCAACCTGAGGCCCGAAGATGTACTGGGCGCCAAACGGCGGCCGGACCTGGTACTGGCACGGCAGGTATCCATGTATATATGCCGCCGGAAACTGGGGCTTTCCTACCCGGAACTTGGCCGCGCCTTTGGCGGACGTGACCATAGCACGGTCATATATGCCATTAATAAGATTAAGAAATTGATGGTTAGTAACAAAAGTGTACACCAACTGGTAACAGAGATTGAAATGAAAACACCCTGACCTCGTAAATCAGGGTAAAAGCTTTTGGGCTGTTACCGGTGTTCCCATAAAACACGTCGGGCTGTTCCATAAAAAATTCAATCTTTACAAGGCGTTTAAGCCGATACGAACATAGAAACACTGCCAATAATAGTTAAGGAAAGAATGTATGAAACTTACTGTTAATAAAGAGCAGATCATCGAAGGGCTGTTGAAGGCTGTTGCCATTATTCCCGCCAAGGCAGGGGCGCAGTATCTGCGTTCCATCTGGCTCAAGGCGGAAGACGGCGGCCTTTCGGTCATGTCTACTGATGCCAACATCGAGTTTACGGGACGTTACCAGGCAGAAGTGGCACAACCCGGGCTGATCGGCGTACAGGGCAGGGCCTTTGTGGATCTGGTACGCCAGCTGCCTTCAGGCGTGCTGCATCTTTCCCTTGACGAGGCTTCGGGCAACCTGCTGGTAGAGCAGGGTCGCCGCACGTACAAGCTGCCTGTGAGCGGCGCCGAGTGGTTTCAGAACTTTTCCAGTTTTCCTGAAGAGAACACGGTGACCTGGTCCGGCGACTTTCTTCAGGACCTTCTGGACAAGGTGGCCTTTTGCATCAGCGATGACGATGCTATGGATGCCATTGCCTGCCTGTGCATGATGCCCAAGGGTAACGGGCGTATAGACGTCTGCGGGCTTAACGGCCACCAGTTTGCCCTTGTTTCCTTTACGCACGACGAACTTGCCGAGCGCCTGCCTGAAGAGGGCATTCTCATCCAGAAAAAGTATCTTCAGGATATCAAGAAGTGGCTGGGCGTGGATGAGATTGAACTGAGCATCACCGGAAAGCGCCTGTACCTGCGCAGCATGAGCAAGGCCGAAACCCTGAGCCTGCCCCGGGCCACGCATCAGTATCCCGACTACAGCATCTTCATGAGCAAGCTGGCCAGCGAAGACATGCATCCCATGACGCTTGACCGCAAAGAAGCCATGGAGGCCCTTGGCCGTATTCTTATTTTCAATACGGAAAGCGACCGCTGCACCTATATGGACCTTTCCTCCGGCGAAGCCCTGCTTTCCGCCCAGGGGCAGGACGTCGGCTCGGCCAGCGAAAGCCTGGAAGTAACCTACGGCGGCGACATCAAGCGCATCGCCTTTCCCACCCGCAACCTTATGGACGTGCTGGCTCACTTTGTGTCCGGCAAGACAGACATGATGCTTACGGGCGCTGAAGGCCCCTGCGGCATACGCGGGGTCGATGACCCGGACTACACCGTTATCATCATGCCCATGAAGGTTTCGGAAACGACATATTATAGCGAGGAAGACGTTTAATGGCTCTCCAAAACCCCGTCGACGGCGGCTACACCGCTTCTTCCATCACCATTCTGGAAGGGCTTTCGGCCGTTCGCAAGCGCCCGGCCATGTATATAGGCTCAACGGACGCGCGCGGCCTGCACCATCTTGTTTACGAAGTGGTGGATAACTCCATTGACGAGGCCATGGCGGGCTTTTGCACGCGCATCACCGTCATTCTGCATGCCGACAACAGCGTTACCGTGCGTGACGATGGCCGCGGCATTCCCGTTGATATCCACCCCAAGGAAGGCGTACCCGCCGTTCAGGTGGTCATGACAAAGCTGCATGCCGGCGGCAAGTTTGACAATACAAGCTACAAGGTTTCCGGCGGCCTGCACGGCGTGGGCGTTTCCTGCGTCAACGCGCTTTCCGAAGACCTGACGGTCACTGTGCGCCGTGACGGTAAGCGGTACCGTCAGCGGTATTCCCGCGGTCTGCCGCAGGATGAGTTGACCGTCATCGGTGAAGGCGTGGACGGCCACGGCACCACCGTGCGCTTCAAGCCTGACGAGGAAATTTTTGAAGTCTCAGAATTTTCTTACGACACGTTGAAAAAACGCTTTGAAGAGCTGGCCTATCTCAACAAGGGCCTGTTCATCGAATGCATTGACGAGCGCATCGGCGAAACACACGTATTTCACGCCGAGGGCGGCATACGCCAGTTTGTGAGTGATCTTAATTCCGGCGAGCAGGGCATCCATTCGATTATCTTCGGTGAAGGCGTCGTGGACAATGTCACTGTGGATTTTGCCCTGCAATACAACGCCGGCTACAAGGAAAACATCCTCACTTTCGCCAACAATATCCGCACCAAGGAAGGCGGAACCCACCTTGTGGGCTTTCGCACGGCCCTTACCCGCGCCATCAACGGCTATATCAAGGGGCAGGCCGACCTGGTCAAAAAGATGAAAAACACAAGCCTTTCCGGCGACGACGTGCGCGAAGGGCTTACGGCTGTCATCAGCGTCAAGCTGCCGCAGCCGCAGTTTGAAGGGCAGACCAAAACCAAGCTGGGTAACAGCGAAGTGGCCGGTCTTGTGTCCGGGGTGGTGTATGATCGTCTGAACATCTATTTTGAAGAAAATCCCAAGGACATCAGGCTGATCATTGAAAAGGCCGTGGACGCTGCCCGCGCCCGCGATGCCGCCCGTCGCGCCAAGGAACTGGTACGCCGCAAGGGCGCTCTTTCTGACAACGCCCTGCCCGGAAAGCTGGCAGACTGCCAGAGCAAGGATCCTTCGGAGTCCGAACTGTTCATCGTGGAAGGTGACTCGGCCGGCGGTTCTGCCAAGCAGGGGCGTAATCCCCGAAACCAGGCCATCCTGCCTCTGCGCGGCAAGATCCTGAATACAGAGCGCACCCGCTTTGACAAGATGCTCGCCAACAAGGAAGTAAAGGCCCTTATCACGGCCATGGGCGCTGGTATCGGTGAAGACGACACCGACCTTGAAAAGCTGCGTTACCACAAAATCATCATCATGACAGACGCCGACGTGGACGGCGCACACATCCGTACCCTGCTGCTGACCTTCTTTTTTCGTCAGTATCAGGAGATGGTGGAGCGCGGTTTTGTCTATATCGCCCAGCCGCCGCTGTACCGCGTGCACAATTCGCGGATGGAAAAATTCATCAAGGACGATGCGGAGCTGAACAGCTTCCTGCTTTCGCGCGTCAGCGAAGATGTCATCGTAACGGCGACTAACGGCAAGGAATACACGGGTACGGCCCTCAGCAACCTTGTGGAGCGCATTGAAACCCTTGAACTGCGTCTTGACGATGCTGAAATGACCGGGACTCCGCGTGATCTTTTTCTGGCGCTCACCACGTATCCCGAACAGGTGGATGCGGCCATGCTTGAACGGCAGGACGCCGGACTTACAGAGTGGCTTAACGAGCGCGGCTATATGCTCACACTGGAAACCGAGCAGAGCGAAGATGATGAAGAGCGCCTGTTTGCCATTTTCGAGAATACCGGGGGCCACCAGTCGCGCCGTGGTATGGAATTCTTTGCCTCGCGGCTGTACCGCATGGCCTGGCAGCTTTTTTCCGAGTTGCGCGAGGAATGTGGCGGCCTGGACTTTGTCATGCGCCGCAAGGATGGCGAAACGCCCGCGCAAAACCTGTTTGATCTCATGCGCATGGTGCTGGACGAAGCCCGCAGGGGCATCAATATCCAGCGCTACAAGGGCCTGGGTGAAATGAACCCGGAGCAGCTCTGGGTAACCACTATGAATCCGGAAAACCGTATTCTGCTTCAGGTTTCTGTGGACGATGCCAACGAGGCTTCGGATGCGTTTATGGAGCTTATGGGAGACCGCGTGGAGCCGCGCCGCGAATTCATCGAGCGCAACGCCCTGGCTGTACACGATCTGGATATTTAGGAAGGTTTTTTGGGCAAAGCAGGGGGGTGGAGCCTTCAGCTCTGCTGTTCGCTTGGCGGCCGCCTTGCGGTCAGGAAAGCGCCCTGCCGGAGAGTGCCGCACGGCAGTCTGAAAAGAACCCTTTCCCGGGGTATCCCAAAAAACTTTTATAGGGAGTGGCATGAACAGTTAGGGCAGTTCCGTACGGAACTTCGGGGGGCACAGCGTCCCTGAACCGCCGCAGACAGTTCGCATCCACCCAACATCATTACTTAGCGAGGCCAGCAGTGGCAGAAATGCAGCAGCCGCAGATAAGCATAGAAACTGAACTCCGCAAGTCGTACCTGGAGTATTCCCTTTCGGTCATCATCGGCCGCGCCATTCCTGACGCCCGTGACGGTCTCAAGCCCGTTCACAGGCGCATCATGTTTGCGCAGTACGAGCTTGCCAACAACTATAACCGTCCGCACAAAAAGTCCGCCCGCATCGTCGGTGACGTGATCGGTAAATATCACCCGCACGGCGACTCGGCTGTGTATGATGCCCTGGTGCGTCTGGCGCAGGATTTTTCCATGCGCGACCCCCTGGTGGACGGGCAGGGAAACTTCGGCTCCATCGACGGTGACGCCCCGGCGGCAATGCGTTACACCGAAGTACGCATGTCCAGGCTGGCCCAGGAATTTCTGGGCGATCTGGACAAGAACACGGTGGATTTTCGCCCCAACTACGACAATACCTTGCAGGAACCCACGGTTATGCCCAGCAAGGTTCCCAACCTGCTGCTCAACGGCAGCTCGGGTATTGCCGTGGGCATGGCCACCAATATTCCGCCCCATAATCTTGGCGAACTGTGCGATGCCCTGCAACTGCTTCTGGATGATCCCCAGTGCAGCATTGATGACCTTATGGAGCATGTGAAAGGCCCGGACTTCCCCACCAGCGGCTATGTTTACGCGGGCAAGGGGCTGTACGACGCCTACCACACCGGACGCGGCACGGTGAAAGTGCGCGGCCGCATGGAAATCGAAGACCGCAAGAAAAGCGCACAGTCCATCGTCATCAGGGAAATCCCCTATGGGCTGAACAAGTCTTCTCTGGTAGAAAAGATCGCGGCTCTGGTCAATGACCGCAAGATTGACGGCATTACCGACCTGCGTGACGAATCCGACCGCAGGGGCATCCGCGTGGTCATCGATCTCAAGCGGGGAACCATTCCCGAGATCGTCATCAACGCGCTTTACAAATTCACGCCGCTGGAATCGAGCTTCGGCATCAATATGCTGGCCGTGGTGGACAACCGTCCGCAGCTTTTGAACCTTAAAAGCGCGCTTACCTGCTTTGTGGACCACAGGCGTGAGGTGGTTATCCGCCGCACCCGCTATGATCTTGAAAAAGCCGAGGCCCGCGCCCATATTCTTGAAGGCCTGCGCGTTGCCATCGACAATATTGACGAAGTTGTGGCTCTTATCCGTGCTTCGGCCAGCCCGGACGAAGCGCGCGCTGCCCTCATGAAGCGCTTTGAGCTTTCCGAACTTCAGGCCAAGGCCATTCTTGAAATGCGTTTGCAGCGTCTTACGGGCCTGCAGCGTGAAGAACTCATGGCCGAGTACAAGGACCTTCTGCAAAAGATCGAATTCTACCGTTCGATTCTTGAAAATACCGAAGTGCTGCGCGGCGAACTCAAGCGCGAGATACGCGAAATACGCGAAACGTTCGCCACGCCGCGCCGCACAGAAGTGTTGCGCGAAGCTCTTACCGACATTGACATTGAAGACCTCATTCCTGATGAAGACGTGGTCATCACCCTGTCGCGTCGCGGCTATATGAAGCGCACCGGGCTTGAAAACTACCAGCAGCAGAAGCGCGGGGGCAAGGGTATCGCCGCCCTGTATACCTCTGACGATGACTATGTTCAGGAGTTTTTGAGCACTACCAACCATCAGTTCCTGTGCCTCTTCACCAACAAGGGCCGCATGCACCAGCTTAAGGTGCATCAGGTTCCTGAAGGCAGCCGCACGGCCAAGGGCGTACACATCAACAACCTGCTGCCTCTTGAAGACGGTGAATGGGTCACAACCGTGCTTGCCCTGCGCGAATTTGCCGAGGACAAGTACTTCCTCTTTGTGACCAAGCGCGGCATGGTCAAGCGCTCTTCGGCCTCTCTGTACGCCCGTTGCCGCAAGACCGGACTTATGGCCGTGGGCCTGCGCGAAGACGACGAGCTTGTGGTGGTGCGCCCCATACGCAACGACAGTCATATTGTGCTGGCTACGGCCGACGGCATAGCCATACGTTTTTCCTGCAAGGATGTGCGCCCCATGGGCCGTGTGGCCACGGGCGTCAAGGGCATTGCCCTGCGCAGGCAGGACTTTGTGGTGGCCGGGGTCATTGTGAAGGAAACGGACCAGACCACCGAAATCATGTCCATTTCCGCCAACGGCTTCGGCAAGCGTACCAGCATCGAGCTGTATCGCCTGCAGTCGCGCGGGGGCAAGGGCATCATCAACTTCAAGGTTACCGGCAAGACCGGGCCTGTGGTGGGCGCCATGCCCGTGCGTGATGATGACAGCCTGATCCTGCTCACTTCAGCCAACAAGATTGTGCGCATAGGTCTGGATGAAGTACGCAGCAAGGGCCGCGCCACAATGGGCGTGATGCTCGTGCGACTGGACGAGGGCGCGCATGTGGTGGGCTTTGACCGCGTGGATGAAGGCGGCCAGACCGGCCGTGACCTGAGCGAAGATATGGACGAGGACGCCGTGCCGGAAGGCAGCGCGCCCGCGGCTCAGGACGCGCCCTCTTCCGCCCCTGCAGACAGGGGGGCAGGTGAAGGCGGGACAGGCGAAGACGCCTGAGATGGATCTGCATAATGTTTTTCACTGCTGAAAAACGTGGTTTCAGGGGGGCACTGCCCCCCTGTCCACCTGAAGGACGGCAACGTCCCTCGGGCGGACGCGGTTTTTTTCTTTTTCCGCTGGGCGGCAGTGTGCGCGGACTTGCGCTGGCCGTGGCTTTTTGTTTCTGTCTTGGCCTTGCAGGCTGCGACAACCCGGTATTGCAGGGCGACGATCTTTCCCAGGCCAGGGAGGCTGTGGCGCAGCGCCAGTGGTCCCTTGCGGAAAGGCTGCTTGAGCGTTATCTGCGTGAGGCACAGGACAGCCAGAATGCGGACGACCGTTGGGAAGCCTGGCAGCAGTTGCTGCTGGTCGTCAATGCCGCGGGGCAGGAACCCCGCGCCAGCCTGGAATATCTTGAAACCATGCTGGAAGAGTATATGGACGACGACGCCCGCAGCGCGGTCGTCCTGCGGCGCATGGCCGAGGTCAATGAAAGCCTGCATCGCCATGAGCGCGCCGTGGATTTATGGAACGCCTACATAGGGCTTGGCGGCCTCGGGCCGGAGCAGATACTTGAAGGACACCGGCGTCTGGCGGCCATGCAGTTCAGCCTGCGGCGTTTCGATGCCGGAGAGGACACGCTTCAGCAGTGCCTGGGCCTGCCCCTGCCGGACCATGACAAGATCATGTGCATGTATGATCTTGCTGACCAGAACATGGCCCGGGAGCGCTGGCAGGATGTGGCCGATCTTTCACAGCAGATACTGGACAGCGACCCTGACCAGAATCTGCGCGGGCTGGCCGGCTATCTGCTGGCCGATGCCCTGGAACAGCTGGGCAAGGGCACGGAAGCCCTGAAACAGTTTGAACTGGCGCGCGACGCATACCCCAATCCGTCGGTCATCGACAATCGCATTGCGCATTTGCGCAAAAAACTGAAGAAGTAAGGCTTATGATTAAGCACGAATGCGGTGTTTTCGGCATTTATGACCATGACGATGCTGCCCGTCTGGCCTATTTCGGCCTTTATGCCCAGCAGCACCGGGGACAGGAAAGCGCGGGCATAGTCACTTTTGACGGCAAGGCCGTCAATGAACACAGGGGTATGGGCCTTGTACCCGACGTGTTTTCCGAAGCTGACCTCCAGCGTCTTGTGGGGCGTCACGCTGTGGGGCATGTGCGCTACTCCACCACAGGCAGTTCGTCCAGCGGCAACGCCCAGCCTTTTCTTGCCAATTACAAGGGCAGGGCCATTGCGCTGGCCCATAACGGCAACCTGGTCAACGCCGCCCAACTGCGCGAAGACCTGGAAAACGAAGGGGCCATTTTTTCTACCAGCAATGACACTGAAGTGTTCATGCACCTTCTGGTACGCGCCCTGCGCCACAATGATCTGCCCGGGGCCGTCAAGGAAGCCTGTTACAGGGTGCAGGGGGCCTATTGCCTTCTGGTCATGGCTGACGGCGTGATGGTAGCCGTGCGCGACCCCCACGGTTTTCATCCGCTTGCCTTCGGCCGCATGAACGGCAGCCCTGTCTTTGCCTCTGAAACCTGTGCCTTTGACCTGCTTGAAGCCGAATTCGTGCGTACGGTTGAACCGGGCGAAGTGGTTGTGGTGGAAGGCAACAGCGTGCGCAGCGAGCGCCTCATAGGTCCCATGCCCGAAAAGCCCGCCCAGTGCATTTTTGAGCTGATCTATTTTGCCCGGCCGGACTCGTATGTTTTTGACGAACAGGTGTATCAGTGCCGTAAAAAAATGGGCTGGAACCTGGCGATGGAATCCGCGCCGGATGTGGATTTTGTCATGCCTTTTCCTGACTCGGGTATTTACCCGGCCCTGGGGTTCGCGCAGCGTTCCGGCCTGCACTACGAGCATGCCATGATACGTAACCACTATGTTGGGCGCACGTTTATCCAGCCTTCGCAGAGCATGCGCAGCTTCGGCGTACGGGTAAAGATCAATCCCGTGCGTGAAATGATAGAAGGAAAGCGCATCTGCATTATCGACGACAGTATTGTACGCGGCACAACCATGATGACCCGTGTAAAAAAACTGCGCGAGCTGGGGGCAAAAGAGGTGCACATACGTATTTCTTCGCCGCCGGTCATGTCACCCTGTCACTACGGCATCGACTTCTCATCGCGGGGAGAGCTTATTGCCGCGCAACACAGCCTGGAAGAGATACAGCGCAAACTGGATGTGGATTCCTTGCATTATCTGAGTATTGAAGGGCTCATGGGGTCTGTGAGTAAACCGCAGCACTACTGTATGGCCTGCTTTACCGGAGAGTACCCCGTGCCTTGCGAGGAATGCGGCGACAAGTTTAAGCTTGAAGGCTCCTGCGGTTCACGCTAATTTCTGGCCCCGGGCCGAAATTCAGGGCCGGGAGCGCCGGAACATTTTAGTTTTTGGAATGTATATTCTCAAAGAATTACGGCGCTCGCTGTGGCCTTGACAGCGCAGATACACAGTGCTGCCGCCTTTATCCGTACACCTTTCGGCAACGGCTGAAGCTGCGCACCTTGCAAAGACGTCTGCCTGTGCAGCGTCAGGGCAATGTTAAGGCGAAATTTTCTTATTGCGCCACTATTGAGGACGACATGAGTATTGCACGTATCAAGGGCTTTGCGGACATGTTTCCGCCGGACAGCGACATCTTTACCCGCATGGAAAACACCGCGCGGGATATTTTCGGCCGCTACGGCTTTGTGGAACTGCGTACGCCCATAGTGGAGTTTACCGAGCTTTTTCAGCGCTCCATCGGTGAAGAAACCGATGTGGTGCAAAAAGAAATGTATACCTTTCCCGACCGCAAGGACAGGTCGCTTACCCTGCGGCCGGAGGCTACGGCGGGCGTTATGCGTGCCTACATTGAAAGCGGCCTTGCCAACAGGGAAGCGGTCAGCCGTCTGTTCACCACAGGTCCCATGTTCCGCTACGAGCGGCCGCAAAAGGGCCGCATGCGGCAGTTCCACCAGATCAACTGCGAGTGCCTGGGTTCGCACAGCCCGTACGCCGATGCCGACCTTATCAGCATGCTGCTGCGTTTTCTTGATGCCCTGGGGCTTGAAGATCTGACCCTCAAGGTCAACTCCCTGGGCTGTTCGCAGTGTCGTCCAAAGTTCAAGGACGCACTGCTGGCCTATCTTGAAACCGTGGACAGTGCCGCCCTCTGCGCGGACTGCGCCCGCAGGGTGCACACCAATCCCTTGCGTGTGCTGGACTGCAAACAGCCCGGCTGCCGGGCCATCACCGATGCGGCCCCGAAACTGCTGGATTATAACTGTCCGGAGTGCAGGGCGCATTTTGATACGGTGCTCGGCCTGCTTAACGGTGAAAAGCTGCCCTTTGAGCTTGACCACAGGCTCGTGCGCGGGCTTGACTACTATTGCCGCACCACCTTTGAGGTGGTAAGCGGCAGTATTGGCGCACAGGCGGCGGTGGCGGGCGGCGGCCGTTATGACGGGCTTATCAGGAGCCTCGGCGGTCCTGATGCCCCTGGCGTGGGCTTTGCCGCCGGTATGGAGCGCCTGGCCCTTATGATGGGTGCCGGGGCGGCTGTTCCGGCTGATTTTTACCTTGTGGGCATGGATGCGCAGAGCAGGGCGCAGGGTTACGCCCTGGCGCAAAACCTGCGCGCCGCCGGCCTGCGGGGCGAGATGAATTTCAGTGAGGCGGGCTTTAAAAGTCTTATGCGGCAGGCCGGAAAATCCGGCGCGCGGTATTGCCTCATCATGGGACCGGACGAAGCGGCCCAGAACACTGTGGTTGTAAAAAATCTGGAAAGCGGAGAACAGACCACTGTGCCGCAAGCCCAGGCACTACACATTTTGCAAACGGGAACCAACTGACATGACTGAAGAAAGCCAGATGGCGGAGCAGACGGCCCAGGCGGCCGCGCAGGGCCAGGACGTACAGCAGGAACACCAGAAGTATATCACCGGCCTTGGCGACTGGCACCGCAGCCAGACCTGCGGTGAACTGACCCTTGCCAATAACGGGCAGGAAGTCTGCCTGATGGGCTGGGTGCAGTACCGGCGCGACCACGGCGGCCTTATCTTTGTAGACCTGCGCGACCGTTCGGGGCTTACCCAGGTGGTCTTCAGCCCTGATGCCGCCCCGGAAGCCCATAAAAACGCGCATATCCTGCGTTCGGAATACGTGCTGGCCATAAAGGGTCTGGTGCGCCCGCGCCCCGAGGGCATGGTCAATCCCAACATGGTCACCGGCGAAATCGAGGTTGTGGTGACGGAATGGAAGTTGCTCAATACTTCCAAAACCCCGCCCTTTACCATTGAAAACCGTTGTGATGCGGGCGAGAACCTGCGCCTTGCCTGGCGCTATCTTGATCTGCGGCGCCCGCGCATGCAGGACAACCTGCGCCTGCGCCACAAGGTGGCCCAGTGCATACGCCGGCATCTGGACGAAGACGGTTTTGTGGAAGTGGAAACGCCCGTGCTTACCAAGTCCACGCCTGAAGGCGCACGCGATTTTCTGGTTCCCAGCCGTCTGAATACGGGCGAATTTTACGCCTTGCCGCAATCGCCGCAGCTTTTCAAGCAGTTGCTCATGGTGGCGGGCATGGACCGCTATTTCCAGATAGTGCGCTGCTTCCGGGATGAAGATCTGCGCGCCGACCGCCAGCCCGAGTTCACCCAGGTGGACATCGAAATGAGCTTCGCGGACGAAGAAACAGTTATGGGCATGGCAGAAAAGCTCATGGCCCGGGTATTCAGGGACGTTATGGGCAAGGAACTTTCCCTGCCGTTCCCGCGTATGCCCTGGGACGAGGCCATGGCCCGCTACGGTGTGGACAAGCCCGATACCCGTTTTGGCCTGGAGCTTGTGGACATCACCGAAATTGTGCGCGGCTCGGGCTTCAAGCTTTTTGCCACGGCTCCGCTGGTCAAGGGCATGAGGGTTCCCGGCGGCGAAAGTATGACCCGCAAGGAAATAGACGCCTTTACCGAATTTGTGAAAATCTACGGTGCGCAGGGTCTGGCCTGGATCAAGATCAAGGCCGACGAATGGCAGTCACCCATTGCCAAATTTCTTTCCGACGAGGAGCGCAAGGGCATTGCCGCGGCGCTGGATCTTCAGGTGGGCGACATTGTCTTTTTCCAGGCGGGCGAACCGGGCATGGTCAATGCGGCACTGGGCAACCTGCGCGTGCACCTGGCGGACCATATGAACCTCATACCCGAAAACACCTTTAACTTCCTTTGGGTTACAGACTTTCCCCTGTACGAATACGATGAGGAAGAAAAGCGCTACGTGGCCTGCCATCACCCCTTTACCTCTCCGGCCCCCGGGCATATGGAGCTGATGACCAGCGACCCCGCCCGCGCCCGTGCCCGTGCCTATGACATGGTGCTCAACGGAAGTGAGGTGGGCGGCGGCTCCATCCGCATCCATTCCGGTGAGGTGCAGCGCCGCATGTTTGAAGCTCTGGGCTTCACGCCCGAGCAGGCCGAAAGCCAGTTCGGCTTCCTTATCCAGGCGTTGGAGCACGGCGCTCCGCCGCACGGCGGCCTTGCTTTCGGGCTTGACCGCCTTATCATGTTACTGGCAGGGGCCAGCAGCATCCGCGACGTCATTGCCTTCCCCAAAACGCAAAAAGCCACCTGCCTCATGACGGACGCGCCTTCGCCCGTGGCGGCCAAACAGTTGCGTGAGCTTGGGTTGCGCCTGCGTGAGCAGCCCGGCGAAAAAGGCAAGACCGACAAGCCCGGCGAGGCGGAAAAGGCGGAATAAAATCCGCCCGGCCGGAAGGCCTTGAGCACAAGGAAGCAGCTATGATTCTTGATATTGTTACCTATCCTGATCCGCGCCTCAAAGAGGTGTGCGAGCCTGTTGCGGAAGTGACGGACGAAATCCGCCAGCTTGCCGCTGACATGCTCGAAACCATGTATGAGGCCCCCGGCGTGGGACTTGCCGCGCCTCAGGTGGGGCGCAATATACGCATGCTGGTTATGGACCCTTCTGCCCAGAAAGATGAACGCAACCCCCGTGTGCTTATCAACCCTGTGCTGACGCTCTCTGGCGAAGAGATCATCAGTGAACAGGAAGGATGCCTTTCCGTGCCCATGAACTACCGGGCAGACGTGAAGCGCATGAGCAGGGTGCACCTGAGCGCCACCGACCTTGACGGCAATGCCATTGAGGAAGATCTGGAAGACTTTGACGCCATTGTCATGCAGCACGAATACGATCATCTTGACGGCATACTCTTTATTGACAAGGTCAGCCGTCTGCGGCGCAGCCTGTACGACAGCAAGGTAAAAAAATGGCTCAAGAGAAAGACTGCCGTATAGTGTTTATGGGTACTCCCGGTTTTGCGGCCGCCAGTCTGAGGAGACTGGCGGCCTGGCCGCGTGCCCATATTGTCGCTGTATATACGCAGCCTGACCGTCCGGCGGGGCGCGGCCAAAAGCTCGCCATGTCCGCCGTGAAAAAACTTGCGCTGGAACTGGGCATTCCCGTCTGTCAGCCCGCCAGCCTTAAAGGCGCCGAAGCCCAGGCAGAGCTGGCGGCTTTCAGGCCCGATGTGCTGGCTGTGGCCGCGTACGGGCTTATTCTGCCTGATGCCGTGCTGGACATGCCTCGCCTTGCGCCGGTCAACGTGCATGCCTCCATCCTGCCGGGCCTGCGCGGCGCGGCTCCCATACAGCGCGCAGTTATGGAAGGCTGGCAGCCTGGAGCCAGGGCGGGTATATCCATAATGCGTATAGGCAGCCGGCTTGATGCAGGGCCTGTATATGCCATGGGCGATACTCCTATCGGCGAGCACACTTCGGGCAGCCTGCATGACGCCCTGGCGGAACTGGGCGCGGAGCTGCTTGTTACCGTTCTGGACGACCTGATGGAGGGCAGGGCGGTGGCTGTGGAACAGGATGAAAGCCTTGCCACCCATGCGGCCAAGCTGGGCAAGCGCGACGGCTATATAAACTGGACGCGCAGCGCGGCCGAGGCCCATGCGCAGATACGCGGGGTTACCCCCAGGCCCGGCGCGCGCACGGTACTGCATCTGGATGCAGGAACAGACTTTGAAGCCCGGAGCATGCCGCTTATTGTTTCACCTGGAACAATCGGAGAAACCGCCGCAGGTACCGCGCCGGGAAGTGTACGGCATGATGGGCAGGACATCAGCATTGCCTGCGGCGACTGCTGGTATACCCTGGGCATGGTGCGGCCTGAAGGCCGCAAGGACATGCCGGTGCGTGACCTGCTCAACGGCAGTTTGAAAAATCTGCCGCAGGGTGTGTGCGGGGAGGCCCGATCGCCGGAAGAGTCGTTGTAGCGGGTGTCGTCAGCATATTTTATTATTGAAACTTCTTGTGGGAAAGACTCTCTTGCCAAAGGGCCTCCCCCTTCCACGTCACAGTCTCAAAAATCTTTTTTCTTGTTTTTGTCTGTGCCAGGGGTTCTCCTGTTCTGAAGCGGAGGAGACCGGAGCCGGACCTTCAGGTCACGCCGCTGCCTCAAAGTTGATCTGCCCCGGTGAGGCTCATTTGGGCCTCTTTTTTTTCTTTTTCGCATGGTGGGAAGGGTAAAGGCTCTTTATTGCGCCTGACCCTTGTGAGGCGTAAAAAAAGCCATATGCCCATTTTTATTCAATCCGGGCCTTTTTATCGGCCTTTTTCATGCCCGCTATGCTCCCCCGAGGTTTCATGAAGCTGCGTAAATCCCCCTTCTCGCTGCCGCCCGAACAATATGGAGGCGCACGCAAGCGCATCTTTATCGGACTCATGCTGGCGTCCTGTCTGGTGGTCTGTCTTGGGCTGGCTGTTTTTCTCATCCTGCCCTGGTCCGACCTGCTGGACGGCATGGTCTGGCTTGAGCGCCTCAGCATTACTGTGGGCCTTGTGAGTATAGGGGGGCTCATGTGGCTGTGCCTCATGCTGGTGTTTCACATCTATACCGGCAAAGCCCTGCCCGGCGCGCGCAGTGTGCGCCATATCACCATCCGTCTGTTTTTTCCGCTTATGGAGCTGCTGGCGAAATTTGTGGGCATAGAACGCGGCAAGGTGCGCCGCAGTTTCATCAAGGTCAACAACGAGCTGGTACTTTCCTGCCGCAGGGCGGTGCAGCCCGGAGAACTGCTTTTGCTGCTGCCCCATTGTGTGCAGCGTTCGTCATGCCCGCACCGCCTGGTGCACAATGCCGACCTGTGCCGTCGTTGCGGGCAGTGCCCTGTGGGGGATCTGCTGCACCTGCGTGACAGGTACGGCATACGGCTTGCCATAGCCACCGGCGGAACCATCGCACGTCGCATCGTGGTGCAGACCAGACCGCGCTGCATCATTGCCGTGGCCTGCGAGCGCGATCTTACCTCGGGCATACAGGACAGCTATCCCTTGCCGGTTTTTGGCGTGCTGAACATGCGGCCCAACGGTCCCTGTCTGGATACCCTTGTTCCGCTGGCGGCTCTCGAGGATGCCGTGCGGCTGTTTCTTGGGCTTGAACATATGGCGGCACACGGACAGGCAGGCGAAAAATGCCCGTCTGTCGATGCGGTAATACCTGATGGAGAGGGCCGAGCATGAGCAGGAACATATCGTTGCGTAAGCTGTCGTGTAACGGCCGCACGGCTGCCCTGCGGGCGCTGTTGCTGGTTGATGACGGGCTGAGCGCCCAGCAGGCCCTTGCATCTGTTCTGGACGCCCCTGTGGCGCACGGGGCTTCAGGCAACTCGCGCGAAAAGAGCCACACCGCAAATGCCGGCAGATGCCAGGGGCTTTCAGCGCAGGACAGGGCGCTGTGCACCGAGCTTGTATATGGCTGCCTGCGTACCGAACTGCGCCTGAATTTTCTGTTGGGCAGGGTTTTGCCACGGCCCCAGGGTCTGCCGCGGCCCATGCAGATACTGCTGGCGCTGGCAGTATACGGCCTGCTGTTTCAGGACAAGGTTCCGTCCCATGCTGTGGTTTATGAAGCCGTGGAACAGGCAAGAGCACTTTTTGGCCAGGGGCTGGCCCGGGTCGCCAACGGCGCATTGCGATCTTTGCAGCGCATGGGGGAAGAACCGGCGCAACCATCCTTTTATGCGGGGCAGTCGGGTGTAAAAAAATACCGGCATGGCGCGGGCGGCACAGACAGTTTTTTGGGAAAATGTATCTTTTATTCCATCCCCTTGTGGATTGGTGAGCTTTGGCGTTCCGCCTATGGTGACGAGGCGGCCTTGAGGCTTATGCAACGCTCTTTTGAACGTCCCTGGGCCGCATTGCGGATCAATGCCCGCCATACCGATGGTGCAGCTCTGCACGCGGTTTTGGCGGCTCCGCAGGCGGAAGGGCGCGCAGCTGCGATAGCCGGATTATCCGGCGCGGCCACAGAAAGCGGTGCTACAGAACAAGATTCTTTACAATATCATACTGATATTGCAGATAGAGTAGATAAGAATGAAAGTAATGAGGGTCAGGGCAACGGCCATAAGCCCGTTGCCATTGGGCAGTGGGGTCTTGCCTTCGCACCCGGAACCATGCCGCGCGAGGCCCTTGGCCTTGACCTGAGGCAATGGCTGGCACGGGGCGCATTAAGCTGGCAATCAGCCGGGTCTCAGCAGGCTTTGCTCGCTCTTGGGCTGGACCGCTGGCATGAACCTGTGTGGGATGCCTGCGCCGGGCATGGCGGCAAAAGCACGGCCCTGATGGAGTGGGGTGTGCCGGTGAGTTTGTGCACAGACCGTTCTTTTGCGCGTTTGCGGGGGCTGCCCACCCAGTGCACAACACTGGGATTGCCAGTGCCGCCGCACTGCCTGGCTGATGCCATCCGACCTCCGGTAGGGCAATGGCCCGGCCATATCCTGGTGGACGCGCCCTGTTCCGGTCTGGGAGTGCTGGGCCGAAGGCCGGATATCCGCAGGCGGGAACCGCAACATCTTGCTGAACTTGAAGTCCTGCAACAAAACATGCTGCGCGTGCTTGCCGACATATTGCAGCCCGGCCGGGAACTGGCCTATATAACCTGTACCCTCAATCCGGCTGAAAACGAACGTGCTGTGGACCAACTGCTTGAAAATAATTCTGATCTGACAATTGAACGCCAGTGGCAGACAGGGCACAGCCATCCCTGGCTTGAGGGAATGTTTGGCGCTGTACTGCGCAAAAAAGGCTGAAAGGTAAAAATGGGGCAGGGCATTCGGGCTGTTACAAAAAACGTAAGGCGGATTGTACTATAAGCCATAACTGGCGTAGGTATATGGCAAAAAACAGGCTCCTTCCGGGATTGTCCCGGAAGGAGCCTGTTTTTTGCCATGCGCAATGCGGTTTTTGAGTATATTTCAGGGGATGTTGGCGCAATGCGTTTACCGTCTTCTTTTTGATCCGCCTCTGCGGCCGAGGGGGCAGGCTTGGAGCCGGTATTCTAGATGTACTTGCCTGGCTTGGTTTTGGCCGCCCGCCGTGCAGGCGGCAGAGGGTCAAGGGCTGCGCCCCTGCGCGGCAGATCAGCACTCCCCGGGCTAGCCCGGGGTAGCCGGTTATCTTGTGGTCGTGGGGGCCGTGCGGCTTTTGCCGCGGGAGCTTCCTTCTTCGCCTGCTGATTGCCGCTGCGCCGCACAACGTCATCCGCCGCTTTCGTCTTGCATGAAAAATTCAGGGCCTTTTGTCCCATCCGCCCGTGTACAGATTACATCAGCATTTTTACGGGCAACCTGCTGTCCGCAGCGCAGAAGTCCTCTTCTCAAGGGGCAAGCATTTTCTTAGCCCGGCGCACAGGAGTTTATCCATTTATGAGGCCAGATAAGCCGTAAAATAGTGTCCGGGCAAGCTGTGCATATTCTTGTAATGCCACCAGCGTGTGGGGAGACAGCGCCAGTTCAAAGTGCGTTTGCGCTATTGCCCCTCAAGAGCCACACCAAATTTTTCCAGCAATGCGTCCAGCTCCTGCTTGTTAGCGTAATTCAATGAAATGCGCCCGCCGTTTTCGTCGCCGCTTATTTTGGCAGCGCAGCCCAGGGCGCTGCTCAGGTCTTTTTGCAGTACCTTGAATGCCGGGCTTTTCTTGCGTGAAATTTTTTGCGGCGCGGGCTTGCGGTCCTGCTTTTCCTCTTCCAGCCAGGGGAGGGCAGAGTTGCCGCGCCAGAAGGCCGCGGCGTCTTCAGCCTCGCGCACGGTCATGCCGTGGCTTTGTATGCGCAGGCGCAGGGCTTCGGCAGCGGCAGGCTCGTCAATGCCAAGAAGGCAGCGGGCATGTCCGGCGCTGATACGCCCGGTCTGAAGGTCTTCCCGCGCGGCGGCGCTTAACTGCAATAGGCGCAATGCGTTGGCAACGGCCGGGCGGCTTTTGCCAAGACGTGCCGCCAGTTCTTCCTGCGTCAGGTCCAGGGCCTCGCGCAGGGCCTGAAGGGCCTCGGCTTCTTCAATGGGGTTGAGATCTTCGCGCTGCAGGTTTTCAATAAGCGCGGCGGCCATAACTTCTTTATCGCTCAATTCACGAATATATACAGGTACATTGTCAAGACCGGCCATCTGCGCGGCACGCCAGCGGCGCTCGCCGGCCACTATCTGGTAGGTTTCGCCTCCTGCGAGGGGGCGTACCAGCAGGGGCTGGATAATACCCTGAGCCTTGATGGAGGCCGCCAGTTCGCGCAGGGCGACCTCGTCAAAGTGTCTGCGGGGCTGACCCGGGTTGGGGCGCAAAGAAGAAACGGGCAGGCTGCTGCTTGCCGCTTCCTGTTCACGTTTGGGTTCAGAACCGCCAAAAAGCGCGTCCAGACCTCTTCCCAATCCCTTCTTGTTGCCGCTCATATGTATCACCTCATATGTTCTCGCGCCCGGATGCGGGCGCTTTCAGTTGCTGTTTCATCATGAAAAGTGCTTTGCCCGGCCGTGAGCCTTGACAAGGCCGTCCGCGACACGGCAACCTGCGGCATGCCACGGTCATAATAGTTTCCCGGCGTGAGCCGCCGGGGCATCCAGCCGCATGTATTGCGGCCCCAAGCCCGCGCCCGGCCGTGCCGCAGGCAAGCAAAAGGACAGGTCAATGTTTGAACATCCCGAGCTACGCTATGTCACTGACGCCAAAGGCAATGTGGAAGCTGTGCAGCTTTCATACAAACTTTGGGAACAGATCGAGCCAAAGATCCGCAGCCATATAAGCTGCCAGCCAGCGGACAAGCCCCTTGTGCAGGCAGAAGCGCCTCTTAAAGGCTTTGAACAGCTTTTGCAGTACTGGGACTTTAAATATCCCTACACACCTGACGTGGCCTGTCCCCATTGCGGTGCAAAAACTGACGACTGGCGGACAGACCCTGCGCAGCCTTTTTTGCTGACTAACGCCAATATCGGCGGACTGCTTGTTTTTCTTTGCAAATGCTGTCGCACGACAATCAGGAAAAAACACTTTCATAAGCATGTGGCGGTGGAGCATACCACGCCCAGGGCGGAGTAGACCCCATTTCACCATAAGGATCTGTCGATATTCATTTCCGACTGCCAGGACCCGCATGTGTCAAACCTGCGGGCCCTGCTTTTTTGCTCTCAATGCCGTAAGCGCTGTGAGAATCTATTGCAGCACAGTGCTTTTTTTTGAAGGCCGCCGCAGCACCACTTCTTTTGACAGTCCAAGGTAGGCGTCCGCGCCCTTGGATTTGATGTCGTAGTGGATGATGGACTTGCCGTGGCTCGGCGCTTCGGACAAGCGCACGTTGCGCGGAATGACCGTTTCAAAAAGATGGTCGGGAAAGCAGCGCCGCACTTCATTTTTTACTTCGCGCGTAAGGCGGTTGCGCGTGTCATACATGGTCAGCACCACGCCCAGCAGCGAAAGTTCCGGATTCAGCCGTTTTTTTACCTGTTCGTAGGTCTGCAACAGTTTGACTATGCCTTCGAGCGCAAAAAATTCGCACTGCAGAGGAATAAGCAGCTCCCTGGAGGCGCACAGGGCATTGAGGGTAAGCAGGCCCAACGAAGGAGGGCAGTCGAGTATTATGTACTCATAATCTTTCTGAACGGCCTTGAGGCATTCGTCCAGGTAAAATTCGCGCGCCATCTTGTCTACCAGTTCCAGTTCAACGGCGACAAGGTTTGTGCTGGCAGGCAGGATGTCCAAAAACGGTGATCGGCTTTTGGCTATATTTTGACGTACCTGTTCCGGCTCATAAAACGTGTTGTACAGGTCGCCGTGCAGGTTTTCCTGTTGCAGGCCAAGTCCGCTGGTGCTGTTGGCCTGTGGGTCACAGTCAACAAGCAGAACTTTTTTTTCCATAACGGCCAGCGCCGCGGACAGGTTGATGGCCGTGGTGGTTTTGCCCACGCCGCCTTTTTGGTTGGCAATGGAAATAATGCGAGCCATGAAAGCCTCCCCGCCGAAAGGGCAGTGGTGTAAAGTTGCCGTCTGCCGGTCTCTGCGGGCAAACAGGCCATGTGACGCGTTTGTTTTTTTGAACGTTTCACATGAAACATTTGTAAAAAACACGTCAGCACATTGTGTAGTTATTAAAAGAGAGCGCGTGTACCGTCAAGGTATAAAAAAATAAACTGCAAAGTTAAAAAAGTTAAAATTTTTATGGCCGGAGCCTTGCCCCCCAACGTGTTTGCAGGGTAAAATAAGGACGTTTCTGAACATACTGAACATGATGGTAGGCGTGTATGGGGTTTAAAAAGATCCTTCTGGTTGATGACGAGGAAGAAGTCACACGCATCCTGGCCAAACGGCTGGGCCGCAGGGGCTACGAATGCGCCACGGCCGCGAATGGGCAACTGGCCCTGAACGCGATGGAAGACACGGCGTATCATGTTGTTATCATGGATGTGAAAATGCCTGTTATGGACGGCATGAGCGCCCTGCAAAAAATCCACAGGCTCTGGCCGTGTACGCAGGTCATTCTTCTTTCCGGACATGCAGATATGCAGTTGGCCGTGCAGGCCATGAGCGAAGGGGCTTTCGGCTATCTGATGAAGCCCGTTGACCTCGATGAGCTGCTGTTTAAAATCGAAGATGCCGCAACGCAATGCCGCCTTGAGGCGGAGCAGGGTGGCGCCAATAATCCGTCTTGATAGACGTTGACAGGATGTTTTATGACAGTATTTAAAAAAGCAGGGGCCGTAGCCCTTTTGGGCTTGATGACTTTTGGGGGTTGGGCGCTGCTGGCGCAGCAAGGTGCACGGGCCGCTTCTGTTCAGGTGACGGAAGAAAACCTGCCGCAAATGCTGGAAAAACTTTTTCAGGAGCGGCCGGATCTTGTTATGGACGTGCTGCGCAAACATAGCGAAGCCGTGCTTGATATTGCGCAGCAGGGTTCAAACCTGCGCCGCCAGCGCAGCCTTGAAGCGCAATGGAACCAGGAAATGAAAACGCCCAAGCCCGTCAAGGTGGAGGGGCGCCCCGTGCTTGGGGCAAAAAACGCCAAGGTGCGTATAGTGGCGTTTTCTGACTTTACCTGCCATTTCTGCCAGCAGGCCGCGGGCACAGTGAGCGGCATCATGAAAGAATATGGCAAGGACGTGAGCCTGGTATTCAAAAACCTGCCGCTGGACGAAAAGGGTCCGGCCAGTATCGCGTCCAGATATTTTCTTGCTGTAGCCCAGCAGAGCGAAGAAAAAGCCTGGAAATTTCATGACGCGCTTTTTGCTGACAGAAACCGGCTCGTCACCGAAGGCGAAACTTTTTTGAAAAAGACCGCCCAGGACCTCGGCGTAGATATGAAACGCCTTGCCAAAGACGTACACAGCAAAAAAGTTTCTGATATTATGGACGAAGATCAGCAGGACGCGCAAAAACTGGGCGTGGAAGGAACACCGTATTTCTTGGTCAACGACCTCGTGGTACGGGGAGCGCTGCCGCCCGATCTTTTCAAAAGAGCGGTGGATATGGCTAAAAATCAGGCAGACAACAAGTCCGCAAAATAAAGCACAGAGCTGCTTGTCAATATGTCATGATGTTCCGGATAATTTTGTTTTTTGCTCAAAGAAGAGCAGAGCGGGATAGAGCGGGCATAAAGCCGGGTAGGCGTGACCAGCCCATATCTGATGCAGGCGCCCCTGCCGCGGATGTCCGGTAAACGCTTGATGCAGGCGCTTGGCGCAAACGCCTGGTGCAAGCAAAAAGACATCGGCTCTTCATAAAGGCCCTTCGCAGAAATGCGTGGGGCCTTTGTTTTTTGGCGGCGTGCAAGATGTCTGTGAGCTGCCCGATACGACATCGGGGGCGTTGAAGTCTCAGGGATGCGGAAAAACCGTTTGGCCCAATACTGTTGCTGCCCGTTTTGGCTGCGGAAGGCTGAAGTTTGTGGCCTGTCCTGTCCTTGTTTCCGGGGACTGTCACGGAGTGCCCCGAGGTGCTTGCTGTGCTTGTGCAGATTTGTGCGGCGCGCCTGGCTTGCGGCAAGGCCGGAGAATGCCCCACGGCGCGAATGCCGGCGTGAAGGATGATCGCCTGTCCGGCAGTGGGGTCCTCGTGAGGAACGGGTAACAGAATGGCGGAGTTATGAAGGCGCGTTTTCGCCTTCACTGTGCGTCAGGTATAGAGCGCATAAGGGGATGGTCGGGAGCGCGAGCTTGCCCCTGTTGCGCTGCATCCAATACGGTTTGGCAGAACAGGATTCACGGTGCCATGTACAGGATTTATCGCTTGCTGCCTCTGTTTGTGTTGCCCGTGTGGCAGGGGATGGCGCGGTATGGCTTTTCATGTGTCGCTGACCGGGGGCAGAGAAGAGAAGCATGTTGCGCACAGTGTCCGTAGAAACGCAAGGCTCACTGTCACACCCGCTTTGAAACAGTGCGGTACCGGCACAGCGGGCAAATGGTGGGGAGTCGGCTAAGCGGGGGGCGGTGTTCTTTGCACATGGGCCGGGCTTGCTGCGGGGCCTGTGGCATATGGGTTGTAGCGGGATTTGCCTCTGGTCAGTTATGACTGTCCGGAACCGGAAGCGGCTTTTCCCTGCTTCAACGATGGTTCTGTGGCATCAGCCGGGTTTTCCGCAGCGCCTTTGCTGCGGATTATGCGTCCCATCCATTGCCGTAACTGTTCAAGGTCAGCCTGTTGCGTTTTTTCAGATGAATGGAGTAAAAGGCGCAGGGTATCAAGTTCTTGTCGCAAATCCGCATTTTGTCCGGAAGCTCCGGGAGCAGTCTGGCCCGCCTGCGCAGGCAGACGTTCCACAACGGCGTGCAGCAATTGCGCAATCCCTTCCAGCGCTGTGGTTTGCCGTTCCATCAACTGCAATGCTGCTGAGGGAAAAAAATCCTGGGCGGGCGGCTGAACAGCCTGAAGCGGGGCATTGCCCGCAAGGGCCACAGCATTACGCGGAAAACGCGCCAGAAGGGCGTCTTCCACAGCGGCCGCCGTGCGGGATTTTTGCATCTGCTCAAGTATGGCGGCGATAACTTCAAGCGTTTCGGGGCGGTAGCGCCGTCTTCTGCCTTCGCCCACACTGGGAATAAAGGCGGCAAAGCGCTTGCAGTAATAGCGGGTTGTGGACTCCGGGAGAGAAAAATGGCGGGATATGTCCGCAATGCTCAGCAGACTTTCACTAATAGCAGTTTTGCGCGCCATGTTTCCTCCTGTGCGAAGCGTGAACTTACATATTGTTGCGTTGTTGCCCGGACCCATAAGGAAGTGTGCTTGAAAAAGAGCAGGGCCGCAGGAGACGTCATAACCGCAACAAGGAAACTACGCTGCGCATTTTCTCACGGGTTACGCGAAAACAATAATAATGGCAAGCAAAAGCGGTAAAAAAGAGGGGTGCTGGCAGGGATATTGCGCAATATCGATATTGCGCGAGTGAAAAACTGTCGCCGGTGCACTGCCATGTGTCGAATTTGACGCAGTTGTTACCGCAAAAAAGGAATGGCAACACGCATGAAACTGTAGGAAAAAGAAGCTAAAAATAGCCGCAAGCCGCGAAAAGATGACGTATTGCATATCGGAATTGCCTGACAGCGGTCCCTGGCGGCAGACGTGCATGCAGCTGTGGCTCACCGGCTTTGCATGCAGGTACCTGCGGAAAAAACGATACTGTCTGGCACTGCGGTACTGGCAATAACAGGGTGCTGCGTAAGGCAGTCTGTTTGCCGTACCCCATAGTCAGGCGGAAGGGACTGAGAACCGCAATATCAGTTGCGGCATTGCGCAGTGTGAGCGGTCGGTTGTTGTGTTCCATATCGCCGGATGGGAATCTCTGACAAACGGGCATCTCTGATAGGCTGGCTGGCCGGTGTCGCGCTCCGGTAGAGCAGGGGCTGGGAGAGATCAGATTTCTGGTCGTGCATACCCACGGTCAGTGCCGTTGACTGCTCACCGCCGCATGTGAGGCGGCTGGGGAGGCAGGCCGCCTGCTAGGGGCTTGCGGCCTGCATTCATAGACCTCGCCAGTCGGGCCGTCAGCGCACCACACGGCGCACAGCGATGAGCTTGCTGCGCCAGTAGGGGATGGTTATGCTTTCCATACGCACCTTTTCACCCCGGCGCGGGCTGTGGATAAAGCTGTCGCCCCCGGCGTAGATGCCGGTATGCAGGCCGCGCGGGCTTGAGCCGGTACGGAAGACAACGATGTCTCCGGGCCGCGCCTGATCCTTGGGCACGGCATACCCGGTCTTGGCCTGGTCCACGGTAATGCGGGGAACCTTGTAGCCGTTCTGTTTGTAGACCCACCAGATGAGTCCGGAGCAGTCAAAACCCTTTTGCGGCGAGGCGCCGCCGGAACGGTATTTTTTCCCCATCTGGCTGTAGGCCGTGCGCACTACCTTGTGGGCGGACTCCGGAGCTGGACCGGGATCTACCGGACGTTGCAGGCCGCACCCGGCAAGCAGAAAAAAAGCGAGCATGAGCAGCGCAGCCCACGGCTTTGAAAAAATATGTATGTCGGTCATTCCTTTCATGGCAGCCTCATGCACAGAGACCCTTGCGGGCAGGTGGTTTTCTGTGCAACCCATGCCTTTTATGGCAACAGGGCAAAATACTTGATAACCCGCAATGTTACCCAAGCATAATGCGTGCCAGACGGTTTTGGGGCAGCAAAAGGGATGCTATTTCAACTGGTAGAAATTGTTTAGAAATATCAAATTGTTTCGGCAGCAGCTTCTGCCGGGCCTTGTGTCTGCATTCTGACGCGGCCCCTGTACAGGCAATCCCCATGCGGTCTGTGTACAGTACGCCCTGCGGCAACGGAGAAAAAATCCGGATTTTTGTCCGTAACTATGGGTTTGCACTGCCAGGCCAGCTGCGTAATATCTTTTAGCGCAAGTAACGCTTCGACTGATTGCTTGACGGTCGGCAAAACCGCCTTACCGGCTGGCTACAAGGATTCGGAGGCAAACCCTTGTAGAGCACTTTTAGCTGCTCTGACCGCCACGTGAACAGCCGCCCCCGGACGGTATATGCGCAATTCGGTTACACCGTTAGATGCCGTAACGAGCGCTCTTTCAACCTTGAAAATACATGTTCTCAAGGCTGAAATATTCTTATGCGGTACAAGAGTGCGGAGCGCCGTTGGTAATATCTACGTTATTACCTGTGAAACAGGACAATGATCAGTAAAGATATTGCCAGTTCGTTGGGCGCAAAAGTTCAGGCAGACATCAAGGATTGTTTCAAGGTTCGCTTACCCTGCATCTCTATATTTTTAATGCCAAACTACGTCAGTTTCCGGCTCAGGATTTGCCCCTTGGTTTTTCCTCCGGCCCTGGCGGCAGCAGGGAAAGGGAGCGCACAAGCGTCTGCCTGTGCGGGGTCAGGACGCTCTGGCGGCAGCAATGGCGTATCTGCTCAAGAAAGGGCGAAGGCGGCAGGGCAAGGCTTTTTCCGTACAGGGTGCGCCTGGCGCTGTGACTCACAAAAAGCGCGCGGGCGGCACGGGTCAGGGCCACATAAAGCAGGCGGCGTTCTTCATCTTCCTGTTCCGGGGCCTCATACTCGTTTGCGGCAGGCCCGGCGTCAGTGCGTGCGGTGTCAGCTACGGTCGGGGCGATGGCATCAGCGGTGTCGGCGTTGCTGTTGCCCGTATTCCTTGCCGCCCCCGTGATCGTATCCGTGGCCGGGCCGAAAAGCATATCACGGCGCAAAGGCAGCAGGCCGTCCTCAAGGCCGGGCAAAAAGACTGCCTGGAATTCAAGTCCTTTGGATGCGTGCATGGTCATGATCTGCACATGCTCGGCCTTGTTGCGCACCATCTCTGTTTCCTGCAGCCATGCCAGATGGTGCAAAAATTCCTGCCAGCTTTCCTGTTCTTTCCAGCTTCGTTTCAGTTCGCGCCAGGCCCGCCCGGTAAGCAGTACCTCGCCTGCCCAGTTTTGTCCGGCCAGCCAGCTTTCCAGATCGCCCGGGGGGGGCAGGGGACCGGCAGCGGCAAAGGGATTGTCTGTCGCGGTATCCAGATCTTTTTGCAAGCTTTGCTGCAGCGTGGCTGCATCAAATACCTGTGCCAGCCCGGAAAAACCACAATATACCGCGGCCAGTGCAAGCAGCCGGGCGCAGGCGGCATCCTGCCAGAAGGCTTCTTCGACCGGGGCCGAACAAGGAATGCCAGCCTGCTCCAGCGCGGCCTTCAGCGGGGGTATCTGTGCGCGCAGGCGCACAAGAACGGCAATATCGCCGGGGGCAAGCGTTCCGTCCAGTTCGTGCGCTTCGGCGCTGTTCTGCTGCTGATCCAGCAGAGTATGGCCTGTGGCCCCAAGCAGGGCCTGCACCCGGCGGCTTATCCAGCGCAGTTCGGCTTGCTGGTCCGGTGCGGAAAACAGGCGCAACTGCGCATTGAGGCTCTGTGCCGCGGTGAGGGGGCCGCATTGCCCTTTGTGGAGCAGCAGGCTGTGCGCCATGTTCAGCACTGCCTGGCTGGAGCGGAAGCTGCGGCCGAGGCAGTAAACAGACAGCCCGGGCCATATGGAGTGCAAGCTGGCCTCGCTTTGTCCCGACACGCCGCGAAAGCCGTAAATGGCCTGATCCGGATCGCCGATGCCGAAAAAACCGGAACCGTCAGGCGGCAGCATGCCTCGTATGATATCAAGCTGCACGGGTGAAAGGTCCTGCACTTCGTCCACCAGCACATGTTGCGGCAGCATGTCGCGCGGCAGGTCATCCAGATGGTCCAGCCACCAGTCCAGCAGGTCTGCGTAGTCGACATAGCGAAAGTCCGGCCGTTCGGCCTTGCGGGCCGTATAGCGGGCGGCAGCCAGTTCAAGCGCGGCATGCCCTGCGTGCAGGGTGTGACGTGTTTCGCGCGCCAGAGAAAGCTGGCGCCACAGTTCGCGCGCCTCGCGTGCCTGCAGTTGCGGGTTGGCAGCCATGAAAAAACGCAGGGCGGCGTCTTCGCCAAGCAGCAGGCATTCTTGCCCCTGAGCCTGGGTGACAGCGCGCATTCGGCCCCATGCCAGGCCGTGCAGGGTGTCGCAGCAGGGCAGGTCCTGCATGTGCGGCAAGGCAGCGGCAAGGCGCTGACGCATTTCATTGGCGGCGCGGCGCGTAAAGGTAACGGCAAGCAGTTTGTGCGGCGCTGTACCCTGATCAAGCAGGTGCTGGATGCGGCCCACAAGCACACGTGTTTTGCCCGCGCCGGGACCGGCCTGCACCAGCACCGGACCGGGTCCGGCCACAAGGGCCTGATACTGTTCTTCGCTGAAGGACCCTGTGCCGCCTGATGCTGGCGTGCCGTGCCCCGGCTGGCCGGCTTGGGAGGGCGAGGCTGCGGCGGGCCGTTCTTTCATGAGGTCCAGCATGTTCACCGAGGCTGCCCTGGTCCGGCGCATTTTGACTGCCGGGGCTGTACCGGTGGCACTGTCGCCGGTGATTTTGGCGGCGTCAGCCGCGCTCGGCCCGGCCTTGCGGCTTTTGACAGGGGCAAGGCCGGGCAGGGCGCCGCGCCCAGCGCCACGCCAGGTATTGCGTATGTCGTCCAGTTCTTCAGGCGTAAAAACACGCACCACACCGTATTCGCCGTCGTATCCGCCCTGGCGGAAGACCTGCCCCCGGCGCATGCGGGCCACGGCTTCGCCCAGAGGCTCCCAGTGGTCGCGTATTTCCTGCTCGGGCATGCGGCAAAGAATGTCCAGCTCCGGGCCAAGCTCGCGCAGCAGGCTGCCATAGCGCTCCTGCACCCTGCGTGATGCGATGCCCACGCCCAGAATTTCTCCCACCACTTCGGGCAGAGGTATAAGCGGCCGGGCTTCAGGTTCATGCGGAAGCTGGGGTGACTCTTCCCTGTCGGCCAGTTCCCATACGCGGTGCAGCACGCCCACAGTGAGCGGTTTGCCGCATACAGGGCAGATATTGCCGAGCTTGCGTGATTCTCTGGGTTCCAGAACCACGTTGCAGGCGCGGTGGCCGTCCAGATGGTATTTGCCTTCGTCCGGGTAGAATTCCATTGTGCCGAGAAAGCGGCAGTCCAGGGCATCCTGCGGCTGACGGCGAGCCGCCGTGCGTAACGCTTCAAACATGCCGGCATAGGAGGGACGCCCCGCAAAAAGATTGGCCTCGCGGCCCAGGTTGGCTCCGGAATGCGCATCTGAATTGGATACAAGGGCGTAGCCATCGAGCTGACTGACCAGGCGGTTCATCTCCGGGTCGGAAGAAAGGCCGGTTTCAAGGGCAAAAATATGTTCCGAAAGGTCGCCGTAGCAGTCGGTCAGGCGGTCAAAGCCGGACTTGGAGCCAAAAAGCGCGAACCAGGGGGTCCATATATGGGCGGGAATCATCACGGAATCTTCGGCGCATTCCAGCATGATCTCCAGCAGGTCGCGCGAGTCAAGGCCGAGAATGGGCCTTCCGTCCGAGTGCAGGTTGCCGATCTGCTCGAGGCGCAGCGAAAGCCTTTCGGCATCTTCAAGCGTGCGCACAAAAATGAGATTATGTACCTTGCGCACCTTGCCGTGCCGTTTGTAGATGGAGCTGATCTCGGCCTGAAGCATGAAAAGCGGCTTTTCGGCACTGCCGTCGCCCATATGCCCGCCGGCCATGACATCAAGCTCTTCCGGCTCTCCTTTGAGGCGGTACAGGCCGCTGGATTCGTCCAGCTCAAGCTGCTCTGAAAGTTCCGCCCGCCACTGCGGATGGGTGAAGTCGCCCGTGCCAAGAACGCCGATGCCTTTGCAGCGCGCCCACGCGGCCAGATGGCGGGCATTGAGGGCCTTGCTGGTGGCACGGGAAAAACGGGAATGAATGTGCAGGTCGGCTATGAAATTCATATGCGGTTCTCTGTCATGATGCGGTGAAAAGAGCACTGTCGCCGGCATCGTTCCGGCTCAGCCAGGGGCAAAAGCGCAGCGCTTCGGCTGTCCACAGCGGCTTGGCATCGGGAGAATCGCCGTGCAGGCACAATGGTGCTTCAAGTACCGTGTCGTGGGCCGCATTTTTGCGTGATTCTACCAATATTCGCAGGGCAGGGCCGCCCGCGCGGGCATGCACGGGCAGAATACGCCTGATCCCAAAGCGGGCCGCCTGCATGGCGGCGCACAGCTGCGGCAGGGCGCGAGCGTCATGAATACAGAAGAAATATCCCTGATGGCGCAACAGCATGGCGGCGGCACGGCAGAATGTATCCAGCACCTTTTCTCCGCCAGCGGTGTTGCCGTTTCCGCGCAGGGCGCGCTCTCGCATGGCCCGGGGCGAAGGGCGGCCCCCGGTATCGTACGGGGGGTTGGCCATGACGATGTGCTGGTTTCCGGCCAGTCGTCTTGCGCCCGCCGGGCTGGCTTGCGTATGCGGTAGCGCAGGAACGGCAAGGGCGGCCAGAGCTGACCTGTCGGCGATGTCCAGCATGGCAAAGCGCGCTTGCCCGGACGGAGCGGTCACCCCGTCAAGCCCGTCCAGACTCGCCGTCATATCTGGCAGATCGGATACATCGGGCAGGCCGACATGGCCGGACAAGCCCAACAGGCGAGCATTGCGCCGCGCCGCCTGTACCAGCGGCTCTTCACGCTCAAGACCCAGCCCCGCCACCTGCGGGCAGCGCAGGGCCAGGGCCAGCAAGGCCGCGCCACAGCCGCTGCCAAGCTCCGCAACAGGCACAGGGGTCAGTCCGGGAGACCGCGCAAGGGATCCGCCCGCCGCGTATCTGTGTTTTTTTGCTTCCAGATGCCGCGTAACAAAGGCTGCCAGCAACAGCGCGTCCGCACCAAAGCGAAGGCTGCCCTCGGGCTGTTCCAGCCCGGCCGGAAAGCGCGCCCGGGCGCTCATGACATCATGTGGCGCGGCATATTGCGTCATCGTCACTGTGTGCCGCCGTGTTGCGGACGTACCTTGTGTTGCGCGCCGGGCAGCGGCCTTTGCTGCCGCCCGGGCATATTCCATATTGCTTACAGCAATGAGCCGTCCCAGTTGAACAGGCTTTCGCGCCGCATGTCGGGCAGGCTGGCTGGCGGGTTTTCCTGCATGTGCGCAAAAAATCCGTAGCCCGCGGCGGCCATTTCCTGCCTTTTGGCGGTGAGGTCAAGAGGCCAGCCGGGATATATCCAGATATTGCCGCCGTACTGCCGCGCCCAGAAAGGCTCGCCCTTGGGACTCAGGAACGGCTCGTTGGTCTTGACGCCAAGCAGGCCGAAACGGCTCAGTCCCACAGGCCAGAAGCCGGAAAGCACCGCGCCAAGGGGCAGGGGGCTTTGGCGGGGCAGGGCCAGCATTTCTTCACGCGGCAGTTCCGGGCTTACAAACGCTCCTGTAAAGCCCATGCCTGCCAGTATGCCCAGGGCAGGGGCATTGGCCGCGTTGCAGAACGGCCCCACCAGCAGATCGGCGTTTTCGTCCAGACTGTCGGGGAACAGGCCGCGCTGCCACGGCTCGTTACAGACAAAGTGACGCGCACCGTCACGCCAGAGGCGCGCAACGCTGCGGCGCAGGGTTTCTTCTTCGCCGGGCCAGACCACGGGCGGCAGCCACCAGCAGATGCGCTGCACCACCGTGCGCGAGATGTCGGCGCTGCGGGGCGAAAGCCAGAGGGCCTGCAACTGGTTTTTACCGCCGCGCATGTCTTTGCCCTGCGGAATGCTGGAGCGGACGTACATGTCCGGGCGGGGTCTCGGCCTGACGGGTGCAGGCATACGCGGGCTGGATTCCACGGCCTTGCTCTGGCGGCCGGGAAACTGGTCAAGGCGTGCCTGCCAGCTTTTGAGAATGCGCATAAGCTCCGGCTCGCGCCGGTCAATAAGAAAAACGGACGTGCCCGCTTTGGGCGTTTTGTGCTTGGGCAGGCGCATGATGAGGCTGCCGCCTTTGGGAATACGCCTTGTCACGGGCAGGGTGGCATGCCAGCGCTCGTCTTCCACGCCCACGCGCAGGTAGTCCTGCGGCAGCAGTTCCAGGTGGGGTTTCAGCACCACGCTGCCGTCCTGCTCGATGCGCAGTTTGCCCGCCAGAAGGCCGGAACTGGTCTGGCCGTCGGGCGTGGTAGGCACGGTATTGTCTTTCTGCGGCAAAAAACGTGCCCGGGTGGCCGGACGGCCCAGGGCCATCTGAAGGATTTCTTCAGCGGTCTTGCGGGCCTTGGGGTCGCCGGGATTATCACGCAGCATGCGATAGGCCGTGACCACATGATAAACGTAGTGCGGCCCTTTCTTGCGTCCTTCAATCTTCCAGGAAACGAGGTGGGGGATGTCCAGCAGTGTTTTGGCAAGCACGTCAAGGGAAAGGTCAAGGCAGGAAAACCAGCGCCCGCTGTGTTCCTTGCGGCCGGGACCGCGCATGCTTCCCTGCCGGCCGGAGCGCCCCCGGCCATGGGCAAGGGCGGCGGCTTCATTGCGGTCATGTCGTCCATCACGGCGGCCGTCGCCACGGTCGCGGGTGTCACGTGAACCCCGGCGATCCTTGCGCGCGATATCCATGCGGGACTGTTCCTGCCGGGCGCGGTCCATTTCTTCCCGTTCCGCATTGCGGACAAGGGCCAGCGCAGCGGGGCCGCCCTGGCGGTAGACGCGGCGGCAAGGCTGCACACAACGGCCGCGCAGGCCACTTTTGCCGCCCATATAGCTGGACCAGTAGCAACGGCCGGAAACGCAATAGCACAAAGCACCGTGCACAAAGCACTCAAGGTCAAGCCCTTCGGGGCAGGCTTCGCCCATGAGGCGTATTTCGTCAATGGAAAGCTCACGCGGCAGGATAACGCGGCTGGCCCCAAGCTTTTTTGCTTCCACAAGGGCGTCGGGATGCGTGAGGTTGGCGAGGGTGGAAAGAAAAATGCCGCCCTCAAAACCGGCCTGGCGCGCCAGATCGAGTATGGCAAGATCCTGCACGATAAGGCCGTCCGGGCGCACCTGGGTTGCCAGCCGCTTGGTGAGGCGGTAGGCGGCGGCAGGCTCGTCCGGCTTGATAAGCGTATTCATGGCCACATAAACGCGGGCATTTTCGGCATGGGCCAGGTCGGTCAGGCGTGAAAGTTCGGTCAGGCCGAAGTTTTCGGCCTGCATGCGCGCCGAAAAATGCTTGAGGCCCAGATAGATGGCGTCTGCCCCGGCAGCCAGTGCTGCCAGAAAAGACGGAGTGTCTCCTGCAGGGGCCAGAATTTCCGGCCGGGCCGGAGTGGGAACAGTAACAGCGCCAGACGCCGGAATAATTGAAGAATCACTCATATTTTATAATACTCTTTATACCATTCCACAAAGCGGGCGATGCCCTCGCGCAAGGGCGTCGACGGGGCAAAACCCGTAAGGGCGGTGAGGTCGTTGATGTCGGCCCAGGTGGCCTTTACGTCGCCGGGCTGCATGGGCAGCATGTCCTTGCGGGCTTTCATGCCCAGCGCGTCTTCAAGGGTGGCGATAAAATCGTTGAGTTCCACCGTATTGTTATTGCCGATATTATAAATGCGCCAGGGCGCGGAACTGGAAGCCGGGTCGGGCGCTGCCGGGTCAAAGGCCGGGTCTGGGCCGGGGGCCAGGGGCAGCAGGCGTACAATGCCTTCCACTATGTCGTCAATATAGGTGAAGTCGCGGCGCATGCGGCCTTCGTTAAAGACCTTGATGGGTTCGCCGCGCACAATGGCGGTGGTAAAAAGGTGCAGGGCCATGTCCGGCCTGCCCCACGGGCCGTATACGGTGAAGAAACGCAGCCCGGTGCAGGGGATACCGTAGAGATGGCTGTAGGAATGGGCCATAAGCTCGTTGCTTTTTTTGGTGGCCGCATACAGGCTAACCGGATGGTCCACATTGTGCCGTACAGAGTAGGGTTGGGCCGCGTTGAGCCCGTAGACCGAAGAAGATGAGGCAAAAAGCAGGTGGCCGACCTTGTTGTGGCGGCAGCCTTCAAGCACATGACCAAAGCCTGTCAGGTTGGAGCTGAGATAGGATTCGGGATTGACGAGGCTGTAGCGCACCCCGGCCTGCGCGGCCAGATTCACAACATGGCTGAAACCTTCGCGCGCGAAAAGGGCGGACATGCCCGGCCCGTCGGCCAGGTCCAGCGGTTCGAAACGAAAGCACGAGGCCTGGGGCAAGGCGGCCAGTTGCGCCAGGCGGTCTTTTTTCAACTGCACGTCGTAGTAATCGTTGCAATTGTCAATGCCTACCACGCTGTGCCCGTCGGCCAGCAGCCGTGCAGCCAGGTGATAGCCGATGAATCCTGCCGCGCCGGTTACCAGAACGTGCATATGATTTTCCTCCAGTTGTGCATGCAGGCAAGGTAAGCCAGATGCCGTCCGTGAGCAAGCAAAGGCCGCAGGCCCGGGATGGCTTTGATGAAAATCTGCCGCGCCCGGCCGTCCGGAACGGGTCTGGGGCTTGCGGGATGGCCCGTGGCAAAGTATGCTGCGCAGCCAGAGGTGAGCATGCACATATCCGACAAGAAAGAGCGCCGCGCCCCGGCCGGCAGTGCTGATGGAGCGGGCGCGGAACGCCCGGCTGACGACCGCAAGCCCGCCGGAAAGCCCGGTGAAGGCGCTTCCTCCGCCAGGGCGGGCAAAAGCTCAGCGGGGCGTCCGGCTTCCGTGGCCGCGCAACCCTGGTACGCCGGGCAGCACAAAGACGCCCTTTTATACCTCATGATAGCCATTTTCTTTGTGGAACTGGCCGTGGGCGGCGTGGCATTTTTTTATGGAGTCATGCATGCCGCGCCGGAAGTGCCGGGCGGGCCGCCCATGGCGCGCTTTCCCTGGCTTGGCTGGGTGCTGGCCGCCATTCTGGCCCCGGTGGGCCTCATACTTATCGTGCACCTTGCCGGAACCTGGGTTTCGCGCTTTCTCGGGCGTGAAGCCGGGGATGTGGCTGCATCCGGCGGAGGCGGCCATGCTGCCGATGCCGATCAGGTACCTGAACGGTTGCAGCGTTTTTACGCCATCATCCGCAATGCGCCCACGGTGGTGGTGCTGCTGGGCATTCTGCTGCTCGGGGCCGCGCTTTTTTTTGTGGACGGGGCATTCACGGCCCTTGTGGCTCTGGGCAGTTCCCTTGTTCCCTATATTCCCTGGATCGCGGGCAGCGTGGCGGCCATGATTGCCGTGTGCTATCTTGTGCACCGCCTGTTTATCTATCGCCATCACCGCATGCAGCAGGAGTTTGCCTACCGCCGCGAAGTGCTGGAGCGCACGGGCATAGTGCTGGTGGACAAAAACTGTATTCCGCTGCCGCAGACGGAAGAACAGCGCCTGGCGCTGGGTGAGGCCCGCATTGTGGACGCCCGGGCAGCCTTGCCGCCGGCGGACGGTGCGCCGCCTACGGAAAACCGGGAAACCCGGGAAGCCGGGAAACACGAAGAGTATGGTCAGAAGGGCCGCAATGCTTCGGGCAGTGAGGGTTTTTCATCTGCCGGAAACGCTGAAGACGAGATTACGGATGCTGAAATAATCTCGCCCGAAATATCTGCCGAAGTTCCTGCAGATACCGGAGACAATGAGGCCAAAAGCCGGTCAGCCGGAAAGGTCTGAGCAAACGCAGTTTGACAAAGCAGGTTATAGTGCCGCCGCCTGCGTCAGGCCGCGCCGTGCCAGCGCAATATCTGCCAGGGCGTTGACGCAGGCCGCCGCCACCGCCGAGCCGCCCTTGCGCCCCAGCAGGGTAAAGTGGGGCCACGCAGTGCGGCGGAGCAGTTCTTTGGACTGCGCCGCATTAACAAAACCTACGGGCATGCCCACAATAAGGGCCGGGGGCGGCGCGCCCTGTTCCAGCACGTCCAGCAGGCCGAGCAGGGCTGTGGGCGCGTTGCCGATGACCATGATATGTCCCTGCATCTGCGCGGCGAGGGATTCCAGCCCCGCGCGGGAGCGTGTGGTTTTTTTTGCCCGCGCAAGCGCATCAAGCCCGGGCAGGGCCATGATGGGCGTAACGGTAACGCCAAGGGGTGTCAGCCGCCGCAGGGGCAATCCTGCCGCAGCCATGCGTGTGTCGGTGTACACAGTGCAGCCCGCCAGCAGGGCGTTTACGCCCGCTTCAAGGGCAGTCTGGCTCAGACGCAGGTCATGCACAATTTCTGTATCGCCCAGTGTATGCACGCAGCGGCGCGCCACCTGCCACAAAAGCCCTTCAAAAAGGCGCGGGGGCGGCATTTCTTTATCAATAATGGCAAAAGAGCGCTCTTCGATGGTCTGGGGGGTGCAGGCCGGGTCCAGTTCTACGGAATGTTCCGGCGCAGGAATATACGTCATGGGTAAGCCTCGGTTGGTCGTGTGTGCGCTCGCGGCGTTACATCGTTCTGCCATTGTTTTTTACCGCTGCTTCGAGCCATGTACGCCAGAAGCGTCGGGATCCCTCAGGATAGCAGTGCAGCCATGTTCCGGCCACGGAGCCGTGGCGGCAGCCCTCCTGCCGTAAAAAAATTCCCTTGCTGTCATACAGGTTCCACAATGGCGCGCAGTGTGCGGGCAAAGGGGAATCGTCTTCACGGGCATAGTGAAATTCGTGTCCCCGTACCCAGATGGGGGCAGGGCGGCTGCATTCTGCGCCTGCCCCGGTTTTGGCGCGGTCCTGGGGCCGGTCTTGCGGCCAGCCCGGCAGGGCCAGAGCGGCCCGGTAGCCCAGGGCTGCACGCTCCTGCCCCAGGGTGCAGTGTATGGGTAAAAGACCGGCCATGGGATGTTCTGTTGCTCTGTCCGCCCCGTCATGCGTCTTCAGCCGCAGGGAGTGCATAAGGTAGATGTAGCCCCCGCACTCACCATATATGGGAAGGCCGTTCCGGGCCAGTGCGCGCAGGGCGTCAAGCATGCGGACGTTGGTTGACAGTTGCGGGGCATGCAGTTCCGGGTAGCCGCCGGGAAAGTACAGGGCGGAACAGCCGGGCGGCGGCGCGGCATCGCGCAGCGGTGAAAAGAAAACAAGCTCTGCGCCCAGTTCTGCGAGCAGGGGGGGCAGGTCGGCATAGCAGAAACTGAAGGCCGCATCCCAGGCCATGCCCACACGGGGGCGGCGGGTGCGTTTGGGGGTGGAAGTTTTTTGGGGGGCAGCGGGAGCGTCGTGCTGCCCCATTCCCGCACCGTCAACAGCATTTTGAAGAACATGCCGGCCACCGGGCGGGCGCGGCATAAAAAAGCGCGCGGCCCAGGCTGTTTCTTCTGTGGCAGGGCTGCCTTTCTCCGCATTTGCCATAAAAAAAGCGGCCGCATCTGGCGTATTGTGCAGACTGTCTGCTGTTCCCACCAGACGCAGCAGGGCATCCAGGCGGCAATTTTCTTCAAACCAGTGTGCCAGCGCGGGGCGATCCAGGGCGGACAGGGCCTCCCGTGCTTCCACAAGGCCAAGATGGCGGGACTTGAGGGCAGGTGCTCCAGCGCGGGGCAACAGCCCCAGCAGGGGCAGGCCGTCTGTTTTTTGCAGCGGCTTCAGGGCATCTTCAATAATTTCTGCATGGCGCGGACTGCCCACATGTGTGCAGATAACGCCCAGAAAGCGCGGGGTTGGACCGTGGACGGACAACCAGTGCGGCTTGTGGCGGACATAGCCTTCCACCAGCGGCGCCACTGACTGCCCAAGCCCTGTCGCACTGCATATGAGCAGAATGGGCAGGTCCAGCAGGGCCGCCAGCTGTGCCGTGCTGCCCGCGCCGCCATGTCCGCCGTCATACAGGCCCATGGCTCCTTCAACCACAAGAAGGGCGGGGGCGGGCGTGCCGAAGGAATGTTTTTGAGAGTTTTCAGGCCCGGCCATGCGGGCAAAGACGCTGCGCAGACCCCTGGGCAGGCGTTTTCTTGAAGTCAGCGGGCTTTCTCCGGCTTTGGGCAGAGTTTCGCGACACATCCACGTGTCAAGATTGGCGGCGGGCAGACCTGTGATGGCGGCGTGAAAAGCGGCGTCTATATAGTCGGGACCGGTTTTGGCGGCGCGCACGGGAATGCCGCGGGCAGCCAGGGCGCAAAGCAGGGCCAGGGTGGCCGTGGTCTTGCCCGTATTGCTGCCTGTGCCGGCGATGATGATGCCGGGAATGCGCGGCTGTTCGGTGTGCATGACGTCTCCGGCGGATCAGGGGGTTCCAGACGGAAGCAGCTTCTGCATCCAGCTTTTCACTTTTACGAGATGTTTTGCCACATGTCAGCGTTGAGCATACGTATTTTCAACGCGTATACGGCGCTTGTTGCGATTTTTGTCCAACCAGGGAGTAGCCGTGCTTTGCCGTGTTCAACGCTTGCCCTATAAATACCAGAACGGCGTAAAAATAAAAGTTTTTGAGGGGATGGAGGGCTGGGGGCAGGGGAACTTTTTACAAAAAGTTCCCCTGCCCCCAGAAAAGCCTTCTGCCTCCCTGCCTCACCATTACCCTACCGTTGCCGCAGGGCCTCGGCGATGATGGCGGCATCCTCCCGGGGCCGGGCCTTGAGGCCCAGCTCGGCGTGGCCGCCGGAGCAGATAAAGCCCTGGGGACCAAGCTCCAGAAAGCCCGCGGAAAGCACCTGGCCGTAGGGCAGTTGTTCGCGCATGTCGCTGTGGTCAACGCGGCGGGGAAAGACAAAGGGGACGGGCTGGCCGGAAAAATCTTCAACGATGAGGTATTTCACGGGGCCTCCTTAGCGGCTCTGCTGGGCTTTGCGCCTGTTTTGCAGGTACTGGCGCACGGCCTTGTTATGGTCCGCAAGATTGGTGGAAAACGCATGTTCACCGCCGTCAGTGACGGCCACAAAATAGAGAAAGTCATGTTTTTCCGGATTGATGGCCGCCTTGAGCGCCGCCATGCCGAACGAGCATATGGGACCGGGCGGCAGCCCCGGCCGCTGGTAGGTATTGTACAGGTTGTTGGGATCGTCCAGGTGATTGCGGCGCAGATTGCCGTCAAAGCCGGGACCAAGGCCGTAGATGACCGTGGGGTCGGCCTGAAGGATCATGTTACGGGCCAGGCGGTTCTGATACACCCCGGCCACACGCGGGCGCTCGGCGTCGATGCCTGTTTCCTTTTCCACCACCGAGGCCAGGATCATCCAGGTTTTCAGCTGGTCCACGGCGGGTTTTCTGCCATCGGGCCACACAGGGGCAGCCTTGCGCCAAAAATTGTCCACCATACGCCCGGCAACGCTGCGGGCCTGAGCCATATCCGGCTCGTCAGCTTTTTTCAGCAGATAGGTATCCGGCATGAGAAAACCCTCGGCCGTGGCAAAGGGGATGCCATAGTGGCGCAGAAAGGCCGGGTCCGTGACGACCTGACGGAAATCGTCAAAGCGCACAAGTCCGGCTTCTTCCAGCAGTTTGCCGGTCTGCCACCAGGTGAGTCCTTCGGGGACAGTAATGCGGAAAAGCACTGGCTGGCCGTTGACGAGCGTGTCCAGCACCTTTTCGGGCAGCCAGCCGGAATTGAGGGCAAAGCGCCCGGCCTGAAGGCGGCTGTCCCATTCCTTATAGCGGGCGAGCAGGGCGAACCTGCGGGCGTCAGTAATGATGCCTTTCTGCTCAAGCCCTGCCGCCACCTGGGCAAAGCGCGCGCCGGGCGGCACATCAAAAAAAACATCCTGTCCCTCGCTTTGCGCCGGGGTATTCAGGAAGGTATGAGCCTCGTAAGCAAGCCAGCCGCCACCGGCCAGGGCCAGCAGCAACAGCAGTCCGAGCAGGCGCAGCAGTGTTTTCATGCGGGACTCCGCTCTTGCGGGGCAAGGGCTAGAAAGGACGAAAGAATGCGCACGGCAGCCTGCTGGTCAAGTACGGCCTTGCGCTTGCGCATTTTGAGCCCGGCCTCGCGCAGGTCAGCCCAGGCTTCTTCAGAACTCAGCTCTTCAACCATATAGTAAAAGGGCAGGGGGATACGGCGCTTGAGGCGCTGGGTAACATTGCGCACCTGCCTTGTGGTCAGGCTTTCTTTTCCGTCCTGCGTGAGGGGCAGGCCCACCACAACCGCTTCCGCCCCGGTTTCAATGATTTTTTCCGTCAGGGCGGCGAGAAAGAGCTTGCGGTCAGTGTAGTCCTGCAGGCGCACGGTCGCCAGGGGGAAAGCCATGCGCCCGTCAGGGTCTGACACGGCTAGGCCCGTGCGGGCCAGGCCGTAATCCACACTTACAAATTTCAACTACACCCCCATTTTTTCGCGTACCAGGCTCATGGTCTGGCAGGCAAAGGCGCGGGCGCGCTCATTGCCGTGGGCAAGAATTTCATCCACCCGGGCGGGGTTGGCATCAAGCACGGCGCGGCGTTCCTGAAGAGGCGTCAGGAATGCTTCAAGATTCCTGAGGAATATTTTTTTGCAGTCCACACAGCCCAGGGTCGCGCCGGTGCAGCCCTGGCGGATCTCTGCCTGCTCTTCGGCGCTGCTCAGGAGCACGTGGTAGGGAAAGAGATTACAGACATCGGGATTGCCGGGGTCGGACTTGCGCAGGCGGGCTTTGTCGGTAAACATTCCGCGCACTTTTTCCTGAATATCCGCCATGTTGTCGGAAAGGAAAATGCCGTTGTTGTAGCTTTTCGACATTTTGCGCCCGTCAAGGCCGGGGCATTTGGCTGCCGGGGTGAGCATGGCCTTGGGTTCGGGCAACAGGTCGCCGCCGTAAAGATAGTTGAAGCGCCGGGCTATTTCGCGGGTCAGCTCCATATGGGGCAACTGGTCTTCGCCCACAGGCACGCCGTGGGGGCGGTACATGAGAATATCCGCCGCCATGAGCACAGGATAGCACAAAAAGCCCGCATTGCCGAGATCCTTGTTGCTGATCTGCTGCTGCTGTTCCTTGTAGGTGGGGTTGCGCTCAAGCCAGGATACGGGCGTGATCATGGAGAGCAGCAGCGAAAGTTCGGCATGTTCCTTCACCGCAGACTGGCGGAAGATCACGCAGTCTTCGGGGTTGAGGCCCGCGCCCACCCAATCCTTGACCATTTCGCGGATATTCTGGCCGACTTTGGACGGGTCGGCGTAGTCGCTGGTGAGGGCATGCCAGTCTGCCACAAAAAAGTATGCCTCTTCTGTGTGTTGCAGTTCAACCCAGTTTTTCAGCACGCCGAAGTAATGGCCGAGGTGCAGGGGGCCGGTGGGCCGCATGCCGGAAACAGTGCGCAGTTCTTTGCTCATGAAAAACAGTCCTTTGAAATTATAAAATGCCCAGCAGAGACAGCAGGCCACGGGCGCTGCCGCTCACCAGCGGACCCAGTACCATGCCCAGCAGGCCGGTAAACAGCAGGCCAAGCAGGATGATAAAGCCGAAGCGTTCGACGCTCAGGTAGCGCAAGGCCGCATTGAATGGCAGAAAATAGGCTACAACCTTGCTGCCGTCCAGCGGTGGAATGGGCAGCAGGTTAAGCCAGCCCAGGCCGAAATTGATGATGACCCCCGCCTGCATGGATTTGAGGGCAAAGATGTAGACATTGCTGTACTGCCACTCAATGGGCGGAAAAAAGTTCAGTGTCAGCCGCAGCAGCACGCCGAAAATCCCCGCCAGAATAAAGTTGGTCAGAGGACCAGCCAGAGCCACCAGCATCATGCCCTTGGCCGGATCGCGAAAATAGCGCGGATTGACGGGCACGGGTTTGGCCCAGCCGAAAACAAAGGAGCCGCTGAGGCTTGTCAGTCCGAAGACCATAAGCCCCATAGGGTCAATGTGCGGCAGCGGGTTGAGGGTCAGCCGCCCCATCATGCGGGCTGTGGGGTCGCCGCAGCGGGCGGCAACCCAGCCGTGGGCCACTTCGTGCAGAATGATGCCCAGCAGGGCGGGAACCGCCGCGATGGACAGGGTGTTCAGGGCCTGGGATATATCTATATTAAACATGGCTGGCGGGTACCATTTTCCCTGCGGCGCAGCAAGCGGGGCTGCGCCGGTGAAGGTTGGGCGGGTTAGCCGGAAGACGCCACCTTGCGCACCAGCACCTGGTCGCCGGGCCATATGCGCCTGTCGGGTGTGAGCAGCTGGCCGTCACGGGCCACAAGGGCGGTTTCTTCCGCAAGCCCCAGCGCCGCAAGCAGCTGGCGCGAAGTTTTTGGTCTGGGCAGGGAGAGATGTTTTTCTTCAGGCTGTAAAAGCACAACGATGCGGGCGCCCGTATGTTCGGGCTTGACGACCTGGCAATGGGCGGGAATTTCCACCGGGGCGCGTTCGTAGCGGCGGCCTTCATCTTGCGGTTTTGCGGATGCTTCTGTCATGGGAACTCCTTGTGCCCGTAGTCTTAAAGATATTCTTCCAGCAGGCCGCAGGCGGCGCAGACCAGCGGAGCGCATACTGTGGTAAAAAGATCCTTTTCCATAATAAGGGTGCGCTCTTCAGGTATGGTAAGGTCGTACCCCAGTATCTCCCGGCAAAGAAGACCGCCGTGGGAACCGGCAAAGGCCGTCATGAAGGCGTCGCGGCGGGAGTAGAGATTCCGTTTACGCTCGCGTGAGCACGGGCCTGCACATCCGTGCGCCAGGCCAAGGACCATGAGGGCGCCGGTAACACAGCCGCAGGTGGCGGCTTGCCCCATGCCCGAACCGAAGCAGGCCGCTGTGCGCATGGCCTCTTCGGGTTGCAGGCCAAACCGCCCGGAAAAATGGGCAAAGACCTGCTGGGCACAGATAATGCCCATACCGAAGTTTTCCTGTGCCTCGGCAAGCTCCATGTGTTCATGTGCGTGCTGTTCCATCAATATACCCATACGCGATACTGCCGTGTAGTCCGGGATCAGGCCCCGGCATAATAATAGAGCGCGGTGACAGCTGCCATGCTGGCTGCCCGCAGCCCCTGGTTGGCCAGGATAAGCCGCAGGGCCAGCGCCGGGCGGAAAAAGCCGGAATAGGACGGCAGCTGATGGCGTATGGCACGCATGGGTGTGGAAAGGATATTGCCCACCATAAGGGCCAGCACCACATCGCGGGCGGAAAGGCCGCCCGTCTGCAATACGCTGCCTGCCGCGCCCAGCGCTGCGCCCAGTTCCGCCGCCAGGTGCAGTACAATAATGCCCATAGCCTGCGGCTTCAAGAAGGAAAGCCATGCCATATGCTGCGAAAGCCACTGTTCGGCCAGGGCGAAGTATCCGAACTGCTGCAACAGATACATAAGCACGTAGATGGGTGCGGTAAAGTAGACGAGTTTGGGCAGGCGGCGGGTAAACCGCTTCCACGCCTTGTGCATGGCCGCGGCCCAGTCGGTTTTTTCGTTGTTGTCGGCCTTGCAGGCCGCACAGCCCGGCGGCGGGGGCGGGAGCAGACGCCGGGCCAGCACCACGGTAAAGGCCGTGCGCCCCACGGCGGCCAGCAGGGTAAGCCCCACATAGATAATGGCGGGCGTACCCAGCACAGGCCATGTAAGCAGAAAAATGGTGGGGGTGTGCACCATATAGGCGGGCAGGCTGTTGAAAAGATTCGCCAGCATAAGTTCCCTGTCTGACAGTTCACCCATGTTATGGCTGTCGGACAAAAGGCCGTTGGCCGCCGCAGGAGAAACAAACGCCAGGGAAAATCCGGCTCCGGCCACTTCGCGCAGGTGGGCCAGCCGTGCCAGAGGGGCCGCCAGCCGTGCCAGATGGCGCGTCCAGCGCAGAGCCTCCAGCACGTTGGCGATGAGCAGGCCGGCGGCCATGCCCAAGAGCAGGCGTAAAAGTGGCCAGCCCAGGGCATGCCAGAGGGCTGCCAGGGAAAAGGCGTTTTCTGCGGCGGAAGGACTTACGGGCATGATATTGCGGTTTTGCGGCTTATGGCCGGAGCGCGGCGGCAGGCCTGCGCCCGGACACGGTGGTTATCTGTCAGGGTTTATAGCCTGTATCCGGGGGGAGGTCACGGCGGCTTGCCTGGGCGCGGGCCAGAACGTCACAGCGTTCGTTTTCGGGATGCCCGGCGTGTCCTTTCAGCCAGTGAAAATTTACCTTGTGCTGGCGCAGGAGGGGCAGCATGCGCTGCCACAGGTCTACATTGAGCACAGGTTTTTTGTCGGACTTGATCCAGTTTTTTTTCACCCATCCCCACAGCCAGCCCTTGCTCACGCTGTCGCACACGTAGCGTGAGTCTGTGTACAGGTCCACGGTACAGGGGCTTTTGAGCAGGGCCAGGGCCTCAATGACGGCCAGCATTTCCATACGGTTATTGGTGGTCAGGGCGTACCCGCCGGAAAATTCCTTGCGGTGGTCGCCCTCGTCCAGCCTGAGGATGGCGGCCCAGCCGCCGGGGCCGGGATTGCCGAGACAGGAGCCGTCAGTGTGAATGGTCACGTTTTGCATTGTATTCCTTGAAAATCATGAATTGGCACACGCCGTTCCGGCCCCAGCACGGATGCGCCACAGTGTGAGGCGGGTAGCGCGGAGCAGGAGGTGTCAGCTTTATGGCGCGGGCACGGCACGGCGCAGCATACACGGCATGGGGGCGGGGGGCAATGCGCCTGCACGGCATCCGCAGCACGAAAAACCGGCCTTTTCCTGTACAGGAAAAGGCCGGGCTGTTTGGGGGCAGTGCGGCAGGCGAATCAGGCCCGCTTGAGAGATTCGATTATCCTCGCCAGCTCCTGGGCCTGGGCTGCCAGGTCGGAAACGGCCTTGCTGGCTTCGCCCATGGCCTGGGCGGTTTCACCGGCAATGGTGTTGACGTGTTCCACAGAGCGGGCGATTTCTTCAGATGAGGCAGACTGCTGCTCGCTGGCCGTGGCGATGCTGCGTACCTGGTCAGCCGTCTGTTCGGCCAGACCGAGGATTTCCTTCAGTGCGTCTCCGCTGCGCAGGGAGAATTCCGTAGCCAGGTTTACCTTGTCCACCGCGGCATCCATACGGTGCACCCCATCCCGGGAGCTTTCCTGGATGGCGCGGATGGCCCTGCCCACATCCTGGGTGGAGGCCATGGTTTTTTCGGCCAGTTTGCGCACTTCATCGGCCACCACGGCAAAGCCGCGCCCGGCATCTCCTGCTCTGGCCGCTTCAATGGCCGCATTGAGGGCCAGCAGGTTTGTCTGGTCCGCGATGTCGGAGATGACAGTCATGATTTCGTTGATGGCTTGCGCATGTCCAGAAAGCTCGTCCATGCCGGCTTTAAGCGCCATAGTGTCGTTTTGCACATCGCTGATGGCGGTCTGGCACTGGGAGGTTATCTGTTCGCCTTCACGGGCTTTCTGTTGTGTAGCGCCGGAAAGGTCCGCTCCGGACGAGGCGTTTCTGGCGACCTCAAGCACGGTGACATTCATTTCTTCCACTGCGGTGGCCGTGTCTGCAATGCGGCCTGCCTGCTGTGCCGCGCCGTGAGAAGACTGCTCGATCTGGGCCGAAAGCTCCTCAGAGGCGGAGGCAATGATGTTGACCACGCCCTCAAGCTGGGCTGCGGCGTCAAGCAGACCTTCGCGGCGGGCGTTTTCTGCCCTGGCCTGGGCTTCTTCAGCGGCATGCTGTGCTATCCCGGCCTTTTCAGCGGCATCCTGCGCCCTGATCGATTCTTCCTGCGCCCGTTCGATGTTTGACTTCAGGGCGCTGACCATGGCTACAATGGCCTTGTATACGCCTTCTTTGGCGTTTCCATCGTCCACATTATAGTCGCCCTGCACAACGCGGTCGGCAATGCTGTTAAGTTCGCCCGGGTCTTTGCCTAGCTGTTTGTGTGTGCTCCGTATGATGAAGACCACGGTAAGCGTGCCGGCGATAAGTGCGGCCGCAAGCAGGATAATAATCAGTTTTTTTGACGTGGCGTACAGGTCATCACATTCCTTGCTGGCCGCATTGCCGCCTTCGGTATTGATGCGCACCAGTGTCGCAAGGGATTCACGCCCCTGCTCATAAAGCGTGCGGGACTGTACACGGAAAAGCTGCAGGGCCTGATCCAGATTGCCGCTGTCGGCCAGTTGCATGATGCGGCCGCTGAGGTCCGAATATTCCTTCCATTGCCGCGCAAAGGTTTCATATGCCTGGCGCTCCTGCGCTGAGCCGATAAGGGGCATGTACCGTGCGGCAACCGCAGAAAGGCTTTTCTGGGTGCTTTCCATGCGGGTTTTGTATACCTGCCGGTATTCATCCGTGGGGGGTGTTGTGATGAACAGGGCTTCGGCCAGCCGGTAATCAGAGGCGATGATATTGAAATCCATGGCACAACGTGTTGATGGCAGCCATTCGTAGCTCAGCTCTGTTGAACCGTCATTGATTTTTGACATCTGCATGAGACTGAACGTACCAAGAATTGCAGTGAGCAGCAGTAGAAAAGCAGACATCAGAGAAAGTTTTACTCCGAGCTTCATTTATTCCCCCAAGTAATGTGACGATTGGCTGTTTTTGTTTTATGTTTTGTATAAAAAAGAATAGTATAATTTTATTTTCCCATGCAATATTCTTTTTTATATGCCGATATTTTATTATATTGACGATGCTCGCAGTATCTTTTGCGTGCTGCTTTTTATCATCTTTGTGTATTATCGGCATAAGTAATATCGACTTATGGGCTATAGCAATATAAAAAATTGTTTTCAAAAAACATTTTTTACTGCAATAGAATAATATAATATATTTATAAAAGTATTATTTCTTATGAATCAGCTATATAAATATAAAATTATTTAAAATAACAGTACAAGTATGTTTTTTGTCTGAAAAAAAATTTCCGAAGATGTATGTCTCGTTCTGCCTGTACGGATAGATACAACATCGCAGTGATATTTTTTTCAAAATGGGTTCATGTTGCCGTCATTAACCATGCGCTGCTGTGTCATCCGTTTCCGGAAACTGTCCGGGAATGAAAAATGCGGCGTGCTGATAAAGGGGCGGGAGCGGAGAGAGGCGGGCGGAAAATAAAAATGGCCGGAGATACACTCCGGCCATTGTGTACAGGGGCGCGGCGGGCGGGCCGCCCCGTGCGTTCGCCAGTGGGTAGGTATGCTCCCCGCCATGGCGATTTTTTCAGGCACTCCGGCTTGCGGGCATGTTTCCTGACCGCAGTACGGCCAGGAAAACAGGCAGCAGTGCCATGCTTGCAAGACGGACCTGATCCCGCCGTTACGGTGCATCAGGGTGCGGACGCAGACAGCAGAAGTGTCTCGCCGTCAGGCAGGCATTTCAGAGTGGGTATGTTCTAGTAGCGGTAGTGGTCCGACTTGTAGGGACCGTCCACGTTAACGCCGATATAGTCGGCCTGTTCCCTGGAAAGTTTGGTCAGTTTTGCGCCGAGGCGGCCAAGATGCAGACGGGCCACTTCTTCGTCCAGCTCCTTGGGCAGGGTGTAGACCTTGTTTTCCAGCTTTTCAGTGGCCAGCTTGATCTGGGCCAGTGTCTGGTTGGTAAAGCTGTTGGACATGACAAAGCTGGCGTGGCCTGTGGCGCAGCCAAGGTTTACCAGGCGGCCTTCGGCCAGCACAATGATGCTGCGGCCGGACTTGAGGGTCCACTTGTCCACCTGCGGCTTGATGTTCAGGCAGGTGATGCCGGGCGTGTTTTCCAGATAGGTCATTTCGATTTCGTTATCGAAGTGGCCGATATTGCACACGATGGCTTCGTCTTTCATGCCTTCCATATGTTTGCCGCTGATGACATGATAGTTGCCCGTGCAGGTCACATAAATGTCACCGTAGGGCAGGGCGTCTTCAACCGTGGTGACTTCGTAGCCTTCCATGGCGGCCTGAAGTGCGCAGATGGGGTCGATCTCGGTCACCAGAACGCGCGCGCCGAGGCCGCGCATGGACTGGGCGCAGCCTTTGCCCACGTCACCGTAGCCGATCACCACAACCACCTTGCCGGCGATCATGACGTCAGTGGCACGCTTGATGCCGTCTGCCAGCGATTCGCGGCAGCCGTACAGGTTGTCGAATTTGGACTTGGTCACCGCATCGTTGACGTTGATGGCCGGGAAAAGCAGTTTGCCCGCGGCCTCAAGCTGGTAAAGGCGGTGTACGCCAGTGGTGGTTTCTTCCGACACGCCCTTCATGCCGGCGGCAACCTTGTGCCAGTGCTGCGGGTCTTCCTTGAGGCGCAGTTTGAGGCGGTCAAGGATGCACTGAAGTTCCTTGTTATCAGTCTTTTCGTCAAGGATGGCGGGATTGTTTTCAGCTTCCACACCCTTGTGGATGAGCAGGGTGGCATCGCCGCCGTCGTCCACGATAAGGTCGGGACCGGAGCCGTCGGGCCAGGTAAGGGCCATTTCGGTGCACCACCAGTAATCTTCAAGGGTTTCGCCTTTCCAGGCAAAAACCTTCGCCATGCCCAGGTCGGCAATGGCGGCGGCGGCGTGGTCCTGAGTGGAAAAGATATTGCATGAAGCCCAGCGAAGATCCGCGCCCAGGGCGTGCAGGGTCTGAATAAGCATGGCCGTCTGGATGGTCATGTGCAGCGAGCCGGTAATCTTGAGCCCCTTGAGGGGCTGGCTGGAGCCGTATTTTTTGATGCACTCCATAAGACCGGGCACTTCCCGCTCGGAAAGCTGCATTTCTTTTTTGCCGAAGTCGGCCAGGGCCATATCCGCAACTTTGTGCGCCAGGCTCAGATCAAGAGCTTTGGTCATGTGTTTCTCCTATCCTTTGACATGGTATGTTTGTTTGCATTGTGTCCGGATGCGCGCCGGGCATGCTTCTGCTGCCCGGAAAACCCCGCGGCCTTGCGGCGTTCAGCGGGCCTCGGCAGTAAGCAGGAACAGCGTCAGCCCACGGCCCACCGGCTGTTTTGCACAGGAAACCGTGCGAAAGCCCACGGCATCAAGGTCAGCGGCCAGACCGCCTTCTTCAAAGCCGAGCCAGCGGTCGCCATAACGGTTGCGCATGGTTTCATCAGTATGGCGCAGAAAGTCCGCCACAAAAAGACGGCCGCCCGGAGCCATGATGCGGTGTATCTCGCGCAGGCCCTCAATGGGTTCTGAAAGATGGTGCAGCACAAGGTTGATACAGGCAAAGTCAGCCTCGTGGTCGCGCAGGGGCAGGTGGCTCAACTCGCCGATACGCAGGGAAACCCTGTCCGCCGAGAGGTCCTCGGGCGTAAAGCGGCGGCGGCAGATTTCGAGCATGCGGGCCGAGCCGTCCACACCGATGACGCCGCGCGCCAGCGGTAGCATGCGGGCCAGCACCGCGCCCGTGCCGCACCCGAGGTCCACGGCCATGCCGCAGTTCTCGGGGATGGCCGCGCACACGGCGTCGGGCAGGTCAAATGTGCCCAGAACCTCGCGGTTCAGCTCGTCCCAGTCTTCGGCAATGGCATTGAAAAACTGCCGGGTCTTCAGGGCGCGTTCTTCCAGCATCTGGGCGGCCATGTTCAGGTCTGCACGCATGGCTGCATCGGCCTGCACAAAAGGCATGGCCGCGCGCAGGAACTCCCTTTCTTCGCCCGAGCGGGGAACCGCATAAAAAACCCAGAGGCCGTCGCGCCGCGAGGTGAGCAGCCCGGCCTCGGTGAGGATTTTCAGGTGGCGGGATACGCGCGACTGGCCCATATCAAGGATGCGCACCAGTTCGTTGACCGATAGCTCGTAATGCAGCAAGATGTGCACAAGGCGGAGCCGTGTTTCATCAGAAAGTGCCTTGAAGTAAAGAAGTGCCATATGTTTTTCCGTAGTAAATCAATTTATGCTGATACAAGTATCAAGTTATCCGCATATAGTCAACAATGGCCATAGAGCCTGTGCGGATGTTGTTGAATATATTTTCTATAAATAATCAAATATATTACAGTGATTTTTGCCTATGTACCCCAGAGTTTTTCGCAAAAAAGACAAAAATGCCGAGCCGATAGCCGCAGGTGAGGTGCTTGCGTCGGTCTTGGCCGGGCTTGGCGTGGAGCCGGGGCAGGCGCAAGCCCGTCACCGTCTTGCCCACCTCTGGGAAAACTGGAGTATGGTGATGGGGCCGGATCTTGGTATGCTGGCGCGCCCCCTGGGCCACCACAGGGATTTGCTGCTCATCGGGGCGGAGGATGCCATGCTGGCTCAGGAGCTGCACCTCATGAGCGGCGAACTGCTGGAGCGGGCCAATGCCTTTATGGAAGAGCCTTTTTTCGGCGGCGTAAAGGTTTCTTTGCTTATGGGTAAAGCCGGTCTGGATGTGACGGCACGTAAGCCCCTGCCCGAAGAAGAGCAGGGCTGGCGTGCTCCCCGGCGGCACATGCCCGAACCTGTGCACGCCAACGGTGCTTTTCTCGGGCGTATGGACCCGGCCTCTCCGGTGGCCCGAGCCTACGCGCGCTTTGCGGAAAAAGCAGGGCATAGCGGAGTTTGATGCCTGTAATATTTTGTAAAAACAGATTGATACGGATATAACCGCAATGCGCACAACAGGGCTTGCGCCGTTGCAGCCACGCCGGACTGTATGCCGGGCGATGTTTATGCCCTGTGTTTCCCTGCCTTCCGGGGCCTTTGGGCTGCGGCTTTTTCTTTATCCCCCTTGCAGCAAGCTGTGTTTCTCGTCTGTCCGGCTCCGATCGTGCCGGTCGGACGTGCAGATTTTGTGCTTTGCAGCGCCCGCAGCCCGGCCCTGTTTTTTTGTTGCATCCGGCTTGTGCTGTTCAGGCAAGGCCTTGCACAAAGCTGTGGGGCGAACCGCAAGGCTGTTCTACAAAGCCATGTTGTATATTTTTCTTTTTATATCAGCATGATATAAGAAATATATGTTTTTTGTCCATGCGATTTTGTTGTTTACTTGCTGCTGTTATTGACAAGCATTTGTGTGCAATGCTAGCTTCCATAAAGCGCAGCCCTCTGGCGCGCATAGTAGCGGGCAAGAGCACGCGGAGGATGGAATGAACGTGCAGAAATCTATGGAAGACATTTGTCTGAAGCACGACAACGGCGGCGATTTCAGCTTTCGTGGTCGGCTTTTTTCTGAGTGCTCGTGGTATGACGAGGCTCTTGGCATGCTCACCCGTCAAAAGCTTTATGTGACCGACACCAACGACCAGGTGTATTATATCGTGCGTTCCTCTGGTCAGGAGCGCAGCCGCCATGCGTACCGCCTTGCCGTGCGCGGCGACAATTGCATCATTCATAACGGCATGGCCGAAATGTCTTTGCAGTTCGATATGCTAATGCTGGCTGTACGGGGTCTTTGCGGGCTTGAGGCGGGCGCAACGCCCACGCTCTCAATGGTGGAAGAAATGCTCAAGGCTGCCAATGCCTGAGCAGGCAAACTCCCGATAAAGTAAAGGGCGGTCTTTTCAGGCCGCCCTTTTGCGTTCTTGTTGTCTGCCTTGCTGCGGCTGTACTTTTTCAGGCGGGGCGGGCTGCCGGGCCTATTGCTGTCCTGTGGACTGCCCTGTGCGCAATGGCGGCCTTGCGTCTTGCCATGCCTCCGTGGCGATGACCTCTGTAGCTGAAAACATCTGAAAACGGGCATTGCCGTACTCTCGGTGTGCAGCGACATCCCGGATTGCAGCAGGGCTGCTGTCCTAAAGCTGCCTGCAAATTGCCTTTGGAGCAGTTGCCGCTTGCAATGGTTGCTTAACGGCGAATCATCGTTGCTGTCTTCGGCCGTGGCTTCCTTGGCGGAAGCTTCCGCGCTTCGTCCGGTGATTCCCGCCGTGCGCGTCATCGAGATGGGCCGGGAAGCTGGGGCCGGACAACGAAGACGCTGCCGGCGCGTTCCGTAAGCGTCACAGGCATGAACCAGAGGCTGTTTCAAGCGCCGGATGCCTAGTCAGTGGTTTCTGGCAGGGCTGGCTGGCTTTGTTCCTGGGCGCCGTCAGGCGGTGGCGGGGGTGTAAAGTAGTTGGTTACCCAGGTAAGGGCCAGTACAAAAAATGCGGCAAAAAGGCCGATGACCGGACTCCACAGCGGGGCTGCGGAGAGGGCCAGGCGCATGAGCAGGGTGCCGATAACAAAGCCCGAGTTGCGGAACACCGCATGAAAGGCGGGCATGTAGCGTTGGGCAATAAGCACCATGGTGATGTCTGAAAAGATCAGAATGGTGTACAGGGTTTCAAAAAAGTTCTGGTCGCCACCGGTGGTGACAAAAAGGACAAAATCGCGCAGCGCCGTACCCATAAAGATGATAAAAAGGGCCAGCGCCAGCAGTTTTTTGCTCATGACATAGCGCATGCGCATGTCCGGCGACTGGATGAAATGCATGTGTCGACGTGCAATGCGCTTGTACAGGCCGAGGCAAAGATAGACCAGCAGCGCGCCTGTGCCGGATATGGCGATATAGAGCACAGGCGTCATGTCGCCCGCAACACTGACCGGTTCCGGCAGATGGGCCAGCTCCTTGAAGGCGTTTCGCAGCAGGATGAGGGTGAGGATTTCAAACTGCTTGCCCATAGACTGGGACAGGGAGCTGGGGATGATGAAAACAAGACTCATGACCTCCAGCACCAGTATGAGCGTGAAGGCCAGGTGTATGGCGTAAAAATGGCTGGTGGGCGTTACGCCGGCCAGCCAGGGCGGCAGCATTGCCTGACGGTTCAGTTCCACCCCCAGCAGGGCCAGCAGGTAGACCCAGAGAATAAGAAGCGCTACGCGCCGCTGGGTGGTGGCACGTTCCCAGCTATGGTGCAGCCAGTCAAAGACGTCTGTCAGCGGTTGTAGTTTTTCGATAAGCATGCGTGCAGCACTCCGTCGTGTGGCGGGAAGCAACTGTGCGCCCCGGCCGAAAAAGCATATCTACACATGGCCAAATGTCAAAGGCGGTCTTATGTCATATGGGTGACGGCACGACAACGTGACGGAGCAACTGCGCGTGCTTGCCGCAAGCTGGTGGCATGAGGCCGCCGTTTTGTGTCTTGCCGTTGTGGGCGGCTGATGTTCCGCTCCGGTTCCGGGCAGCGCAGACAAGGAGGAGTGCCGTCTTTACATGCCGACCATTGCTCCAGGCATTGCTTCCGGTACTGGCGCTGTCCTGCGGTTTGGGCTGCGCTGTTCGCCGCCTGTTCAGGGGGTGTGCGGTAGCAGGCCCCGGTTTTTTATGCGGCTGTGCAGGGCCGGAGTATTCCGCTGAGACTGTGAAAGAGCGGCATTTTTCGTACCCCTTGCCTTCCGGGCATATTGAACGTAGAAAAAGGGCTTCCCATATAACCCGCTGTCTGTCATTGTAACAGATTACAACAGCGCTCATGAGGTTAGAACGCCATGCCCCATAAGGGTCCGCATATTTCCATTTCTCCTGACTATGTGGTGAATCGTATTCTGCGCATCAATATTGATGACTTTGCCGAATGGCCCGAGTCTGTGCGCAACCTTGCCATTGCCATCGCAGAAGAGCTTTTTCTGATGGCTTACAACCCCTTTATCGATGCGGATACCGTGCGCAGCAGCGTACGTGACAGCTTCGAAAAGGAGTCTGTCTCTCTGGCGCATTATTATGCCACGGCCATCGGTGAAGGCATTACCATGTTCTGGTCGGCCCATGAGGCCGAAATGGAGTTCAGGGAAAAGCTCATCAGCGCTCTGGGCGACATCCTGCCTGCAGAGTGCATCCTGACCAATCCGGGCGCACTGGTGGAGTCCGCCACGGACGCCACGGACCTGCGCATGGAGCTGCCTCTTCTGGTGGTGGAGCCTGATACAACAGAGCAGGTGGCCGAGCTTGTCAAGCTTGCCAACGACATGAAATTTGCCCTCATCCCGCGCGGCGGGGGGTCGGGTATGACCGGCGGGGCTGTACCCGCACGCAAGCGCACCCTTATAGTGAGCCTCACACGCCTTACCCGCGTGGGACCTATTGATATGGAAAACATGTCGGTCACCTGTGAGGCCGGAGCCATCACCCAGACCGTCATCAACGCCGTTGACGCCGCAGGAGCGCTTTTTTCCGTAGACCCGGCCTCCAAGCAGGCCTCGTCCATCGGCGGCAATATTTCTGAAAATGCGGGCGGCCCAATGGCCTTTGAATACGGAACCACGCTGGACAACCTGCTGTGGTGGCGCATGGTGACCCCTACGGGTGAGATCATCACCGTAGAGCGCGAAAACCACCCCCGCCACAAGATACTGCCCCATGAGACCGCTGTTTTTGTGGTCAAGGACGTCAGCGGCGGTGTACGCAACGTGGTGCATCTGCGCGGTGACGAAATCCGCCTGCCGGGCCTTGGCAAGGACGTGACCAACAAGGCCCTCGGTGGTCTGCCCGGCATGCAGAAAGAAGGTGTGGACGGCATCATCACCGAAGCCGGTTTCATTGTTCATCCCAAACCCCGTCACAAGCGGGTGATGGTGCTGGAATTTTTCGGCCGTTCAATGCATCCGGCCGCCGTGGTGGTGCGCGAACTGGTGGCCCTGCGCAACCGTATCCGCGAAGAGGGCGATTACGCCCATCTTTCGGCTATGGAAGAATTCAACGCCAAGTACGTGCAGGCCATCGAATACAAGCGCAAGTCCGAAAAGTACGACGGTGCGCCCATTTCCGTCATCATCCTTCAGGTGGACGGCGATGACCCCTATCTGCTGGATACCTGTGTGGGCGACATCGTAAGCGTGGTCGAGCAGCAGGAAAACGTGGATATCATCGTGGCTGCTGATGACAAGGAAGGCGAGCGCTTCTGGGAAGATCGCCACAAGCTTTCAGCCATCGCCAAGCGTACCTCCGGCTTCAAGCTCAATGAAGACGTGGTCATTCCCATGGACCGCATACCAGATTTTGCGCTTTTTCTTGAGCAGATAAACCTGGAATGCACAGCCGCATCCTACCGCCATGCCCTGCAGGAAGTGGGGCGCCTGCCCGGCTTTCCTATGGAAGACAAGGACTTCAACCGGGAGTTTTCGCAGGCGTCCAAGGCCGCTTCCGGCGATGTTGCCGCCGCGGATGTTTCGGATGTGGAAATGGCCGAGCGGGCCGAGGCGTTTCTTGAAGTCCTGAAAGAAAAATATTCGCACCTTGCAAAAAAAATCAGCAAGATACGCGATTATATGGAAGCCAGCCGCATTGTGGTCGCCAGCCATATGCACGCTGGCGACGGCAACTGCCATGTGAATATTCCTGTGAATTCCAACGATGCCCAGATGCTGGAAGAAGCCGAAGAGGTGGCGGCCCGCGTCATGGCTGAATGCCAGGAAATGGGCGGCGAGGTTTCGGGCGAGCACGGCATTGGCATTACCAAAATAGCCTTTTTCAGCAAGGAAAAAATGGACGCCCTGCGCGCGTTCAAGGAACGTGTGGACCCGCGCGACGTCATGAACCCCGCCAAGCTCGTCTATCGCGACCTGCCCGTGCGCCCCTTCACGTTTTCATTCAACCGCCTTATCCGCGATATCCGCGAGAGCGGCCTGCCGGATAAGGACAAGCTCATCCACCTGCTCACCTCCATCCAGGTGTGTACGCGCTGCGGCAAGTGCAAGCAGGTATGCTCCATGTGCTATCCCGAGCGCTCCATGCAGTATCACCCGCGCAACAAGAATATGGTGATGGGCATGCTGCTTGAGGCCGTTTATTACAGCCAGGTTAACAAGGGTCGTATTGATGACCGTCTGCTCAAGTGGATGCGCGATCTTGTGGAGCACTGCACGGCCTGTGGCCGCTGCATGGCCAACTGCCCGGTCAAGATTCCCTCTGGCGAGGTGGCGCTTACCTTGCGCGCCCTGCTGGAGCACGAAGGCGCCAGCGGGCATCCCATCAAGGGGCGCGCTCTGGAATGGCTTGTGCGCGATATTGCCCACCGCGCGCCCAAGGCGGCCAAGGTGGCCTCGCTGGGCCAGAAAATGCAGAACAAGTTTCTGGGCTTCGTCCCCGCTGTGTGGAAGCGCCGCATGCAAAGCCCGCTTTTTTCCGGGCGAGGCCCCAAGATGGGCTATACCAACCTGTACGAATCCCTCAAGCTGCACAGGGGGGCGGTGTTTACCCCGGCCGAGCCTGCACCGGGCATGCCCCTTGCGCTGTATTTTCCGGGCTGCGGCGGCGCGCTTTTTTATGACCGCATCGGCACTTCTTCCATCATGTTGCTGCTCAAGGCGGGTTTTGCCGTGGCTGTGCCGCCCAGGCACATGTGCTGCGGGTTCCCGCTGCTTGCGGCCGGTATGGATACGGCTTTTGAAGACAATATGGCCCAGAACAGGCAATACCTTGCCTCCATGCTGCGCAGCCTCGTCAAGCAGGGTTTTGACTGCAAATACCTGGTTACGGCCTGCGGCTCCTGCCGCGACGGGCTGGAGCGACTGAACATACAGGCTCAGTTTCCCGATCTGGTCATGCGTGACGTGGTCCAGCTCACCATGTCACTGCTTTCCCGCGAAGACCTGCGTGCCCCTGTGGCCGAAGGCTCAAGGCTCGTGTACCACGGGGCCTGCCATTGTGAGTGGGCTGATGTGCACAAGGTCAAGGGGCAGCGGCAGGTTGTGCGCGCCCTTGGCGAATTCAGCGGGGCGGATGTGGTTCTCAGCCCCGGCTGCTGCGGTGAATCCGGCATGGGCGCCATGACCTCGCCCCAGATATACAATCTTTTGCGGACGCGGAAGCAGCAACGGCTTGAGGACGCCATGGGCGAAAACTATGACGGCCCCGTGGTGGTGGGCTGCCCGTCCTGCAAGATCGGTATCGCGCGCTGCCTCATCAACATGCACGACAAGCATTCTGTCCTGCATGTGGCTGAGTGGCTGGCAGGGCAGATTGACGGTGAAGACCGCCGGCAGAGCTTCCGCAAAAAAGTTAATGAAACTCGCGGAGATGTGCGCGTAATTGACCTGAAATAGACGTTGCGCAAAGCGCATTGCGGTTTTGCCAATACTGAAGGGCCGCCCCCGTAAGCACGGGGGCGGCCCTTATCATTGTGCGCAGGAGGTTATTTTTTTGCAGCGCGTCCGGCGTGGCTGTTGCTGCCGGCTTCGGTTTCGCTCAGGGGTTTGCTGACGGGGTGTGCATCAAAGTGGGCCATGGCCCGCTTGAGGTCATCGACAAGCAGGGAGCCGAGGTCACGGCTGAAGCCGTGGCGTACCAGTACGCGCATGACCACGAGGTCTTCGCGGTGAGCGGGCATGGAGTAGGCAGGCACCTGCCAGCCGCGCGAGCGCAGACGGTCCGAGAGGTCATAGAGGCTGTAGCTGGTCTTGGCATTGGCCTTGAAGGTCCAGCACAGGGCCGGGATGCCGCCGCGCCCGTTGTACAGCACTTCAAAGGGACCGAGCTTGGCGATTTCGTCGCCCAGGAAGCGGGCCGTATCGTAGCAGTTCTGGTGAATGCGGCGGTAGCCTTCGCGTCCCAGACGCAGGAAGTTGTAGTACTGGGCGATGATCTGGCCGCCGGGGCGGGAGAAGTTGAGCGCAAAGGTGGGCATGTTGCCGCCCAGGTAGTTCACATTGAAAATCAGGTCTTCGGGCAGGTCGCTTTTTTCGCGCCACACTACCCAGCCCACGCCAAGCGGGGCAAGGCCGAATTTGTGACCGGAAGAGTTGATGGACTTGACGCGGGGCAGGCGGAAATCCCAGAGCAGGTCCGGCTCGATGAACGGGGCAAGAAAGCCGCCGCTGGCGCCGTCCACATGAATGGGAATGTCCCAGCCCTTGTCCTTCTGCAGTTTGTCGAGGGCTTTGCTTACTTCTTCCACCGGCTCATACTGGCCGGTAAAGGTCACGCCAAGGGTGGGCACAACGCCGATGGTATTTTCATCGCAACGCTTGATGACCTCTTCGGCGGTCATGATCAGGCGGTCTTTTTCCATAGGAATTTCGCGCAGTTCCACGTCCCAGTAGCGGGCGAATTTTTCCCAGCAGACCTGCACGGGGCCGCACACCATGTTGGGTTTGTCATAGGGCTTTCCGGCGGCCTTGCGCATGTTGACCCAGCGGCGCTTCATGGCAAGCCCGCCAAGCATGGCGGCTTCGCTGGAACCGGTGGTGGAGCAGCCCAGGGTTCCCTTGGGGTCCGGCGAATGCCACAGGTCGGCCAGCATGTGCACGCAGCGTGTTTCTGTTTCGGCAGTCTGCGGGTATTCGTCCTTGTCGATCATGTTTTTGTCAACGCACTCGGCCATGATCTGGTTGATCTCGGGGTCTACCCAGGTCTGGCAGAACGTCGCCAGGTTCTGGCGAGAATTGCCGTCCAGCATAAGCTCATCATGAATGGCCTGGTATACGTCGCGGGGGCGGCTTTCCTGTTGGGGCATCTCATGGCGCGGCATGGCATTTGCCATATCCGACGCGGCATAGGTGTCATCAAGTACCGTATTGCGTAAGGTGTTTTTCGCAGTCATGCTTTAATCTCCATTGTTGCCGTTAATTGAAAAATTGTTTTCCGCACTTGTTGTGCGCTTCCATTGAGGCTTTTTGAAGGCCTGGATGATGAGCGGAATGGCAATAAAGATCGACAGACCGCCCGCCACAAGGGCTACATACAGGGCAGGATTGCCCACAGGCAGGTTGTGCGGCGGGAAAAATCCCGCCGTAAAGGCAAAGGCCACGCCCAGCAGACCCGTGCCGCCGATCAGAAACATGCCCACAAGACCGCCGGGCACGCTGTATGTTCGCGGAAGATCGGGTCGGGTGATGCGAAGGCGTATGGCCGCGCCGAACATGAGCAGATACATGGCCAGATAGATGCTGGCCGTAAGCGTTGTCAGAATGAAAAAGGCGATACTGACATTTTTTACCAGAAAGTAGATGGAACTCAGGGCAAGAACGATAACGCCCTGTATGGCAAGCAGGGCCACGGGCGCACCGGCCTTGTTCACCTTGCCGAAAAACGGCGGTGCTTCGCCGTCGCGGGCAGTCTGCAGCATACCTTTGCTTGGGCCGGAAACCCAGGCCATCACATTCCCCACGCCGCCGAAGGTGATAAGCAGGGCGATCAGCGGCACAAGAAAATCCAGATCAAACTTGTGCAGCATCAGGGAAAAGGCCTCCATCAGCCCGGCCGTGAGGCTTATTTCTTTGGGTGTAAGCACCGTTGCCACGGCAAGCGACCCCATAAGATAAATAAGAAAGGCAATAGCCGAAGCCAGCAGCATGGCAATGGGAAAATCCCGGCGCGGATTTTTCATGCTTGCAGCCTGAACCCCCTGTACTTCAATACCTGAAAACATAAGCAGAATGCCCGCAAGAAAGGTCACACTGCCAAGGCCCGTGAAATGCGGAAAAAAGCGCGGATGCACATGTTCGCGCACCATATGCCCGTCTATCTGCGTGTTTTGCGTCAGAAAGGCCACGGCATTGCCCTGGTCAATCCAGAACAGGCCGAGAATGATGATGAACAGGCTTGGAACAAGAGTTCCCATAAAGACGCTGTACTTGGTCAGCGTGTTGACTGCGCCGGTGCCGCTCAGCGCCACGCCGGTGGCGCAGGCATAAATGCCTATGCTGACAAGTCCGGTGTACACGCCGCTTTGCGACAGGTGCGGGTCGCCCAGGCAATAAGCCAGAGAGGCTGCGGAAAAGCCGAGAATGGTGGGGTACCAGGCCAGGGTCTGCACCCACTGCAACCATATGGCTACAAAGCCCCAGCGTGGGCCGAAAGCCTCTTTTACCCATATGTAGACGCCGCCCTTGCGTTCGGCAAAGGCGCTGCCCAGTTCGGCAGACACCATGCCGGCAGGCAGAAGAAAAACAACTGTAGCAAAAAGAATATAGAAAACCAGCGAAAGCCCCTCAAGGGCCATCATGGGCAGTGCGTTCAGACTTACAACTGTGCCCAGCGCCATCAGGGCGAGGGTTGAAATGGCGACGTTTTTTGGGGGTTGTTCGGGCATCCGTATCCTCGAATGGCAAGAGGAAAAAAAGAAATCTGAATTCAGGGACTCGCCGTTCTTCAGGTAAAATGAAGAATCGTTTTGATTAGTAAAAAGCCAAACATATTTTATCTCTTTTGACAACCCGTTTGTTCATAATCAACAGATGCATTGGGTACATGAACACTCTTTTGCAAGGGCGTGTACCGATGGGCTGGAAAACTGGAAAAATGGCTTGTTGCGAGCATAAGCTGCAATATGCGTTGCCAATAGTGGAAAGGTGTATTGACGTGATAAGTAATTTTTACTAGCTTCGTGCTAATTAAAAGTGATTATTGATCCCCGCTGCGTTTTCTGCTTCGCGGCAGCCCGTGCATCAAACACAGTGGCGTTAATCGACTCTGTTAACATAGGAGCGTCATTATGGGAGAAGTGAAAGAACAAACTTCCGGTTCAAAGATGACTATTACGACCATAGTTATTATGAATATTACTGCGGTCGTCAGCCTGCGTTTTCTTCCTTCAGAGGCTGAATACGGCTTGGGCGCCATTTTTTACTATGCCTTTGCGGCCCTGGTCTTTCTGGTTCCCATGGCGCTGGTAGCGGCGGAACTGGCTACCACCTATCCTGAAAAAGGCGGTGTTTTCCGCTGGGTCAGCGAGGCGTTCGGTCCGCGCTGGGGCTTTTTGGCCATGGCCATGCTGTGGATTGAAGTCATTCCCTACTTTCCCACAGTGCTCACCTTCGGGGCCGTATCTATCGCCTTTATGGACCCGAACGTAAGTATGGCAGAAACGATGGCGGCCAATAAATGGTATATTACGGGCTTTGTTCTGCTTGTGTACTGGATATCGGTATTCATTGCCCTGCGCGGCGTCGGCATATTTGCGCGGGTGTCAAAATGGTGCGGTATCGTGGGTACGATTATTCCCGCCGCAGTGGTGGTGGTGCTGGGTTTCGCCTATCTGTTCTGCAGCGGAAAGCCGCCGTTGATTGAGCTGAGCTGGGGAGCGCTGATCCCCGACTTTACCAATTTCAGCAACGTGGTTCTTGCCGCCAGCATATTCCTGGCTTACGCGGGTATGGAAATGAACGCCGTGCACGTTAAGGATATGGACAATCCCACGAAAAAATATCCCATAGCCATTACCATCGCCTCGGTGGGCACGGTCGCCATTTTCCTGCTGAGCACCCTGGGTATCGCCTTTGTTGTGCCCAAGCAGGACATCAACCTTACCCAGAGCCTGCTGCTGGCCTATGACCTGCTGTTCAAGTGGATCAACGCCGAGTGGCTGGGGTCCGTGCTGGCCGTCATGCTGGCTTTCGGCGTGCTTGGCGGCGTGGTCACCTGGATCGCCGGTCCCAATACCGGTGTGCTTGCCGTGGCCAAGGCCGGGTATCTGCCCCGCTGGTTCCAGAAGACCAACCGCTTCGGCATGGGCAGCCATCTCATGATCGTGCAGGCGGTGGTTGTTACCATCCTGTCCATCACCTTTGTGGTCATGCCTTCAGTGCAGGCGGCCTTTCAGATTCTGTCGCAGCTTACGGTGATCCTGTACCTGGTCATGTACATGCTCATGTTCGCCAGCGGCATCCGCCTGCGGCTGAGCCAGCCCAACCGGCCGCGGCCCTATCGGGTTCCCGGCATGTACCTGTGGGCTACGCTGGGCTTTCTCGGCTCGCTGCTGGCCTTTACGCTCAGCTTTGTGCCTCCGAGCCAGATTTCCATCGGCAGCCCTGAAACCTACATGATGTACCTGATCGTGCTGGTGGTGATCTTTGTGGCTATCCCGCTGACGATCTTCGCCCTGCGCAAGCCTGAATGGCGCGACCCCAATTCAGACTTTGAGCCGTTCACCTGGGAAAAGGAAAAGGCCCAGGCCGCTGCGCAGCCGCAGACCGGAACGCAGGCCGGAAGCTAGCGCCCGGTATTTCATGACAACATAACAGTTTGTAATAAAGCCGTAATAGCTTTGCTATTGCGGCTTTATTTAAAAGGAAAACACCATGCCTGCTATTGAAAAAATCCAGTCTGTGGTGAACAGCGCGTACGCGCAATTCAGCAAGGCCTCCGGCGGGGCCAATGCCGATTACATACCTTTTCTGGCAAATATACCGAGCGACCTTGCAGCCGTGGCTGTGGTGACGGCCCAGGGGCAGGTGGCGGCGGCTGGCGATGCGCAATACCGCTTTGCCATCGAATCCATTTCAAAGGTCTGCACGCTGGCGCTGGCGCTGGAAGACTTCGGCCCGCAGGCCGTACAGGAAAAGATAGGCACCAGCCCTACGGGGCTGCCCTTTAATTCGGTTATGGCGCTGGAACTGCACGGCGACAAACCCCTTTCTCCGCTGGTGAACGCCGGGGCCATGGCCTCGGCCAGCCTTGTGAAGGCAGGCTCCACAGAAGAGCGCTGGCAGCGGATATTGGACATGCAGCGCAGGCTAGGCTCAAAGGAAATAGCCATTTCTGACGAACTGAACCAGTCGGAGCAGACCACAAACTTTCACAACCGGGGCATTGCCTGGCTGCTGTATTCCGCAGGCTATATGTACTGCGACCCCATGGAAGCCTGCGATGTATACACACGCCAGTGCTCGACCCTGCTCAATACCGTGGAGCTTGCTACTGTCGGCGCTACCATTGCCGCACGCGGGCGCAACCCCGTTACCGGCGAACAGGTGCTCAAGCCCGAGCACTGCCCCTGCATCATGGCTGAAATGACCATGGAGGGCATGTATGACAGTTCTGGCGACTGGGCGTACAAGGTGGGCCTGCCGGGCAAGAGCGGCGTTGGAGGCGGCATATTGACGATTGTGCCGGGCATTATGGCCATCGCGGCCTTTTCGCCGCCTCTGGACAGCGTGGGCAACAGTGTGCGCGGGCAGAAGATGGCGGCCTTTGTGGCCAATGAACTGGGATATAATCTGTATAAAGCCTGATAGGCTGGCTCACCGCGCGTCGGGCACAGCTTGTGCCTCCGGCGCTGGGTGTTTGCCCTTTTCGGCCCCCCGGCAGGTATGCAGGGGGGCCGTTTTTTGCATGCTGTTTCCGGGCGCACCGCATGCAGCATCCGTGGCAGAAAGCCTGCACTCCCCGGCATGGCTGCTCTGGCTGTTGCGGGTTATTCCCGCATGTCCTGACCGGTATAATAACGCTTGAATGTCTTACGCCAGGCGGTGGGGCTTGTACCCACCGTGCGGCGGAAGTGATCCCTCAGCGAGGCTGCCGAACCAAAGCCGGTGCTGGCGGCTATTTCTTCCACCGACATGGAGCTTGATTCCAGCAGGGCCTGAGAACGGCGCACACGCGCTCTGGTCAGCCATAACATGGGCGGCGCGCCCACCTGTTCAAGAAATCTTCTGTTCAGGGTACGGGAACTCATGTGGGCCTGCCTGCATATGCTGCTCAGGGTAAGGTTTTTGTGCATGTTTTCCTGCATCCACAACAGCAGGGGGGCGAGGTTGCCGCCTGATTCCGGCCCGGTGCGACGTATAAACTGCCTCTGCCCGCCGTCGCGTTCCATAGGGACCACAAAAAATGCGGCAAGCTCTTCGGCGGCGGCAGCCCCCAGGTCCTGACGGATCATGTGCAGGCAAAGGTCAATGCCCGAGGCAAGGCCTGCGGAGGTAAGCACCTGGCCGTTATCCACAAACAGGATGTCGGCCTCCACATCTATTTGCGGATACCTTGCGGCCAGTTCTTCGGCAACAGACCAGTGCGTGGTGGCCTGCATGCCGTCCAGCAGCCCGGCGGCAGCCAGTATGCAGGCTCCGGTGCATATGGAGGCCATGCGGATTCCGGCATCCCGGGCCTGTCGCAATGCGTCCAGAACCCCTTGGGAACATACGCCGAAAGACGGCGTGACGCCTGGTACAATAACCGTATTCATTTCCTGCATGGCGGCCAGGGGCAACGCGCCCTCAATGCTGAACTGGCCGGATGAAACACGTCCTGTATCGCCGATAAAATTCAGGTCGTAGGCATGTTCGCCGCTTTTTCCACAAGCCAGGGAAAAAAGCTGAAAGGGGATGGAGCAGTCAAAAGGCACAAAACCGGGCAATGCCAGGATACCGATGTTATGCATGTTCATTTCTGGTTCACCGGGCGGAAAAAGGTTGGCGGTACGCTTTTATTACCCCCAAAGAGCCTCCGCGCCAATACAGCGGACCCTGTATGGCAGGATCCCGCCGCTGTTTGGCAAGGCCGGGGCTTTTGCGATGCAACGGCCGTGCTAGTCTGGGCAATCATAACCACTACAGAGGACGTACCCATGACAAGACGAGATTTTACCGTGTCCGCACTGTCCGCTGCCGCGGGCATGGCTCTGGCTGGCAATGCTTCCGATGCCCTTGCTGCCGGCACTGCCGGGGAAGGCCAGAAGCCGCGGCAGGATGCGGACAAAAAGCCGCATATCGCTTTTGTGCTTTACGAGGGAATGACCGTGCTGGATTTGATCGGCCCGGCGGAAGTTCTGGGAGGGCCGCAGTTCCGTGTGGACTATGTGTCGCGGAGCATGGCTCCGGTGTATGCCGAAAGCCGGGCCGACAAGAGGCTTGGCTTTATGCCCACAGCCACATTTGCTAATGTGGCTTCAGCCGATATTGTGTGTGTGCCCGGTACGAGTGATCCCTACTTGCAGATTCAGCAGCAAGATATGGTGGAATGGCTGGCGGCGGTGGGGCAGAAGGCGCAGTGGGTTACCAGCGTCTGCACCGGGTCATTCCTGCTGGGGGCGGCCGGTCTGCTGCAAGGTTATAAGGCCACCTCACACTGGACGCTGGTGGACGAGCTTGCCTGGTTTGGGGCACTTCCCGTGCAGGAACGTGTGGTGCGCGACCGCAACCGTGTCACCGGAGCGGGTGTCACCTCGGGGATTGATTTCGGGCTGGTTTTGCTTGCACTGGTGGCTGGTGAGGAAACGGCAAACATCAAGCAGCTTCTCCTGGAGTATGACCCGGCCCCGCCATTCCGAAGCGGTTCGCCCAGATCCGCATCGCCTGCACTGGTTGAAACCGTCAGAAACCAGTACCAGGCCCATATCAGGGAAAATATGCCCTATGCCCGCAGCAGCCTTGAGGCTGCTGCCCAGCGGCTTGGCGTCCGACGCTGACGCCGGTAAACAGGAACGGCCCTTCTGCCCGCTGGCGCGGGCAGAAGGGCCGTCGGCGGCCGTATTTTTATATGTTTTTCCGCCGGGCGGCAGCCACCGTACCACCGGGAACACAGGAGGCTTAACCCTGGGGACGGCTGACGTTCTTGCTCAGACCTTCGCCGGGCTTGATGATCTTGCTCACAGCGGCCACCATGCCCGCGGTATCGGCAATATCGGCCGGGATTATCAGGCTGTTGCCCTGCTTGGCGATATGGCCGAATTGGGTAATGTAGGCTTCTGCCAGACGAAGCTGGGCGGCGGCCACGCTGTCGTTGCCCAGCGGCTCGCCCACAATGCGCAGGCCTTCGGCAGTGGCCTGCGCCACCGTGCGGATCTGCGCGGCTTCACCTTCGGCCTGGTTGATAATGGCCTGTTTTTCGCCTTCAGACTGGGCAATGGCAGCGGCCTTGGCACCTTCGGCCAGGTTGATGCGTGACTGCATTTCGCCTTCGGACTGGGCGATGGCGGCGCGCTTTTCACGTTCCGCACGCATCTGTTTTTCCATAGCTTCCATAACGGTAATGGGCGGCGTGATGTCGCGGATTTCATAGCGCAGCACCTTGACGCCCCAGGGAGAAGTGGCAGCGTCGAGGGCTTCCACCACTTCCTGATTGATGCGAGTACGTTCTTCAAAGGTGCGGTCAAGCTCCAGCGTGCCTATGACCGAACGCAGCGAAGTCTGCGCAAGCTGGATGGCCCCCCACTCGTAATCCGAAATGCCGTAGGCGGATTTTTCGGGCGTGATAATCTGGAGGTAGAGCACGCCGTCGATATCCACACTCACGTTGTCGCGGGTGATGCAGGTTTGCTTGGGAACGTCCAGTACCTGCTCCTTGAGGCTGCGCTTGTAGGCGATAACATCCACAAACGGCACAAGGATGTGAAAGCCCGCGTACAGGACCTTACTGAATTTGCCGAGCCGTTCAACAATGAAAGCCGACTGGTTCGGAACCACCACGGCGGTTTTGACCAGGATGATGATAACCAATACGGCCAGCAGAAAAAGCCATCCGAAACTGTTCACGATTTCCATATATACCTCTGTATGCGTATATGCGCTGCGGTTTGCGCGCAAAGATTGCAGATGCGACGGCCCGGCTGAAGTGCGGGATATGCGTATGCCGGACCGTAATCCGGGTTCCTGCGGGCCACGGCCTTTGCCCTGGGGCTTGCTGTCGCGGGCAGGCGCCTACAGGCGCGTGTTTGCGGTTCAGGATTTTGTTGCCGGGCTTACATGCAGAACCAGTGCGTCGCCGGGGTCTGCCCCCTGTACGCGCACCGGGCTGCCTTCAGCCAGTTTTTCATGGGCTGTGGCCCGCCAGAAGCTGCCGTCAATGCTTACTTCTCCGATTTTTCCGGGGTGAACGGCCTTGCTGACGACGCCCTGCCTGCCCGTAAGGGGATGCGGGGAGCAGGATTCTTCACCGTGGCTGTTGCAGTTTCCGGCAGGTACGCGGTGGGCGCGCCCGCCGAAGACCGCCCGCAGGCGGCGGCGCAAAAAGAGCAGGGTAAGCAGGGAAAGGCAGATGAAGGTGATGAGCTGCCATGCAAGGCCCAGGCCCATAAGGGCAGTCAGGGCCGCGACCCAGGCGCCCACACCGAAAAAGAGCAGGACCATGGCCGGGGTCATGAGTTCGGCCACAAAAAAGGCCGCCCCCAGAATAAACCAGAGTAAAGGCGCGTTCATAGTATGTTCCGTGCGGCCAGCCGTGTGCGCCGGGGCGGTGTGCCGCTGTTTTTCTTGTCTTGCACGGCGGGGGCCTTAACCGTGGGGAAAGGCCCCTGCCGTGCAGTGTGAAAACACCGGGACCGCTATTGCTGCGGACCCTGATCAAAGTCGATAACACGGCCCTGAAGCCAGATGTAGGCATCAATGGCCTGTCCCGCCTCAGGTTCAAAGTCGCCCAGGATCATCTTTGACGCATAGATGACAAGGCGCATGGACGGGCGGTTTTCAAAGGGAAAGGTCACGTACAGGGCTTTGACGGGCATCTTTTCCAGCTGGTAGTCCTGTACTTCTTCGATCACGGCGCGCATCTGGTATTCGCAAAAATTGCGGCCAGGCATGATCATGTGGCGGTCGCTCACATCGACCTGAAGGGGCGGCACGTCCAGACGGCCCTTGCCGGGGTTGGCTTCAAGCCAGGCTTCGGCGTGGGCTTCGTACTGTGGCCCCTGGGTGATGGTCATGTGGTCCAGCAGGGCCTTGCGCACGGCAAAGGCCAGGCCTGCCAGCAGAAAGGTGTGCGTGATCTCCGGGGTGAGATCGTTCTTGTCGCGGCCATAAAGGGGGTCAAAAAACCACATGGGGTTCTTGCCCTCGATCATGCTTACCGCCACGTTGGCCCCAAGGCCGTTCTGCCAGGGAAAAACGCCTTCGACCGTAAGGTCGTTGGGCAGGCCATCCAGCAGGGGAACGGCAGAAACCGGATCCAGTTTTTCGCCTTCTTCTCCTGCCATAAGCACAGAGGCGCGCACGGGCTGATCCTGCGGCCAGGCCATCATGATATGGTCTTTACCGCCATGCTTCCACTGCCATGAGGGGCGCGTGCCGCCCTCATGCAGGACGGTGCTCACAATCTGCCCCATAATCTCCGCCGGGTTGCGGCCCGTCAGCACTGCCCAGGCATCGCCCAGGCCTTCATGATGCACTCGGGCATTCTCTTCGGCGTGGGCTTGCGTTTCTGCCCCGTCAGCGGGCTGCTGCTTCACGGAATTTTCCTTGTCAGCGGTTTCGGGCGCGCCGCTTTTGCTCTTTTTGGACATGGGAATTTCCTTTATCACTCTTTCAGCGCCCGGCCGGGCCATAGGCCCGACCGGTCCGCTTCAATTCAGGCTTCAATGAGCGGCGTTAAAGCCATCCGGCGTCTAGCGCCTGTCACCACGATCACGGCGGTCACGTCCGCCGCGGTCGCCGCGCCTGTCACCACGGTCACCCCTGTCGGAGCGCTGCGGGCGGGCGGTGTCTTCAGGATTCCAGGGATGGCCCTGTTCTTCCAGCAGCACCGCCTTGCGGCTGGCGCGGATGCGGTCGCCGTTGATTTCGATGACCTTGACCAGCATGTCTTCGCCCAGGCGCGCCACGTCGCCGGGTTGCTCCACGCGGTTCACGTCAAGCTGCGACACGTGCACAAGGGCTTCAACGTTGGGCAGCACTTCGACAATGGCGCCGATTTCCATGATTTTGCGCACCTTGGCATTGTAGTTTTTGCCAAGATCGGGGCGCTGGTCGTAGTAGGAAACCATTTCGCGGGCTTTTTCCAGAGCTTCGGCCGTGGGGGCGAAGATGGACACGCGGCCCGAGTCTTCAATGTCCACAGAGGCGCCGGTGGCCGCGGTGATGGCCTTGATGTTCTTGCCGCCGGGACCAATGATCAGGCGGATGATGTCAGGGTTGACGAACACTTCGGCATGCTGCGGGGCGTAGCGCGAAAGTTCCTTGCGCGGCGCGGCGATGGCCTTGGCCATTTCTTCAAGGATATGCAGGCGGCCTTCGCGGGCCTGCTGCATGGCGGTGCGCATGATCTCGGTGGTAAGGCCCGTGATCTTGATGTCCATCTGCACGCCGGTGACGCCTTCAGCAGTACCGGCAATCTTGAAGTCCATATCGCCCAGGGCGTCTTCATCACCCAGAATATCGGTAAGAACGATGAACTTTTCGCCTTCCTTGATGAGGCCCATGGCCACACCGGCCACCGGGGCACTCACAGGCACGCCGGCGTCCATGAGGGACAGTGAACCACCGCACACGGCAGCCATGGACGAAGAACCGTTGGATTCCATCGTTTCGGCCACCACGCGCAGGGTGAAGGGAAAGTCGGCGTCAGCGGGCAGCACGGGGCGCAGGGACTTTTCCGCCAGGGCGCCGTGGCCGATTTCGCGGCGGGACACGCGCACGGGCTTCACTTCGCCCACAGAGAAGGGCGGAAAGTTGTAGTGCAGCATAAACCGCTTGGTGACATCGCCGGTGAGGGAGTCCATGCGCTGCTCGTCTGTGGAGGAGCCAAGGGTGGCGACCACAAGAGACTTGGTTTCGCCGCGGCGGAACAGGGCAGAGCCGTGGGCGCGGGGCAGAAGACCGGTCTGGATCTGGATGGACCGGACGGTGGTTGTGTCGCGGCCGTCAATGCGCGTGCCTTCGTTGACAATGCGCGCACGCACGAGCTTCTTTTCAAGCCCGCCCAGGATGTCGGACACGGCCTTGAGGGCAGCTTCGTTTTCGGCCCAGGCCGGGTCGGCCTTGAGGGTTTCCATGACCTTGTCTTTCACGGCTTTGCGCGCGTCTTTGCGGGCCATTTTTTCGGGCACGCGCAGGGCTTCTTCCATGCCGTTGGCAAGGGCCAGCTCGTGCACGCAGGCCACGAGGGCTTCATCGTCCTGGTGGGGCGTGAAGTTCATCTTGGGCTTGCCGCAAAGTTCACGCAGCTTGTGCTGGATTTCCACCAGGGGCAGAATCTGCAGGCGACCCCATTCAAGAGCCTCGATGATAACATCTTCGGAAATAAAGCGGGCGTCGCCTTCCACCATGGTGAGGGCGTCGCCGGAGGCGGCAAAGACGATATTGAGGTCGCTCTGGGCCTGCTGCTCAAAGGTGGGGTTGAGCACAAACTGACCGCCCACGCGGGCGATGCGGCCACCGGCCACAGGGCCTTCAAAGGGCAGGGGCGAAAGCATGAGGGCCGCCGAAGCGCCGGTGAGGGCCAGCACGTCGGACTCGTTTTCCTGGTCAGCAGAAATAACGCTGGCCAGCACCTGCACGTCCTCGTTCAACCCCTTGGGGAAAAGCGGGCGGATGGGGCGGTCGATAAGGCGCGCAACCAGGGTTTCGCGCTCGGACGGGCGGCCGATTTCGCGGCGGAAAAAGCTGCCGGGAATGCGTCCGGCGGCGTACATCTTTTCAGAGTATTCAACGGTAAGGGGAAAGAAGCCCTTGTCGAATTCAAGCGGCTGGGAGCAGACGGTGACAAGCACCACGGTGCCGCCGCACTGAATCCACACTTCGCCGTGGGCCTGATTGGCCATGCGGCCGCTTTCGATGATGATTTCCTTGCCGCCCACCTGGCAGGTGACGCGGGTGGGGGTGAAGATATCTTGTGACATGTGATTTCCTTTGCACAGGCGAAGGGGATTCCGGCAAAAGCGGGCAGAGCCGCACGTCCCTGCCTGATTTTCCCGGACCCCCCTTCTGGCGTTGCGCCCTCTAGGGGGCAGTTTGCATGTATATGTGGCAAGGGGGAGCCTCAGGCTCCCCCCTTGCAGCCAAAAGCCTTACTTGCGCAGGCCAAGTTTTTCGATCAGGGCACGGTAGCGCTGAACGTCTGTTTTCTTCAGATAGTTGAGGATGTTGCGACGGCGGCCCACGAGTTTCAGCAGGCCGGTGCGGGAGTGAAAGTCCTTCTTGTGCTCTTTGAAGTGACCGGTAAGGTCTTCAATACGGGCGGTAAGAAGGGCCACCTGCACCTCGGGGGAGCCGGTGTCGCCCTCGTGCTTGGCGTGGGCATCAATGACGGACTTTTTCTGAGTAGGATCCAGTACCACAGCAGTTCTCCTTGGGTAAGGCAATGTTACGGGCCTTGACGGCCCTAGTTCCAAAGTCCCCTCATTACGGCCCAGCACGGCCCGGCGGGCGTGATCTCGCGTTTTGCCAAGGCCAGGGCTTGCCCCTGATCCATCAGAAATGCGAGTTCGTCGCCGGGGGCGGCGTCAGCCTGTGGCGTACGGCAAGACACAGCCATGCCATTACGTACGCGGGCGGCTTCTTCCGGCGTGAGGTCCACCCTGGGCCAGTGAGGCAGCGCATCCGCAACGGGGATAACGCAGCCGGGCAACAGGGTGGGGTCAGCCGTGAAGTCCGCGGGATCGCGGGCCACATCAAGGCCGAAGGGGTGACTGTACTCCCGGGTCAGTTCCGTGAGCACGGCTCCGCATCCAAGTCGCATCCCCAAGCTGTGGGCCAGGGAGCGTATATAGGTGCCGGAACTGCATGCAACCCGAAAGCGCACAAGCGGCAGGCTTATTTCAAGCACGTCCGCCTGTGAAATTTCCATAAACTTTGTCTTTTGCGGGGCATCAAGCCCTTTGCGGGCCAGCTTGTACAGGGGCTGCCCTTCGTGTTTTGCGGCGGAATAGGACGGAACAGGCTGCTCTGTCAGTTGCAGCCATGCCGTGACCTCTCGCCGCACATCGTCTTCACTGATGTGCTGCCAGGGGGCTTCAGCCGTAACCTGGCCTTCGATGTCCCAGGTGTCGGTGGTTTGCCCGAGGCGCAGCACGCCGTTATAAACCTTGCCGCCCCCGCTCATGAGATGGCCGGAAAGTTTGGTGGCCTGCCCGAGCAGCACCAGCAGCACACCTGAAGCCAGAGGGTCCAGTGTGCCGGCGTGGCCGATCTTTTTTTGTCCCAGCCGCTTTATGGCGGTGAGGCAACGGGCCGAGGTGGGGCCGGAAGGCTTGTTGAGCACAAGTACGCCATGTTGCTGCGGCAGGGGAGGCGTACGACGGGTTTGCCCGTGCGTCGCGCTGTCGGCGTTTTGTTCATGCTGCCCATAAGCGCTCGGCCCCGAACCTCCCGCAAGGGGACTGTTCGGCGCCGGACTTTCCGGGCATTGAAAAGGGCGGGCTTGTGCCACGTTATCTTTTTTGACCATACGCAAGAGCGTTACATACCCTTTGCCGGGGTATAAGTCAAAAGATATACCCTCGATAATGCCCGGCCTGACCGGCTGTGCAGCAGATTTTCTGGCCGGGGCGCAGAGCTGTGGCGTCCGTCCTGCCGGGCGCCCTTACGGACAGAGCATTTTTCCCTTGAGAGTACTTAGGCGGCTGCGCAAACAGACTCCCGCCGTGGCGGCACAAGCGCAATGCAGTGCGCTGTCAAGCGCCGGAGCGGGCGGGCCTTACTTTTGAGAACGCATATTTTCAAAAGTAAAATGTCATAGGACAACTATCGCTTGAAATGCTCTCATTGACGTCGTTTGGGCGGCAGGGGACCTGTCAGGGGCTGTGCCCCTCCGAGGCCCTTTCTGCACTCCCCGGAACACGCACAACGTTTTCAGCTACCCTTGGAGGTGCGAGGCAGCGCGTTTTTGTTGCGGAAGCTGCCTTGCTTCGCTCGTGATGGTTCTTCACGCCGCGCAATACCACCAGCAGAATCGCCTGGGGATCGGGACAAAGGACCCAAATATGGTGTCAGCCTGCGCTGCCAGGGGCGGTTTCAAGAGGTCGTTACCTGGCTCTGGTCGTTGTTTCCGGCTGCGGTTTCATCGTCCGGCGTGTGCCGTTCTTCCCCCGTTCCCGGTGCTTCCGGAATCTCCGGCGCACGTCCGTCCAGGCGGAGGGCGATACGCCGCAGGAGTTCTTCACCGGCTTTTTTCAGCGGCAGGCGCAGGGTTCCCCCGGCGGCATTAAAGTGCCCGCCGCCACCCATATCGGCCGCCATGGCCCGCACGTCGATGGAACCGTAGGACCGCAGGCTGAACTTGCAGAGCCTGGGGGACTCTTCGCGCAACAGGGCTGCCACCTTGACGCCGCGCAGCCGTCTGAGCTGCTCAACAAAGCCTTCGAGGTCTTCCTTGAGGGCCTGGCAGCGGCCAAGGTCTTTCAGGCTCACAGGGCAAAAGCCGATCTGCCCGTGGTGCTCCACAACAGCGCGTTCCATAAGCTGGCCCCAGAGCCGCCAGCGGCCCAGGCTCCAGTCGTTATCCATTTTTTCCCGCAGCCAGTGCAGGTGGCAGCCGTTGGCAACCAGGTGCGAGGCCAGGGCCAGCACATCGGCACTGGTGTTGCCGTGGCAGAAGCCTCCGGTATCCGTCAGCAGCCCAAGGGCAACGGAAAGTCCCAGATCGCCCGTAAGGGGCAGGTCTGCGGCCATAGCCACATAGGCCATGAGCTGGGCTGTGGCCGCCGCTTCGGTGACCACCCAGTTACCCAGGCTGCCCATGCCGTCGCCGCCGAGGTGATGGTCAATATTTACGGTATCCAGTTGCGGCAGCAGGGCCGCCAGCTCCGAGCCCAGGCGTTCGGGTTCGCCGCAATCCAGCAACAGCGCGCACTGGGGCGTGAAGGGGGTATGAGCGAGGCTTGTGTGCACCACTGCGGGCATGGGAAAAAAACCCAGGTAGCGGGGCAGGCCGGGGGCGGCGTAAAGCATGAACTCCTTGCCCATGGCCCGCAGGATATGCCCGGCGGCAGCTACGGATCCGGCGGCGTCGCCATCGGGATTGACATGGCCTGCCACCACGATGCGGTCCATGCCCTTCAGGGCCTCCACCATGCGGAGGGCGCCCTGCACGTAGGGGGCGGGAATAAAATCAGTCGGCTGCATATATTTCCACCTGACTGTCCACCATTTCTTCCGGGCAAACGGCTTCCATCATGAGCGCGCATTTGTCCATGCGGCTACGCAGGTGTCCTTCGCTGTTGGAAATGGAGACAACGGCCAGCCGCAGGCGGCTGAGACTGTTCTCAGTGCCTGCCTCGGCGATGGCCACGTTGAATTTGTTTCGGGTCTTCTGCTTCAGGCTGTTGGCAACGCGGCGTTTTGCCTTAAGATTGTCGTTGCCGTGCAGACTGAATTCCACGGTAAGAACAGCCATGAACATGGTCATATGTATATGTTTGCGCTTCATGCGTCGGCAGGCGCGCTTGCTGCCTGTTGCGGAGGCCGCTTTTCCGCCCGGCCTGTGCCGGGTTATGCGTGCCGTGCCGGACATGAAAGCCGGTTTTTATAAACAGCCCTTAATAGGTTCCGGAACTAATACTATCTGCACCGGTCAAATAACACCAGTTTTTTATTGCCTCATACGAAATGCCTTGAACAGCGGCTTCCGATCCTTGCCCGGGAGCCCATTGCGCCTGCGGCGCCGGACTTGAGACGCACGGACGTGTGCTGTTCTACGGGCGTGCTCGAGCAGGGGGCATGCCGGAAGCTTGCCAAGCGTCAACGGGGGAGGCTTCTCTGTAAAGAAACCTCCCCCGAAAACCAGTGATTATCAGCCGTGCGACCGGCGCACGTAACTACAGCGTAGCTGCTTCTTCAACTGTTTCAAAGGCTTCAATGATATCGCCAATCTTGACGTCATTGAAGTTTTCCAGGCCTACGCCGCATTCGTTGCCCTTGACCACTTCCCTTGCGTCATCCTTGAAGCGCTTGAGGGAAGAGATTTTGCCTGTGTAGACCACCACGCCGTCGCGCAGCAGGCGCACGCCGGCATTACGGGCGATCTTGCCGTCGGCCACATAGGAGCCGGCGATAAGGCCGATCTTGGGTACACTGAAGGTGTCGCGCACTTCGGCCTGGCCGAGGTAGACCTCACGCTGCACGGGGGCCAGCAGGCCTGCCATGGCGCTCTTGATGTCGTCCACCAGCTTGTAGATGATCTCGTAGAAGCGGATATCCACATTTTCGTGCTCGGCCACATCCTTGATCTTGGCTGTGGGACGCACGTTGAAGCCGATGATGATGGCCTGCGAGGCGGAAGCCAGCAGAATGTCAGATTCTGTGATCGCGCCGGTGCCGCCATGCACCACGTTGATGCGTACCTTGTCGGTGCTCTGCTTGAGCAGCGCTTCCGTGATGGCTTCAAGGCTGCCCTGCACGTCGGACTTGAGCACCAGGTTGAGCGTAAGTGTTTCCTGATCGGACTTGCGTTGCGACAGGAATGTTTCGAGTGTAACGCGCGATTCGGAGGCCAGTTCGCGTTCGCGCTGTTTGATGGCGCGAGAGTCGGCGATGCGGCGGGCCAGCTTTTCGTCGCTGACCACAAAGAACTCTTCACCGGCTTCAGGCACGCCCTCAAAGCCCTGCACTTCAACAGGCAGGGACGGCCCGGCTTCCTTGACCTTTTTGCCCTGGTCGTTCATGAGCGCGCGCACCCGGCCGGAGAAGGGGCCGCACACAAAGCTGTCGCCCTGGCGCAGGGTTCCTTCCTGGATGAGTACGGTAGCCACGGGGCCGCGGCCCTTGTCCAGTTTGGCTTCCACGATGTGGCCTTTGGCGGCCTTGTCGGGATTGGCCTTGAGCTCCATAATTTCAGACTGCAGGGCCACCATTTCAAGCAGATCGTCAAGGCCCATGCGGGTCTTGGCGGCCACCTTGGCAACAATGGTGTCGCCGCCCCATTCTTCGGCCTGCAGGCCCAGTTCGGCCAGTTCGCGCAGTACGCGGTCAGGGTCGGCGCTGGGTTTGTCCATCTTGTTGACGGCAACCATGATGGGTACACCGGCGGCGCGGGCATGGTTGATGGCCTCGCGGGTCTGCTCCATCACGCCGTCGTCGGCAGCTACCACAAGGATGACAAGGTCCGTCACCTGGGCACCGCGGGCGCGCATGGCTGTAAAGGCTTCGTGGCCGGGCGTGTCAAGGAAGACAATCTCGCCGCGCTTGGTCTTTACGTGGTAGGCGCCGATATGCTGGGTAATGCCCCCGGCTTCGCCGCTGGTGACGTTGGACTTGCGTATGGCGTCAAGCAGCGAGGTCTTGCCGTGGTCGACGTGACCCATAATGGTCACAACGGGCGGGCGCGGCTTGAGGGTTTCAGGCGCGTCCACTTCCTTGGGGGTCAGGTAATCGTCTTCGGAGAAGCCGGCCTTTTCCACTTCGTAGCCGAATTCGGAAGCCACCAGAGTGGCCGTGTCGAAGTCCAGGGCCTGGTTGATGGTGGCCATAACGCCCAGCCCGAAGAGAACCTTGATGATCTCGTTGGCTTTGAGGCCCATCTGGTGAGCCATGTCGGCCACACGGATCGCCTCGGTAACACGGATCTTGCGCTTTGCGGCCTTGAGCGGCTGGGTGGCCTGCGAGGAAGTGGGCTTGCCGCCCTTGCGGCGGCCCTTGCCCCGGTTCAGGCGCTGGCTGTCGTCGTCGTCGCGGCGTCCGCCGAAATCTCCCTGCTGGAAATCCACGGTGCGGCGGCCCTTGAGGCGCTTTTTCTTGCTCTGGCCATCGCGGGTGTCAGTGGGGGATGCGGGCGCAGCAGGCTGCTGGCCGAATCCGCCGGGACGGGGACCACCTGCCGGTCTGGGACCGCCGGGACCACTGGGACGGGGACCACCGGGACGCGGGGGCCTGCCGGCGCTGTCGCCGCGGGGGCCACCCGGAGCGCCGGGACGTCCGCCAGCGGGCCGCGTGCTGCGGTCGGGCTGGCTGCCGGGCGCAGGCCGTGAAATAATACGCACCTGAGGCGCGGCAGAAGGCGTCTGACCGCCATCCGCCCGGGGGGCGCGGCGAGGAGCGGCATCGGCCGCAGCGGAAGCGTCGGCGTCTTTCCAGGCTTCTGTACGGGCTTCGGGCGCGCGCTGGGGCAGGGTGGGCGCCGATGAGCCTTCGGGCATGGCTGAAGCGTCGGGACGGGCCAGGCGGGCAGCCTTGGCGCCTTTTTCTTCGCCTTTTTCAGAACTTTTTTCTTCGGCCCTGGCGGCGGCTTCACGGGCAGCAAGAGCCGCGGCCACGGGCGAAATTTCCGCCACAGGCTCGGGCTTGCTTTCCACCACGGGTTCGGGCTTTTTTTCTTCTTCTTCGCCGGGGCGGCTGATAACGCGAGCCGCAGACACAACCCTGGCCTTGGAGCTTTTTGCTTTTTCGGCGGGTTCGGCCTTTGCGGCTTCAGGCGCGGCCTTTTCCTCGACCTTGTGCGGGCTTGCCGCAGGAGCTTCGGCCACAGGCTCGGCCTGGGCGGGGGCTTCAACCGCCGCGGGCTTTTCCTCGGCCGGAGGAGCGACCTCTTCCCTGGCGGCGGGGGCCGCTTCTGTCACTTCGGGGGCGTCGGCCTTATCGGCATCCTTACGGCGACGGCGCACGATGACATTGGGGTGTGAGCCGGAACGCTCGGCATCCGCCTGTTTTTGTTCGGCAAAATGTTCGCGCACGCGTGCCGCCTCCTCAGTGGTCAGGGACCCGGCCATAGATTTTGCCGACGCGCCCAGCTCGCGCAATGCGCGCAGCATATCCTTGTTGGGCACTGCCGGAAATTCCTTGGCAAGTTCCGATACTTTAATTTTTTCTTCAGACATGTTTACCCCCCTTGCGCCGTGCCCCGGGCCTGAACCTGACGAATTTCGCCATGCATGCGGCATCGGAACAGAGATACCAGCCCCTGCCAGGTCTGGTTTTTTCAGCGTCAATAGTCAAAATTCCCTGGGGCGTCAGCACATGGCGGGTAAGCTGGGCCTTGGCGAAGCGGCGGCGGCACATAACGCACATGCGCACCGGCCCTTCAACGGCCACGGCAGTTTCTTGCCTTTCCCCCATGCGGCTGCCCCTAATCTTGCGCATCCTCGCGGGGACTGTCGCCGGTCTGGTCTTGACCGGAGTCTTCCTCGTCGGCATGCGTCCGGCCCAGTTCCACAGCGGAGGATTCGGGCGTTTCTTCTACCACGGGAGCCAGGAAGTTGATGGCCGAGCGAAGGTCGGCAATGCGCGACGCGCTGATGGTCAGCTTGTCGGACAGTTCCTGGTCCGTGGCCTGGCGCAGCTGGTCAAGCGAGCTGTAGCCCGCGCCAAGCAGAGCCTCAATGGACACTTCGGCCACACTGGCCACCTGCTCGAGACCGTGGCCGATGGCGTTGGCCTCGTTGTAGCGGGTCTCGGTGAATATATCGACTTTCCAGCCCAGAAGGCGAGCGGCCAGCTTGACGTTTTGCCCTTTGCGCCCGATGGCGTTGGTGAGCTGGTCGTCCGGCACGATGACTTCGAGCAGATTTTCTTCTTCATCCACCACAATGCGCGATACCAGGGCCGGGGCCAGGGCGTTGCGGGCGTAGGTGGCAATATCGGCGCTCCACACAACAATGTCGATGCGCTCTCCGTGCAGTTCCTGCACGATATTCTGGATGCGCGAGCCGCGCACGCCAACGCAGGCGCCCACGGGGTCCACGTCACGCTCACGGGAGAGCACGGCAACCTTGGCGCGTGAGCCGGGATCACGCGCAACGCCCATAATCTGCACCACGCCGTCGTCCACTTCCGGCACTTCGCGGCGGAAGAGGGCGGCCATGTAGTCGCGGTGCGCACGGGATATGACCACCTGCGGACCGCGCCCTTCCTGGCGCACTTCGATAATGAGGGCCTGAACGCGGTCGCCGCGCTTGTAATGCTCACGCGGGATCTGCTCTTCGCGGGGCAGGATGGCTTCGGTGCGGCCCAGGTTGACCACCCAGCCGCCCTTGTCGCGGCGCTGCACGATGCCCGAAACGATTTCACCCACGCGATCCTTGTATTCCTCGTAGATAATTTCCTGTTCGGCGTCGCGCATACGCTGAATGATAACCTGCTTGGCAGACTGGGCGGCGATGCGGCCAAGGTCTTCAACCTTGACGCGGAAGCCCATTTCGTCGTCCACCTGAACGGAAGGATCGTGCTCGCGGGCTTCGGCAAGTTCTATCTGCGTATCGGGATTGGCCACGTCGCCGTCGGCCATCACGATTTTGAACTGGTAGACCTCAATATCGCCCGTTTCGTCATTATAGGATACTTCCACATCCATATCTTCACTGAAGCGGCGCAGCACGGAGGTACGCACCGCGTCTTCAAGCGTGTCGATGAGCATGTTGCGGTCAAGGCCCTTGTCTTTGCTGATCTGGTCAATGGCCTTTTTAAGTTCAAGATTCATGGATCCCTCCGGCTGCCGCACAGGGCGGCGTAAAATCGCTTGTTCCGGCTGCGGCTCACGGGCGGCCCGCCCGCCGAGGCGGGGGCGCGGCCTGCCCCTGCGGGCCGTCTAGTCGTTTTCGGCAGCGGTTCTGCCAGCTTTCTTTTTGGCTGCGGCCTTTTTGGGGGCCGTACTGCCGCTGCCGCCCTTGGGGGCTTCTTTGCCTTGGGGCTTGCCGGGTTTTTTGCCCGGCTTCTGCGGCTTTTTGAAAATATACATACGGGTGGCCCTGCGTACCGCCTCCCAGGGCAGACGCACGGGCGGCTGGTTTTCGTCTTCCACTTCGCCTTCGGGGCTGACGGTCACGGGCGCGAGCACAAAGGCATCGTCCTCAACTGCGACGAGCGTGCCGCGCCACACGCGGCGCGGGCCACCGTGGGCTGCGGGATCAGTGGAGGCGACAGGCGTGTGCAGCCGCGCTTCCACCACGTCGCCCACATAGGGGATCATCTGCTCAAGGCTGAAGAACAGGCGGCTCAGGCCGGGGGTCGAAACCTCCAGCACGTAGGCGTCCGCGATGCTGTCCTCCACTTCAAGAGCAAGGGCCAGATGGCGGGAAATTTCTTCGCACTGTTCAATGGTAGCGGATGTGGGGGCGGCCGGCGCTTCAGCGCCGGAAGATTCTTGTGGATCATGAGCCGGAGCAGGCGCGGTGATGGCTGATGATGGCTCTTCAGACCCTTCGGGCATGCCGGGCCGTTGCGGTATCGTCGGCACGTCTACAAAGAGCCGCACGATGGTGCGCCCGGCGCGGGCTGTTTCCACCCCCCAGATGACAAGTCCGAGGGTGTGCACCACGGGTTGGGCCAGGCGTATGATGGTTTCTCTCAGGGCGTTATCAGTCATTCTTTCCTTTGTGCGGGCAAGCGCCGGCGCAGGGACAAAAAAAAGGGGGCCTATTCAGGCCACCCCGCTGGAACTGCGTTCCGCATCAGGATGTAGTGGCGACAGGGTATGTCATCCACATTGAATGCACCCAATTAGCTCACCATATAGTGCTTGTCAAGTAATTTGTCCAAAAAAGAAAAGCTTGTTTTTTACACTGAAATAAAGAAAATTGGAAAACTGCCGTAACAACAAGAAGATAGGAAGTCTTCGCAAAAGCATGGGCGTAAAGAACGCTGCTGTGTGCCGCGTCGTGTATGCGAAGCTGTGCATGCAGTATGCCTGTTGCGGAGGGGCCGGGCAATTTTATCTTGAAGTTGTCCTGGAGACTGCGCGGGCAAACGTCCGCCACAAAGGTGTAAGCGCTGTTCATTTGCGCTGGTAAGCGCCGTAGTGAGCGCCGGAAAGCTCTGGGAGTAATATTCTCGAAGTTAAAATGCTCTGTAGTTTAAGGAGGAGCCATGTCGCTGCAAAGAAAAATCTGGGTTCTGGGCTGTATTGCCCTGGCCGTGGCTACAGGTCTTGCCTGGGCTGCGGTGCTGTTGGGGGGCATGCCGGCGGGCACGGTATGGGGCGCGGCAGCCGGGGGGCTGCTGGTTCTGCTTGTTCTGGGCTTTGGGCTGGGGCAGGCTTACGGCAGGGCTATTCCGGCGCTGGCGCAATGCCTGCGTGGTGGCGCAGAAGGCAGGGGTGATATGCCCGCATGCTGTTCGCCGCAGGCAGTCCCCGGCGACCTTCAGAAAATTTACGCGGCGGCGTATGACATGGCGGCCAGCCTGCGGCGCACGGACGGCGTACTGCACGGAATTCTCACGGGCATGCCTTTGCCCTATCTGCTGGTGGACGAAAACGAGCGCGCCACCAGTACCAATCAGGCCTGCCTGGATATGCTTGAAATCGACGGCCCGGTAAAAAACTGCCTGGGTAAAACCCTGGCCGAGCTTTTTTATAATGACGCCAGCCGCGATACGGCGGTGGGCAAGAGCATACGCACGGGCCAGTATTTCCATAACCTGTCGGTAACCATCGCGGGGCACAAGGGACGGCGCATAGATGTGCTGGCCAATGTTTTTCCCGTGTATGACAAGCAGAAAAACTGCCTTGGCGGCCTGTGCCTTTATGTGGACATGACCGCCCTCAAGGAAGCCGAGCAGATGATCAAGGACAAGAACGAGCGCATGCGCGCTGCCGCGCAGGAACTTGATGGCGCGGTGCAGGAGCTTGCCGCCATTTCTGAAGGGCTTGTGGCGGGCATAGGCCGTTCCGACAACGATGCCGCCCGCGCGGCGCGTTTGCTGACCGAAGCCGCCACGGCCATGAACCAGATGACGGCCACCGTGCGCGAGGTGGCCCATAATGCGGCCGACGCCTCCACCGCCTCTGCCCAGACCCGCGACAAGGCTCATGAAGGCGCTCAGGTGGTAAGCAACGTGACGCAGAGCATCGACGAAGTGCATGAGGTGTCCATGGCGCTCAAGAGCGACATGGCTCTTCTGGACCGCCACGCCAGAGACATCACCGAGATCATGAACGTCATCTCCGACATTGCTGACCAGACCAACCTGCTGGCCCTCAATGCCGCCATCGAGGCTGCCCGCGCCGGAGACGCCGGACGCGGCTTTGCCGTGGTGGCCGACGAGGTGCGCAAGCTGGCCGAAAAAACCATGACGTCCACCAGCGACGTGGGCAGCGCCATCGGGTCCATCCAGCAGAGTACCGCCAAGAGCATGACCTCGATGGACAGTGCGGTAACCCAGGTGGAGCAGGCCACGGCCTATGCCGGAAAATCGGGTCAGGCGCTCAACGCCATCGTGGGTACGGTGGAAGACACCGTGGCCCAGATCAGCGCCATTGCGGCGGCCAGCGAGCAGCAGTCCGTCGCCAGCGAGCAGATCAACCGCTCCATTGATGAGGTCAACAACGTCATGGCCGGCACTGCCAGATCCATGGCCGAGGCCCGTCAGGAAACGGACAGGCTCGTGGCCCTCATTGAGCGGCTGGCCGACCTGACGGCGCGTCTGCAGGAATGATCTGCATCTTTTATCGCCAGTCCCTCGCGGGCGGTCCGGTCAGTCTGTGTCCGTTCCGTCCGTGAGGCGGCCCTGGCGCGGCATTGTTGATGCCCCCGCCGTTTGCCCGGGCTGGCTGAAAAGACTGTCTGCCAGCTTGCGATGGGCCGCAGGCATGGCGAGGTCTTCCAGTTCCTGCGGGCTTGCCCAGCGGTATTGCGTGGCAGCGGTGAGCACCGGCGGGGCCGGGCATGTCTCCGGCGTACAATCCTTGCCTGGCGCGGCCAGATCAAGGCCGAAGCAATGCAGGGTGAGCCGGTAGGTGGTATAGCCATGGCGGATGATGCCATGACGGGCTGCCACGTTTACGGTAAAGCCTGTTTCTTCCATAAACTCACGCACAACGGCCTGTTCAGGGCTTTCGCCTTCTTCTACGCGGCCGCCGGGAAATTCCCACAAATTGCCCCACACACCCGAAGCCGGGCGCTTTTGCACAAATATTTTTTCTCCGCGGCGCAGCACGCCGGTGACGGCGTTGACAGGGGTAACCGTGGCCCGTTTGCCCGGAACCGGGCGTTGATCCTCAATGCCCAGGTGGTGGCTTATGCAGAACGCCCCCAGCGGACAGGACGCGCAGCACGGTTTTTTACGGCATACAAGCGCGCCAAGCTCCATCATGGCCTGATTGTGGGCGCGGGCCTTGCCCTCGGGAACGAGCCTGAGTGCCCACTGGTGGATGACGCCCGCGGCAGGTTCCTGCTTGACCGGGCTGTCCACATCAAAAATGCGTGAAACAACACGCTCCACATTGGCATCAACGCAGGGCAACTTTTTTTCAAAGGCAATGCTGGCAATGGCTCCGGCCGTATAGGGGCCGACACCGGGCAGGGCGCGTATGGCCGCAGGATCGCGGGGGAATATTCCGTTGTGCTCGGCCATGATTTTGCGGGCCGCCGCAAGAATGTGGCGCGCGCGCGAATAGTAGCCCAGCCCTTCCCACATGCGCAGCACGTCCTCCTCATGGGCGGCTGCCAGCGCGGCAATGTCGGGGAAGCGCTCCATCCAGCGTATAAAATACCTTACCCCGCGTTCCATCTGCGTCTGTTGCAGCATGACCTCTGAAATCCAGACTTCATAGGGTGTGTAGCTGTTCCGCCAGGGCAGGGCGCGCTGATGCACGGCAAACCAGTCCAGCAGGGCATTTTGCAGGGCGGGAATGTGTTTTTCCGGCGGAAGATGCCGCGGCGGTCGGCCCGAACAGCCCTGCGCCGCGGCGGCCGTTTCCAGGCCGGGCAGCGGGTTGGGAGTGGTGCGGGATTTTTTGCCTGTTTTTGGATCTGTGGGGAATTTTATGGCTTTTTTGGGCATGCGGGCAGTCTATACCCGGTGGCGGGCATTGTCATCTGCCGGGGCATGGCCTATATTCCGGATCGGGTGCATTCCGGCCTTTGCCGGAGCGCGCCGCCACCACAAGTAGCAAGGAGCTGTCATGGCTGATAATCCCACGGTTTTGCTGGAAACCACGTCCGGCGATATTTTGCTGGAACTTTTCCCCGACAAGGCCCCGAAAACCGTTGCCAACTTTCTGCAGTATGTGGATGATGGTTTTTACAACAATACCATTTTCCACCGCGTTATCCCCGGCTTCATGATCCAGGGCGGCGGCCTCGGCGCGCGCATGGATGAAAAGGCCACCCGCGAGCCCGTTGCCAACGAGGCCGACAACGGCGTGAAAAACGAGCGCGGCACCATCGCCATGGCCCGTACGCGCGACCCGCACAGCGCCACCGCCCAGTTCTTCATCAACCTGGTGGACAATGATTTTCTCAACCACAGCGCACCCACTCTTGATGGTTGGGGCTACTGCGCTTTCGGCCGCGTGACCGAAGGCATGGAAGTGGTGGAAAAGATCGCCAAGGTCAAAACCAAGAGCATGGGCATGCATGAAAACGTGCCTGTGGATATGGTGCTCATTACCGGGGCCAGCCGCTTCGAGTAATATTTCGCCGCCGCAAGGCGCGCAGCCTGTCCTCAAGAGACGCGCCCCGGCCTTGTCGGCCGAGGGCGCGTCCTGTTTTTTTGCCTGTATCCGCCGGGCGAAAATTATGCCGCCCTGTATCCGCACTTTTTTACGCAGCCTGGGCAAGGCACGAAACGCTCCGTAATATCAGGTCAAAACTGGGTAAAACGGCTGTCGGGCCTCTGTTGAGTCGCTTTGCACAAGGCAGGGGCTTTGCTATGCTGGTTCTGACCGGCGCGCCCGGCGGCCCTGCCGCCGTAGCGGACCGACGCGCCGGGGCATCTCCACCGCAACCGTAAGGAGACACTCATGTCCCGTGATATCATCAATGCCGTTCAGGCCCCTTACCGCCACTCCTGGAGCCTGCTCACCCAGTTTATTGATGTCTGCCCCGAGAATATCTGGAATGGAACACGCGGCGGCTGGCCTGTATGGCAGCAGGTGGCCCACACCATTGCCGTGCTGAATTTTTTTACGCTGGGCGAAAAGGATGCTCCCCTGCCTGCGCCCTGCGATCAGGCCACGCTTATGCTCAAGGTGCAGGGGGCCTGCGCTGTCGGCAAGGATGCCATGCGTGACTATGCAGAGGCTGTGCGCATCTGTGTTGATGCCTGGCTTGACGGGCTTTCAGACGCTGATCTCGCCCGGCTGCATGCCGTGCTGAGCCAAAAAATCGGGATGGACGTCACCTACGGGGCGGCCGTGGCCATGCTTGCCAGCCATACCTGCTACCATATCGGCTCCTGTGATGCCGCCCTGCGAGATAGCGGCCTGCCCGGGGTATTTTAGGCATTGTTTTTAGAATATTTTTATGGTGAAAAAGCTCCGGCGGCTGCGCGAGCGCACGTTGTTTACGCCGCCAAGCGCCAGAGCAGACGCGCCTTGACTTTGAGAGCACACTTTCTCAAAGATAAAATAGCATAAAGGGCGTTCGGGCCGCCAGCCGCATTGCAACGGGTTTGCCGCCGGTCTGACAGCAGCGCGGAGACCGGCGGTTCGGGCATTGTCGGGCCGAGGCTGCTGGCTACTGCTGGCGGATGGTGTACGCCCGGCTGCCGTTTGTGTTCTTGCTGCGGTCCCGTTGTGGTTCCAGTTATGTATTTGTCTCCGCCGTCTCTCTGCGCGGTCTGTGGTTCTGCACCCACGCCTGTAACATTTTCCGACACTGCTCCGATGGGGCTGCCATAATGGCCCGGCCTGCCCAGCATGCATGAGCGCAGCGGCACTCTGACGGATGCCGGGCCACATAAACCAGGAGAAAACCATGACCACATGGAAGAGTGATCCCGACCATTCCCGCCTTGGTTTTGTTGTCAGGCATATCACTATTACCGATATAGCCGGCAGGTTCGCGGAATTTACGGCTTCGGCCCAGATCGGCAAGGACGATCTGTCCGACGCAACCTTCAGCATGGCTGCCCGCGTGGCCAGCATTGATACGGACGTGGCCGCGCGGGATGAACATCTGCGCAGTGCCGATTTTTTTGAAGCCGGAACATATCCCGAGATCACCTTCGCCAGCAGTCATGTGCGCATGGACAGCAAGGGGGAGGGGAAAATCAGCGGAGCGCTGACCATCCACGGTGTTACAAAAGAAGTGACATTCAGCATACAGGCCAGCGAGGTGGTGACCAATCCGATGAACAATGCGCCTACCCGCGCCTTCAAGGTGTGGGGCAGCGTAAAGCGGAGCGATTTTGGACTCGGGACCAGCATTCCTGCCCTTATTGTGGGCGAGGAGGTGCATGTGGCGGCTGATGTGGAGTGCTCGCCCGTCTAGCGCATATGAACGCTGAAATACTTCATGTTTTAATTGGTGCCATTCTGCCCGGGAATGTACTTTTCGACAGAATCCACGCAGCGTTAGCGCATGAAAAAGTTTTCAAAGGTAAGATGGGCTAAAGCTGTTGCCGTTTGAAGCGCTCTTTTTGGCTTTATATATTCCCGGCGGCTGCAAGAATCAGGCTTCAGTGGTAACGGGCGTAACCAGCACGTGATATTTACCATCCGTAGCTCCTTGCAGCGGCGTAACGTCAAATGCCCGCTCCGGTTCGCCGGGGCGGGCATTTTTTTGCAGACGGATAGAAGTCCGGGGCAAAATCGGGGCGTTCTGAACCCGATAGGGCATCTCGCACTTGAAATGCCCTACAAGGATTTGGAGACAAATCCTTGTCGCCAAATGATTGTAGAGCGGCTTTGGCGACCGTTAAGCAATCATTTGAAGCGGTAATTGCTCTCGTGCCTGCGAAAAACCGAGACCCGCCCACAGGGGCGGGTCTCCGGCCGTGCTGCCAACCTTGGGCGCATAGCGCGCTCCACAGCATGGCCGTATTTTTATGGCGCGTTGATAGCGCAGTATTCTAAAATATTCGGACGGCGGCGTCTGCCGTGGGTGAAAGACGCCGCCGCCTGTCTGCTCCGGCGGTTTCGTGCCTTCCGGAGCTTACGGCCATGCCGCCTGCACAGGTCTGGGGCAATAGGCCTGCGAGGAACGGTTGGGGCATGTATGGCCGTTCGGGAATTTTTGTGCAGCCGTGCCGGAACTGCCGGATTCAGCACGGCCTATTTCTATTGTGTTACGAACATAAAAAAGATGCTACACACGGAGGGTGACTTTGGCAAGCAAAAAAGCACGTTTTTAAAAAACGTGCTACGAAGAGTGGGGATTATTTTATTCCGGTGATGGTTGTTTACGTTTATAGTCAGTGAGTTAGTATCGTTAAGTGGTACTTCTGACGTTGTTTCATCATGGGGCGCGAACAGCCCACGTATCGCCTGTGTGGAGCGGGCATCTGCGCCCTCTGTGAATAAGATCCACGTTGTGGCGCTCTGCTGCGTCCGGGCTTCGGTATGCCGTCTTTACGGCATACTCAAAAGCTGTATGGCGGCAAGGTGCTCCAGTTCTTCGGTCAGGCACAGGGCTTCGGCCAGGCTTGCCCCTGTACTGCACAGGCCATGCCCGGCCATCCATACGGCGGGGCTGGTGCGGGCGGCTTCGGCCACCGCCTGGGCCAGTTCTGGTGTGCCGGGGGGCAGGGCCGGAGCAACACCCAGACGGGCGCGCCATACTCCGGCTTCAAAAAGGGGCAGGTTCAAAAAATCTTCCATAGTGCCGCCAAGGCGCAGGCTCAGGGCCAGCAGGCGGCGGGGGTGTGTGTGCAGTATGGCGGCGCAGTCCGGCAGGGCGCGGTAAACGGCCAGATGCATGCCCGATTCGGTGGAAGCCGGGCCGCCGTGCAGGGTTGCGCCGTCGGCAAGGCTGACAAGACAGCAATCCTCTGCTGTGAGCCGCCCCTTGGCCGCTCCGGATCGAGTGAGGCACACCGTATCGCTATGGGGCGTGGGCAGGCGCAGGCTGGCGTTGCCGTTACAGCCGGAAAGCAGCCCCTGCCGCCATGCGTCGCGGCAGACGGAGCGCAGGTTTTCTACCATATGCGGCGTCAGCTCCCCGGCTGAAGCAGAAAGAGAGGCCTTGTCCGGGCAGTGTCCGGGTGCGGTCATGACAATCTTCCTTTTTTCTGCCACGCACTCAGGTCCAGGCAGGAAATATCGCCGGTCTGGCTGGTTTCGACAGTCTGCACCAGGCGGGTAAGCAGGCGCTGCAGGGCTTTGTGTTCCGGGTTGAGGCTGAAGACGGTTCCGTCCGGTCCTTCCACAGGCAGATATTTGCGGCCGACTTTGAGCGGAATGATGCCCTTTTCAAACAGCAGCAGATACATGAGGTATGCCTTGGTTCCCGAAAGGGCGGCCGTGCGGCTGGAAAGCTTGCCGTTTTCCATGTTGGGATCGCGCTGCTCCGGTTCCGCGCCAAGATGACGCACAGCGTCTTCCTGAAGGGCGTAGGCCAGCAGGTACCCCGCCTGCCGTGCACGCCAGCTGTATTCCAGGTCTTCATAGCCGTAGCGGCCGTAGCTCTCGTTCCAGAAGCCCAGTTTTTCATGCACGGCGCGGGGGATGCAGGCGCAGGCCCCGTTGCAGCACGCTACGCTGAGGGCGGGCGTGCTGTCAGCCAGCCGCAGGGGCGTGCCCTCATGCCACGGACACAGGCGGTAGCCCGCCATGCCTACGCGGCCGTCGGCGGCCAGCATGCCCGTAAGGCGCTCAAGCCAGTGCGGGTCGCAAATCTCCACGTCGTTATCCAGCTTGACAAAACAGTCCGCCGCGCCCGCATCGCCCCAGGCCAGGTTGGAGGCCACGGCCACGCCCATATTGCGTTTTAGCAGGTGCAGGCGCATGTGCGGGTGTGCGTCGGCCAGCTCTTTCAGATACCGGGGCGTGCCGTCTGTGCTGCCGTTGTCTGTCACGGTAAGGCTGTAGCCGGGCGGCGTCTGCGCAAGCAGGCTTGTGAGGCACCGGCGGGTAAGGTCCAGCCGGTTCCAGGTAACAACGCCGATATGGGCGCGCATGTCAGGCGTCCTGCCCGGCATCAAAGTGGTCAAAGCCGCCGCCGAGTTTTTCCAGCGGTTCGTTATTGCATACAATGCCGCCGCCGGAGGTGACGACGCCGATGCTGAACAGCCCCGGTATGGCCGCATGCAGGGGCGGCAGCATGTCGGGGGCGCATGAGCCGAGCAGGGCGTAATCCTCGCCGCCGAGCAGGGCCTCATAAACAGGATTTTTACCCGTAGCCGCCGCGTAGCGCAGTACTTCCGGGTGCAGGCGGCCTCGCGGCAGCACGATTTCGGCTCCAAGGCCCGTGCATTTCTCCGGGCAGGTGGCGCTGAGTTCGCCGCTGAGGCCCAGCAGGCGGGGCAGGTCGCGCAGTATCCCGTCCGAAAGGTCCATAAGGGCCGGGGGCCGGGCATTGTACCCTGCTCTGGACAGCATGAGTCCCGCATCCACCTGGGGAACGGGGCGCAGATGCGCGGCGCAGGCGGCGGGCCAGTGGTGCAGGGCTTCGCGGCCCTGCTCCTCAAGCAGGGCAAGGCCTGCGCGGGCAAGACCCAGCGGCCCCACAAGAAAAAGAATGTCGCCCGGCATGCTGCCTCCGCGCGCCAGAAAACTGCCGGGTTCTGCCGCTTCGCCCCAGACAGTGATGGAGATGTGCAGGCTTGTGCTGCGGGACAGGTCGCCGCCGGCCAGGGCGATGCGGTGCTTGCCCGCCAGTTCGGCCATGCCGCTGAAAAACCTGTTGAGCCAGTCCATGTCCACCCATGCGGGCAAGCCCAGGCAGAGGGTAAAGGCCAGGGGGCGGGCGCCGCAGCCCGCAAGATCGCTCACGTTGACGGCCAGCGCCTTGTAGCCCGTGTCTTCGGGGGTAAAGTAGTTTCGCCGGAAGTGGATGTCTTCCAGAAAAAGGTCGCTGCTCACGCAAAGGGGCTTTTCCGCCTTGAGCACAGCGCAGTCATCGCCACGGCCAAGCAGCAGGGAAGGGTGCGTCTGCGGAAAGTATCCCGCCAGGCAGGCCAGGATGCGATCTTCTGAAAGTGGGACCGCGCTGGTGGCGGCAGAGCCGCCCGGAACAGGGGACGGGACCATATCAGTTCTCCATGAGCAGATATTCGCTCAGAATGATCTTGAGTCCAAAACCGGGAAAATTCACCTGCACCTTTTCGGGCGAGATGTGCCTGATTATTTTGCCCCGGCCAAAAATGCGGTGCTGGCAGTAGCACAGATGCCCCTGACCGGGAGTGTCCCCGCCCTGTGAGGACGTTGCGGCTGGGGGCGGTACTTCGGGCCTGCTGTATCCGCCATACCCGCCATTCCCGGCAGGCCCGCCGGCGGCAACGGGGCGCCCGCCTGCGGCATGCTCCGGCGGTAACTGGCAGTCGTCATAGGCTGCATGCTCCTGTGGGGGCTGCATGCCTTGCGGCCGCGTGGCGGGCCGGGGCTGGAACGCGCCCGGCGAGCCGAATCCACCGGCAGCCCGGCGTGAAATGCCGCCGCCGAAGCCTTCTACCCATTCTTCCACCAGGCCTGGGGCCAGTTCGCGCACAAAGGGGCTCTGGTTCACATGCTGGCTGCCGCGCTCGGCCCTGTTGTACAGCGAGGCCGGAGCGTAGAGGTCGAGGCACTGGCGGGCGCGGGTGCAGGCCACGTACATGAGGCGGCGTTCTTCTTCAAAGTCTTCGGGCCGGGCAAGGGCATGGCGCGAGGGAAAACGGTCTTCCACAAGGTCAATGATGCACACAGCGTTCCATTCAAGGCCTTTGGCCGAGTGTACGGTGGAAAGGGTGATCTTGCCCTCGGCGTCGTTTTCATCCTCTTCGGGTGATTCCAGTGCCAGGTCGGCCAGAAAAAGGTCCAGGTGAACATAGCCCGAAGCCATCTGGATGATTTCTTCAAGCCCCTGCTGGCGGCGCGGCCAGTCTTCGGGGTACAGGCTCTCCAGGCGCGGGCGATAATGCTCCAGCACGGCGGCCAGGGTGGAAGACGGCGCCATGGGGCGTGTGCGCAGGTCATTGATGAAGCGTACATCTTCCAGAAAGCCCGTGTGGCGGGCCAGGGCCTTTTCAGTGGCGGCAGCGTCGCCGCTGCGGATCACGTTGTACAGCTTTTCTACCGTCTTTGGGCCAATGCCGCTGTGCTGGGCGGCCACACGGGCAAAGGCGGGCAGGTCCAGCGGGTTGAGCAGCAGCCGTGCATAGGCCATCACGTCCTTGACGTGGGCCGCCTCGGTATAGCGCAGGCCGCCGTATTTGCGAAAGCCTATGCCGGCCTGGTTGAGCGCCATTTCAAGGTTGTACGAATGAAAGCCCGCGCGAAAAAGTACCGCGATTTCATGAGGCATGTGGTCGCGCAGCAGTTCTTCAATGCGGCGTACCACAAGGCGCGCCTGGCTGGCATCGCTCAGGGGGGTTACCAGCCGGACCGGTTCGCCTCCTTCCTTGCGGGTGAACAGTTTTTTGCGGAATGACTCCGCCGCGTGGGCCAGCAGGCTGTTGGCGACCTCAAGTACGGGCCTGGTGGAGCGGTAGTTCTCCTCCAGGCGGATGACGCGCGCACCGGGAAAAAGCTTGGGAAAATCAAGAATATTACGCACGTTGGCCCCGCGAAACGCATAGATGGACTGCGCCTCGTCGCCCACGGCCATCACATTGCCGGGGGGGGCGTCCTCCGGCCCGGCCAGCAACCGCACAATACGGGCCTGCACCAGGTTTGTGTCCTGATATTCGTCCACAAGGATATGGCTGAAGCGCTGCCGCAGACTGGCGGCGGCAACTTCATTCTGCCGCAGCAGGGCCTCAAGCTCAAAGAGCAGGTCGTCATAGTCCATGAGGCCTTTTTCGCGTCGGTAGGTATTGTAGGCCTCGCCCAGCCTGCTCAGGCTTTCGGCGTGGGGCAGCAGGTGAAAGGCTTCGCGCCTGAGCACCTCGTCCAGCGGCAGCTCCTTGTTGCGGGCCTTGCTGAGCAGCCCCACCACGGTCTGTGTTTTAGGAAAGGACTTGTCGCCCTTGCCGAGCTTCAGGTCGTCGCGGCAGTGCTTTACGGCTGAAGTAATGTCTGCCGCATCCATGACCGTAAAGGGGCGGTCGGCCAGCCATGCGGGTTTCCAGCGGCGCAGCACGCTGAAGGCAAAGGCGTGAAAGGTTCCCCCCTGCACGCCGGAAAGGCCGTGGTCCAGCAGCAGTCCCGCGCGGTGCAGCATTTCCTGCGCGGCCTTGCGGGTAAAGGTAAGCAGCAGCATGGATTCGGGCGAAACACCGTTTTCCGCCAGCCATGCCAGACGGTAAACGATGGTGCGTGTTTTGCCGCTGCCTGCCCCGGCTACCACCAGCACTGGGCCGTCGCCGCTGGTGGCGGCTTCATATTGGGCTTCGTTAAGCGCTTGAGCGTAATCAATCATGGTACAACCTTGGAGTAAGTCGGCAGCCGGACCGGGGTGCGGCAAAAGCGCGGCCATGCGCGGCTGAAGCAGCACTGCCTGGCGTTCGTGAACTTCTGTGGGTGCGGATGCCTCGGCAAGTCTAGCATAAGGGCCGCCGGGCCGCCAGAGTGCCCGGGGCAAAAGCCGCGCCGGGCAGCGCGTTGTCCCCGGTGTTTTGGGCCGGATGTTCAGGAGGATATCCAGCCGCATATGGATATGCAGCCGCCGGGCCTGTGGAGCGTACGCCTTCGCCGGGTCGCGCTTTTTTTGTGTCGTATGGGCAGGCAGTACGCGGATGCTTTTGTGACCGCACGCGCCCCTGCACTGATGGCTGCCCGCAAAGCGATATTCTGCGCGGCTTCACAGCGTTTCACATTGACGCGGCCGGCCCCTGGGAGTACATATAGACACTCTTGCGACATTTTTCGCATGGCTGCGGGACGGCACGTCCACTATGCACCCGCACGAGCACGGCGCGCCCGCACCCACTGCGCGGCATCCTGCCCGCACGGGCGGCGGAGCGGCAATTTCCACGGCGGCAGATCGGCCTTGCCCGGCCATGCCGGAAAACATGAAGGAGTTTTCATGCCTGAAGAACAAAGCCAATTTCAAAGCGCCGTCGCCAGCGTGCTTGAATCGGTCATGTTTGAAAACTGGCTGCGCTTTTATTTCATCAGCGAAAAACCCGAATCCGCTTCGGACGAAGGTGAAACGCCGCTGTTCATGGCAGTGCCTGTCAAGGGAATGGAGCGTATAGCCGAGCTGTACCCCCACCTTCTGCCGCTGGCCGACGAGATGAACGGCAAGGAAGTGACCTTTGAAATGTCGCAGCGCGCCATCTGCAACTACATTGCTGCGTATGTGGACGGCAAGCTCATTGCCCGCGACAGCGCGGCCATGATTTTTAACAGTTCCACGTTCCAGGTGCAGATGCAGCTTTTCAACACCTGGGTGCAAATGCACGAAGACCAGCTTGACCGCGGGTTTACGGAGTTCGGCGCGTGGCGCAAGCTTTTTGATGAGTGGCGGCAAAGCCCCGGCGCCCGTGAACTGGCCGAAAAGATGACATTGAGCCTGCACAGCGCCTCGGCCGGGAGCGACAAGGATACGGTGCAGTAGCCGTGCGCGATGTTTGCCGCAGGGGCTGGCCGGCGGCGCGGCTGTCATGAATACTGTGGACAAGACGAAAAAAGCGCCCGGATGCAGGGCATGTCGCATCCGGCAAGGTTGCTTACCCGGTGCGGCGACTTTCTTTGCTTGAGCATCTGGCCCACGCGGCTCTTGAACGCGCTTTGGTGACCTGCGCTGCGGACGCATCTTCTGTGCCGCATGGCGGGCAAGGCGCACAGGCTGCCGTGGGTGCGGCGCCCGGTCTCCTGCTGGTGGATGCCACGGCCGGCAACGGGCATGACAGCCTGTTCCTGCTTGGCGCAGCACCCCGCAACGCGCTGCTGCTGGCTATGGATGTGCAGGCTCAGGCCGTGGCAGCTACGGGCGCCCTGCTTGCGGCTCACGGTTTTGCGCATGCGGCGCGGGTGCTGCACACGGGTCACGAATGCCTGGCAGACGTGCTGGCGGCGCTTGCGCCGGAAGACCGGCAGCGGCCCCTGGCGTGTGTTGTTTTTAATCTGGGCTGGCTGCCCGGCGGCAACAAGGATCTGGTCACCACCCCTGCTACATCGCTGCCTGCCCTTGAGGCTGCGCTGGAAGCTCTGGCCCCCGGCGGCTGCATCAGCCTGCATTGCTACACCGGGCATGAAGGCGGTGCGGAAGAGGCGGCCGCCCTTGAGGCGTGGGTACGCAGCCTGCCGCCACGGCGCTGGCGTGTGCTGGCGCTGGCCGACGCCAACAGGGAACGGGCTGCCGAAAGCCTGTTGCTGGTGGAGCGTCTGCCGGTGAGAAAAAATAGGGCGTGAACTGACCCTGCGAGCGCGGGCGGCAACGGTGCGAGATAATTTTTTGTACAAATACTGGCGGACAATGTGGGCCGCAGGCGGAGGCGGTAAAAGTTTTTAAACTAAACAGGATTTGTTCCTGAAATTAATAGTATTGAAATACAATGTGTTGAGAGGTTTTTGCGTAACGCATTCATTGGCACGGCCATTGCACAAAAGAAAGTACCTTCCTTTCTTTTGCTGACAGCCTCCTCCAAAATAGAACGGCCTGCCTCCCCAAGCGGGCCGTTTTATTTTCACACAGCGCAGACATGAGGACAGTCATGCAGCATTTTCTGGCATCAGAATACAGCCCTGTTTTGCCTGAACAGGCGGGTTTTCATATCATCCCCGTTCCGCTTGAGCAGAGCGTTTCTTACGGCGCGGGTACGGCTGGCGGCCCTGCGGCTCTGCTCGAGGCCTCGCAGCAGCTTGAAGCCTGGGAATGCGGACATGCCCCGGGCGAGACAGGTTTTTATACCGCGCCGCCTGTGGACTGCGGCGGCCCTGTTGAAAAGGTGCTCGACCGCATCGAGGCTGCCACGGCCCGCGCCATTTCGTGTGCGGCCCTGCCCGTGCTGCTCGGCGGCGAGCATACCGTTACCCTTGGCGCACTGCGCGCCCTGGCAAAAGAAGCGCAACGCAGTGGCGAGCCTCTCGGCATCGTGCAGTTCGACGCCCATGCCGACCTGCGGTCTTCGTATGAAGGAAGCCCCTATTCCCACGCCTGTGTGATGCACCGTGCCGTGGCCGATCTTGGCCTGCCGCTGGTGCAGTTTGCCGTGCGCGACTTTTGCCGCGAAGAGGCCGAGGTGCGCAAGGCGCATAATGTTACGCATTATGATGCCTATTTCATGGCGCGTGTGGGCCTGCCCGAGCAGCCCCTGCCCGAGGATTTTCCCCGGCGTATCTATATCACCTTTGATGTGGACGCGTTTGACGCATCACTCATGCCTGCCACAGGCACACCTTCGCCCGGCGGCATAAGCTGGCGCGAGGCCCACTTCATTCTTGAGCGCTGCGTGGCCGGGCGCAGGGTAATCGGGCTTGATGTGGTGGAGCTGGCGCCCATACAGGGGCTGCACCATTGCAACTTTACGGCGGCCAAACTGACGCATCTGCTTATGGGGCTGGCCCATGCGGCCAATACCGGCCCGGATGGGGCATGATCAGAAGCGCTGTGGCAGCCGCCCGCCCGCAGGCGGCCCCAACGGCTAACTGTAAGAGTGTTTCAGGCGGTCTTGCCCTAAATGCAGTAATGGCGCTACAATAACTTGAGATGTATATTCTTTAAGGTACAAGGCGCTGGCGGGACGCTCGTGTCCGGCAGGGCGGCATTTCCGGCGTTCACGACGCCCTCGGCATCTCCGGCAGGATTTTTTTACAAGGAGCAAAGAAATGAAAAACACTGTGGTCACCTTTCGTGCCGCCAAGGGGCAGGACAAGCTTGTTGTGCTTACCGCCTATGACTACAGCACGGCCCGCGTCATGGATGCCGCCGGGGTCAACGCTCTGCTGGTAGGGGATTCTCTCGGCATGGTCATGCTGGGGCATGAGGATACGCTAGGCGTCAGCATGGACGACATGGTCCGTCATTGTGGCGCAGTGGCACGCGGCGCGGAGCAGGCCCTCGTTATCTGCGACATGCCTTATATGAGTTACCACACAGGAATTGATGAGGCTGTGCGCAATGCCGGAAGGCTGGTGACGGAAGGGCGCGCCCAGGCCGTCAAGCTGGAAGGCGGCGCGGAATTCTGCGATGTGGTGAGGGCCATTGTACGGGCTTCCATTCCTGTCATGGGGCATCTTGGCCTTACGCCCCAGTCTGTGAACGCCATGGGTGGCTTCAAGATGCAGGGTAAGACTCCGGCAGCGGCCCAGAAACTGCTGGACGACGCCCGCGCCCTTCAGGAGGCCGGAGCCTTTGCGCTGGTGCTCGAATGCGTACCCGCCCCGCTGGCTGCCCGTATTACAAAGGAACTTGCCATTCCTGTCATCGGCATCGGCGCAGGGGCCGACTGCGATGGCCAGGTACTGGTCTGGCAGGACATGGCGGGCCTCAATGCCCGTCCGCTGCCACGCTTTGTAAAATATTTCGGCTCGGTGGACATGGCCCTGCGCGATGCCATCGAAGCCTATACCCGTGAGGTGCGCGTGGGGGCTTTTCCCGGTGAGGAACATTGCTATCCCCTGCCCGAAGGTATGGAAAAAGCCCTGAAAAAGCTTAAATAGGCCCGGCATGCGGCGGCCTGCCGTACAGGCGCCAACAGGCGCTATGCACCAACTGCATACACAGAACCCCGGCACTGCCGGGGTTCTGTCATTTCTTTCGCTGTCAGCTTTTTTGCCTCTGGCACGAGAACTTTCAGTTGAAAGCGGTTTCTAGCTCTCTCCCAGCGCTTCAAGCATTTCCAGCGGGGGAACAAAAAACAGCGTGCCGGTAGCTGCGGTGCTGAAATCAAGAAGGCGGTCCGTATTGCCGACGGGTTCGCCGATAAACATGTTTTCAAGCATTTTGCGCGTTGTGGAAAACGTGCCTGCGTAGCCGATGAAATATGTGCCGAATTCGCTTTTGGCAGGATTGGCAAAGGGCATGTTTGCCCGCACGATTTTCAGTTCATTGCCGTCCGCGTCTTCAATGTTGGTCACGGCATTGTGTGCGTTTTCCGGCTTTTCGTCGTCGCTGAGTTCAACGTCGTTGAATTTATGCCTGCCAATGGATTTTTCCTGCTCCTCTGTAGAAAGGGCGTTCCAGGCATCCATATCGTGCAGATATTTTTGCACAAAAGCGTAACTGCCGCCCTTGAACGCCGCGTCTTCGTCGCCAATCGTGGCGGCTGTCAGCCGTGCGTCGTCTTCGGGGTTTTCCGTGCCGTCAACAAAGCCGATGATGGAGCGGCCGTCGTAATAGCGGAAGCCCTGCACCTCATCAATGGCGTATACCGCTCCCTGCAGCTTGGCGCTGATGATGGATGCCGCTTCAAGGCATACGTCAAGCCGTGCCGCGCGGATGTGGAAAAAAATGTCGCCCGGGGTGGAAACGGCGGTGTGCCTGTTCCCTTTGATTTCCTTGAACACTTCCAGTTCACCGGGTTTGCCGCGCCCGGGAAAGAGCCTGTTCCAGGCTTCCGCGCCGAAGCCCATTATGCAGCTGATTGCCGAGTCAGGCAGGCGGGTGCGCATGCTTCGGGCAACGGCTGAAAAGTCGGCGCACAGGTCTTTTACTTTTGCCGCAGCCCCGGCCTCGTCCTGAAGGCCGAAGACCATAAAAATAGCATGTTCGCCTGGAGTATTGGTAACGTCTTGCGGTTTCATAATCTTACCTTTATTTTTATATCATACTGTATTATTTAAAGTTTGCGCAATTATTTGCAACGCAGCGGCTATTGCGGCCAGCGCTGCCGCAGGCCGGGTCGTGCGCTTCACAAGGGAGAAAAGTTGACGGGAACACGCACACGTCCGCCAGCCTTGTTGGTAAAGAGCAGGTGCCCATGCTCAAGGCCATAGAGATAGAGGCGACGGGTCAGGTCCACATCCTTGCGGCAATAGGCGGTGATTTCTTCCACCTTGCCTTCTTTCCACCAGCGCAGGGCTTGCAGTCCGTCGGCGCTTTTGGGTTCATTCAGGGTGGCCTGGCCCAGATTGTCAAGCGATATGCGGTAGCTCAGCCGCTCCTTTACCCGCTGTAAAAGGTCCAGGCTCGGCAGCCCGCGCAGGTCAAACGGCGCAAAGGGTGTCAACACGGCATAGTCAAAACGCAGGCTGTTGAAACCCACCACCAGGCCCGCAGCCCGCATGCGCTCAAAAAGCGCGGGCAGTTCGTCCTGGCTGTAGGAAAAAAAGCCATCAGCGCGGCTGTCGTAAGCCACAGCTACGCTCACCCCCATATCTCCGGCCTTGTGCCAGCCGCCGACCTCGGCGGCGGCGCGGCGGGTTTCAACGTCAAAAACCAGAAAATGCGCGGGCGGCGCTATGGGCGTATGGGGCAGAAGGCCAGTCATACTGTTCACCTCGCTTCTGACGGCAGAGGGTGCGCAAGCCGCGTCATGCTGCCGGATGCGTTTCCGGGGCGCGGTAATGCCGCTTGCGGGGGATGTACCCTCCGCAGCAGCCGGAAGCATACCCGTATCCTTACCGGCATGGCGCGGTGCAGCGGCATGTGCATCCGTGCCGGCTGGTTCCGCAGTGCCGGAGGTTTGGGGGACAGGAGCCGCCGCAGCGCCGTTTGCCGCAAAAAAATCCAGCTTCTGTTCCAGTTCCGGACGCGGTGGCGGCGGGCTTGTAACCAGCGTCTGCAACAGATGGTCGCCCTCGCTGCCCGGCGCGAGCAGCCGGCGTAACAGTTCCAGGGCGGCCAGCTTGCTGATGGGCCTGTTGCCAGAGCCGCATTTGGGCGAGTGCACGCAGGAGGGGCAGCCGTCCTCGCAGGGGCAGGAGGCCACGGTTTTGCAGGTGGCTTCAAGCAGGGCGCGCGCATCGGAAAAGGCCTGGCGGGTTAGTCCCGCGCCACCGGGAAGCCCGTCGTAAATAAAGACGGCGGGCAGGCCAAGCTGGATGTGCATGGGCGTGGATATGCCGCCAAAGTCATTGCGGTCGGCCATGATGAGCAGAGGCAGCATGCCGATGGCCGCGTGCTCCAGCGCGTGGATGCCGCCCATAAAGTGCATGAAGTTTTCTTCCAGCCCGGCGCGGATATTGTCCGGTATGACAAACCACAATCCTTCGGTTTCAAAAACCTGGGGCGGGGCGTCCAGCGGGGCGATGGTGAGCAGGCGGTTGCCCGTGGTGGAGCGTTTTTCGTAGCCTGTGATGGTATCGATAATGCGCAGCCGCCCACGGCATACCAGAACGCGGCCCAGAGAAGTGCGCTCTGCTTCTTCAAGGATGTCCGTTGATTTTTGCCCGCGCGTACGGGTAAACCAGCTCACTCTGGCCTCTTTGGCAACAATGCGGGCGCGGCCGGAGTCTATTTCTTCAATGATGTAGCTGCGGCCCCGGTGCAGGTAGACCGCGCCGGGATGCGTCTCGCGCCATGCGCGAAAGCCGTCCACCGAGCCGATGATATGCCCTTGCCCGTCCTCAATGCTGAAGGTCTGTCCTGTGCCGCGCAGGTCCACATGGCGCTGGGGGCGCTTGCGCGAGGCCATGAGCTGCCCGCCCTCGGCGGACTGGAGCAGCAGCCCCTGCGCGTTGAGTGCGCGGGCGGCGTTCAGTGCCGCGGGGCTTGCCAGCATGGCTTCGCCGAGGCGCAGGGGCATTTCTGCGGCGGCGCATTCCAGATGCCGGGCCAGAATAACCTCATTGTCGGGATTAACCACGGCCTTTTCCGGAGGGCGGTTGAAAAAATCGTCGGGATTGCGGGCAAAATACTGGTCCAGCGCGTCTTCGCCCGCAACCACGATAACGGCGGACTCCTGCTGCGCACGGCCCACGCGCCCGCCGCGTTGCAGGGTGGCCATGACCGTACCCGGATAGCCCACAAGAATGCAGACATCAAGGCCGCCGATGTCTATGCCCAGTTCAAGGGCGCTGGTACTGACCACGGCCAGCAGTTCGCCGCTGGCCATGCGTGATTCGATGCTCCGGCGTTCTTCGGGCAAAAAGCCCGCGCGATAGGCGGAAATGCGGCTGGAAAATGAACCGGACTGCCCGGCCCACAGGCTGATAAGCTCTGTCATGCGGCGTGAACGGCAATAGACGATGGTGCGCAGGTTGCGGGCCAGAGCCGCCTTGAGCAGGTCAATGGCCGCCGTGGCCGGGCTTTGTTCGGGATTGAGAAAAACAAAATGCCGTGGTCCCTGCGGCGCGCCGGACCTGTCAATGACCACGGGCGGCGGCAATGCCGCAGGCTGCTGCGGAAAAAATCCCCCGGCTTCGACGGTTTGTGTGGCAGCGGCATCTGTTCCGGACGGTACGGGGCTTTCAGGATGCCTGCTGTCTCCGGTTCCGGGCCATGCCGCGCCGGTGAGCGCCGCGCCCAGTTCGCCGGGATTACCCACCGTGGCCGTGCACAGCACGTAGACCGGATTTGCCCCGTAACGTCCGGCCAGCCGGTTGAGCCGCCGGAAAACCTGCGCCATATGTGCGCCGAATACGCCCCGATAGGTATGGGCCTCATCCACCACCACATGGGTCAGACCTGCCAGAAAGGCCGCCCACTGCTCGTGATGGGGCAGGATACCCAGATGCAGCATTTCCGGGTTGCTGATGAGCACCGCGGGCGGGTCGCGCCGGATCTTGCGCCTGAAATGGTCCGTGGTGTCGCCGTCATACAGGGCGGCGGCGGGGCGGGCGTCCTTGGGCCATGCGGCGGTGAGGGCGTTAAAGGCCGCAAGCTGGTCCTGGGCCAGGGCCTTGAGCGGAAAAAGATACAGGGCGCGTGCGTCGGGGTCGCGCAGGTGGCGTTCCAGCACGGGCAGGTTGTAAATGAGGCTCTTGCCGCTGGCCGTGGGCGTGGCTGCCACAATGGAGTGCCCGGCGCGGATATGGTCTGTGGCCAGGGCCTGATGGCTATAGAGGCCCGGGATGCCGCGCTGTTCAAGGGTACGGCTTATGGCCGCGGGCCAGGGCAGGCGCGTGGGGGCATACCGGGCTTCGGACGCAGGCAGCAGACGGTGGCAGGTAACCTGCCCACCCAGTTTTTCCGAGGCCAGCAAGGCGGCGATGTAAGAACCCACAGACATGATACGGATACGTCCTAAGCCCGTGCGGTTTCGGGAAAGCTCTTGTCTTCGGCCGGGACAGTCCGGTCCGCGGCCGCAGTGCGATCCTCGCCGGGGGCGAGATGCCGCAGCACGCGGGCAGGAGAGCCAGCGGCCAGGCAATGGGGCGGCACATCGCGTGTTACAACGCTGCCCGCGCCGATAATGGCTCCTTCACCAATGGTGACGCCTTTGAGGATGATACAGTTCAGGCCGATCCAGGCGTAGTCGCCGATGGTTACGGGCCTGTCGCCTTCCATGCCCGGTTCCGTGGCGCGGGCTTCTGGCGGCCAGTGAGCGTGAAAGTCCGAATCCACGATAATGCAGTTTGGGGCCAGCAAAGCCTGGCGGCCGATGCTGATGGTGGTGGAGCGGGCCGTTATGGACGTGCCGCTGAGCTGCGCGCCCGGACCCACGTCTATACGCGCTCCGGGGCCAAAGGTGCGCAGGCGCACGGGGCTTGCCAGAGCAGCGGCCGTGGCCCGCCGCCAGGAGGATATGAGGCTTGCGCCCGCGCCGATGGAAATATGGCTGCCCGGCCAGCGCATAAGGCCCACAGGCCCGTGCGCGCTGACGCCCTGACCTACAGGCACGCCCACAAACACCGCCTTGCAGCGCAGGCGCAGGGTCCCCCAGAAGCGGCCCCAGCGCGTCATGGCCTGAAGGCACAGGTAGCTGATGATATTGGCCGGGGTAAGGCCCCGTTCCAGAGCTTTGCGCAACATGTTCATGCCATGTTCCTTTGTGCGGTTATCCTGCGGTCTGCGGCTGCATGCCGCCGCGCGGCAGCGGATATGTTCTGCGGTTTTTTCAGGCAGCCGAAAAAGGGTTGCCGCCGCTGTCTGCTCCCGGCTGCGGCGCAGACAGGAGCAGACAGCGGCGTTACAGGTAGCTTCAGGGCACAGGCAGTAATGGCGTTTTTACTTCCGCAACTGGCGCGTCCACTGGGCAAGGGCCTGCATGACGTCCGTAACCTGTCTGGTCAGGCCATCGTCCTGCACATCGCCGTTGTCGTCAAAGCAGGCGCTGAAAGCATTGGAAAACAGCTCGGGCCTGTTCAGTACACGCAGGTTCAGGTACACGCAGACCTGGCGCAGGTGGTACTGGCTGCGGCTTGTACCCATGCCGCCCCCGGCGCCGACAATGCAGGCGGCCTTGCCGGTCAGCGGGGCGAGATCCGGCTCGCGCGAGAGCCAGTCCAGCGCGTTTTTCAGGGCCGGGGCCAGCGAGTAGTTGTACTCGGGGCAGGCCAGCACCAGAGCGTCGGCCGCAGTGACGCGGGCCACAAGATCCTTGACGGCCTGCGGCTTCTCGATGTCCTGATTGTAAAACGGCAGACCGGAAATGTCCGCCATTTCCATACGCACTCCTTCGGGCAGGTGCGCGGCGCAGCAGCGCAGCAGGCCGGTATTGCGGGAGGCGCGGCGCAAGCTGCCTGATATACCGATAAAGGTAAGGTCGCTCATGGTATTCTCCTTGTGTCCGGCTGTGCGGACAAGGCAGGATAGCAATTTTTATCGCGAAAGCATACTGATTTGCAGGTCCATTCCGTGCCGGAAAATGGCAGCAGGCTGTGCATGTTTCTGCACCGCGCGGCCAGGCAATAGGGCATCCTGACTTTGAGGCTGTACATTCTCAAAGTTGAGGCGTACCCGCTCCGGCGCTTGCGCCTTCACGGCAGGCGTCCGCTCTAGCAGCCGCAGAGCTTGCGGTCGCGAGTGCGGCTTTCAAACTTTTCTTTATGTACCACCACACGCTCGTGCAGCCCTTCGCCAATAAGCCCCACTTCGTCGCGGGCGCTGACCTTGAACGTCAGTCCTTTGCCGTTGGACGACATGCCCACAAGCTCGGCGGTAAAGATTACCTTCATGCCGCAGGGGGTGGCCGCCATGTGTGAAATGTCCACTTTTGTACCCACAGTGGTCATGCCCAGACCCTGATGGTCGAGAATTTCCTGCACCGTGGCCACGGCCGTGGCCTCCATCCATGCGATCATCATGGCTGTGGAAAAAACATCTACCAGCCCGCTGCCCACGTTACAGGCCAGCATGGCCTCGCTGACCGTGATTTCTAATGTACCGGAAAGGCCGGGTTCCAGTTTTTTTTTCATTCTTTTTGCCTCACTTGCGCGCCGCCCGCGTAAAGAGCGGTGGCAGTACGGTGGTTGAACGCGGGGCGTTGCGCCTGTTCTCGGGTTGCCCTTGTTCTGTATAGAAAAGATGGCGGCAGCTAGCAAGGCCCGCTGCCTGGCGGGCATGCTCGCCGTAACTTTGGCGCGGCAGCCGGGGGATCTGCCCTGGACGGTGCCGGAAAGCAGGCCGCCCGGCGATGCGGTGCATCGCCGGGCGGGGTTGCGCGGGCTTTGCCCGCAGGAGGTTATGGCTGGCTGAAGCTTATTTGTCCTGACCGGCCTGCGAGGTCAGGCGGTCCTGACCTTCCCATACCTGTTCGGCCTTGGGCAGAGCGGGCAGCAGTCTGGTCCAGGGGTTCTGCTTGAGGAATTCCGGGTCCTGCTGGAGCTTGCGGCTCAGCGTAAGAATGGGCGGAACCAGCTTCTTGATGTCTCCGGCAAGGGCGGGGGCGATGCCGAAGTCAGTGGCCTCGGTGGCCAGGTCAACGGCCTTCTGGCTGCACTCCATACTGGTCATGAGCGTATCAAGAGCCTTGGCCGGGTTGTGGAAGCCCACGCTGTTTTCAGCTGAAACGTAGTCCCAGAACAGCTGGCCCTTGCGTACCATTTCGCGTGCTTCGGCCATAAGGGCTTCGTAGTTGGCGGCGCGGTGGCCTTCATAGGCATTGGCAAGCCGCACGGCCTCGTGAGCCTTGACGGACATTTCCTGAGCCTTGAGCAGCTGGTCAAAGGTCTTCTGCTGGGTGTACAGCACGCGCTGGCGCAGGTATTCGCCGGTCTTGTCGGCGTGGCACTGGCGGCAGGCGCGCATTTCAGGATCCTTCATGGGCGAGGTCATCCAGTGGCTGGAGATCTTTTTGCCGTCTTCACGCACGTACTGCATGTGGCAGTCCGCGCAGGAAACGCCGGCCGCGCCGTGAGGACCATCCTGGAAGGTTTCGTATTCGGGGTGCTGCATCTTGATCATGGGAACCTTGGAGGCAGCGTGTACCCAGTCCACAAAGGGATCGGGCTTGCCGTCGGGGCCCTTGGCTCCGTGACCCTTGTAATACTGGTACATGTCTTCGGGGTTGAAGCCGTTATCCCAGGGGAATACGGGCTTTGCGGCCGGGCCGTTGTCCTTGTGGGTAAAATAGTATTCCACGTGGCACTGGGCGCAGACCAGGGTGCGCTTTTCGTTGCGGCTCATCTTCTGCCAGTCCTTGCCGCTGCGCTTGAGCCAGTCCTTGAGCGGTTCGGAGTAGAGGCGCAGTTCCATAGTGGCCGGATCGTGACAGTTGGCGCAGCCGATGGTTTCATCATGCGCGTTGATCTTGTCTTTGGCGCGGAACTCGTTGACATCCATAGACCAGAACTTGTCGCCGTACTGGGACACCCATTCCATCATCTTGGGGGTTTTGCAGTTCCAGCAGGTGGCTGGCAGGTTGCCCTTGCCGTCGGCCGCGAAACGGTTGATGCGGTCAATATTCAGGAAGTCGTCAATGGCATAGGTGTGGCCGCGCGTTTCATTATATTCATACATGAACGGATAGCCCAGCCAGAGGTTTTTCAGGTAGGGCTGGGCATGTTTGAAGCCCTTGGGCAGGGGATTCACATTGTCATTCTTGTGGTAGGGAACCGAGCCTTTATAGTCGGTCATGATCCTGTCTTCGTTATTTTTCATGTACGAAGCATACTGCTGCGGAAACTGGCCCTTGAAGGCCGACATCTTGGTTTCCGTTTCAGCAATGCCCGTTTTGTACTTGGGGGCCTTCAGCTCTGTGGAAACATCCTGACAGCCGCTGAGCAAAGCTACGCCCAGCAGCGTGGCCAACGCCAGGGCCGTGGTCACAATTCGCTTATTCATAGGCTACCGTCCTTGTGCTGATGGGCTTCATGCGCATGTGGGCCACGCCCTTGTGGCAGTCCACACAATAAGGCTTGGCATCCATGCTGGCCACGTTGATGTTGGTCTGGGTATGGCATGCCTTGCAGTTCGCGTTCACCACGTCTCGGGTGCGCAGGCTCAGGGGACGCGGAATGTCGTGTCCCATAATATTGCCCACCACGTCGCGCAGGCCTTCCTGCGCCTTGAACGGCAGCTTGACCAAAAGATTGTGCGGGGCATGGCAGTCATTACAGGCAAGGTTGGCGTGCGTTCCCATTTTCTGGGTCACGGCAGCCTCCTGCATGATATGACAACTGGCGCAAAACGGCCGTTGGTCAGTGGTTGTCATGGCATAGGCCAGAACTCCCATTAGTACCACGCCCGCCGCAACGCCTCCCAACAGCCACTTCAGCCAGGGTCCATTGCGGGGTGTACCCATAGAGCCTCCTTCGCTCGCTCCTAGTGCAGATGCGCCCTGAAGACCGCTCTTCAGGGCCGGATTTCGCCCGGGTGGGGCGCAGGCAGCCGCTCGTGGCCGCCGGGCAGTCGTTGGATTCAGGCAGACCGCCCTTCCGTGCCGCCACTGCGGCGGACGAAATATTTCTTCAGCTTTTCAAGAAACGTACCAGGATGTATAAAAAAGCACAAATAAAAGTGTTTTTATTTAAACGTGTTACGTGAATTCATTTTTTGAAGGCGTTTGGCGGGATTGAGTTGTTCAGATAAACATGACAGAATTCAGAAAATTATGACAACTCTGTGAGAGTGCAACACCTCTATCCGAGGTCTTTATGATTCCTGTATACAATAAAAAAAATCGTTCCGCTATCTGGTTGCCCTTGCTGGCGTGCTTTTTATGGCTTGTTTTTACAATGGGCCTGTACCGGCAGGCTTCGCGCGTTGACGAGGCGCACCGGCTGGAGCTGGAGCACACAAGGCTTTCCACTGTGGCGCGCCAGCTTATGGATGCGCGCAACTGGAATGCGGCCCACGGCGGCGTATATGTTCTTGAAAGCGAGTACGGCAAGCCGAATCTCTGGTTGCCGGAAGGTGAGCGCACCGTAACCACGGGGGACGGCCGCACCCTGGTGCTTATGAATCCGGCCTATATGAGCCGCCAACTGGCCGAGCGCAACTCTGAACCCGGAATAGAAATCAGCGTTATCAGCAACATGCCCCTGCGGCCGGAAAATATGGCCGACACCTGGGAGAATGACGCCCTGAGCCAGTGCACCGCGGGCGCGCGGGAAATATTCAGCGCGCCGCAGCCGGGCAGCCACGGAAAGCTGCGCCTTTTGAGCGTGCTTGTGGCGCAGCAGAGCTGTCTGCGCTGTCATGTCAGCCGCAAGGTGGGCGAGGTGCTCGGCGGCATAAGCGTCAGCCAGGACGGAGAGGCCTATGTGCACAATGCGGCCTTGCAGCAGCGCAATATGCGCATGCTTTACGCCTTGCTGGCCCTTACCGGTGTTCTGGCCGTCGGCGGCCTGACGCTCAATCTTACACGGCGGCGCTGGCTGGCTGAAGAGGCTAGCCGCATGAAAAGCGCCTTCATGGCGCGCTTGAGTCACGACATGCGCACGCCCCTCACGGCCATTCTGGGCATGAGCGAGCTTTTGCAGCAACAGAACGTGTCGGAGCGGGACCGGAAAAAAGCCCTGCGCTATCTTACCCAGGCGGGCAGCGCCCTGCTGGAAATGGTACGCGACATCACAGATCACGCAACCCTTGAGCAGGGCGTCCTGCATCTGCGCACGGCACCGTTCAGCCTGCGCGCCTGCCTGGCTGACTGTGTGGCCCTGTACAGCCCCGTTGCCGAAGCCAAGGGGCTGGATATTGATCTGGACGTGGATAGCGGCCTGCCGGACGCCGTGGCGGGCGACAGTTTTCGCCTGCGCCAGGCCCTGGGCAACCTTGTCAGCAATGCCGTAAAATTTACCGATATGGGCCGGGTGCGTATTTGTGTGGAGCCGGGTCCGGTGCAGGCCCGCAAGAAGGGCGAAGACGGTTCCGCCCGTCTGTGCCTCAGGATTCTTGTGCAGGATACCGGGCCGGGACTGCGTGAAGAAGACGCCGAGCGTATTTTTGAAAGCTTTCAGCGCGGCAGCGATGCTTCAGGCGCACCGGGTACGGGGCTTGGCCTGTATATCGCGCGCACCATTGCGCGTCGTATGGGTGGGGATGTCAGCGTGGTGTCTTCGCCGGGCAGCGGGGCCTGTTTTACCCTTGAGGTCTGTTTGCATCTGCCCGGAGACGGTTCGGGACCGGAATCCGGATCAGGGCCGGGCTTGCCGCCGGATGGGGAAAACAGGGTCGGGGCCGTCGGTCTGCCGCCAGGCCTTGCGTCGGGGGCTGCTGCTGCGCCGTATACGGAATCCGTGCCGCAATATTCCGGCAGCGCTGCCGGCCTTGCTGCGTCCGGGGGCGGCAGTCACACTGCCGGAATTTCCTGTACAGCGTGCAGTCCCGACGAACAGCCTTGTCCCGGCAGTCTTGCGAAAGATCACGGCAGCGGTCCGGCGGAAAGGCCGGAAGCCCCCTGTTTTGAAGGTTGCCGCATTCTTGTGGCCGAAGACAACGAGGCCAACAGATACATTATGGAGCACATGCTCAAGGCCGAAGGCGCGCGCGTATGTATGGCAAAAGACGGCAGTGCCGCGCTGGCAGCCCTGTGCGAAAACCCCTGGGATATGGTTATCCTGGATTCGCGCATGCCCGGCGTAAGCGGGCTGGACGTTCTGCGGGCCGTTCGTGAAGGCCGTACCTGCGCCCCGGCGGAACAGCGGACTGTCATCTACACTGCCGCGCTGAACGCCGAAGACAGGCGCATCTGCGAAGACCTGGGGGCAGATCGTATCCTGCTCAAGCCCCTCACCTTTTCCGGGTTGCGCAGCGAACTGGCCGCCCTGCTTTTTGACGGGCAGAAAGCTGCCCGCGCGGCGGCTGCCCCGAAGCAGGGGAATGAAGCCGGTGGTTCTTTGTCGGAGCCGGCATCCGCACCGGCGGAAATTGCGCCTGCGGTCTGGAACCGGCCGGAAGCCCTCGCGGCTCTTGACGATGATGAGGACCTGCTGCGCCGTCTGGCGCGGGTGCTCTGCGAAGACCTGCGCAGCAGGGAAACCCATATGGCGGCGGCCCAAAACGCGAGTGACAGCGCAACGCTGCGGCGTCTGGCCCATGCCGTTAAAAATTCCGCCGGGGCCATGCGCCTTGACCTTCTGCGGGCGCGCGCCGGGGAGGCGGAACGATCTGAAGACAGTACCCTTCCGGCGTCCGTGGAGCGCATGCGCCACGCCATGCGCGAGGCCCTGCTCCTGCTCGAGGCTGAACCGGGCTGCATGCAGAGCCAGGAAGTATCCGTACACAGCGCCGGGGCTGCCCTTTGCTCCGGCGCGGCATCACAGAAAGGAGAGTGCTGATGGCCCGTATTCTGGTGGTGGATGACGAAGCCCTTATGCGCACCATGGCTGAAGTGGTGTGTACGCGCATGGGTCATGAGGTGCTGCTGGCCGAGAGTGTCAGCCAGGGGCTGGAGCTTGGCCGCCAGGGTGTGGATGTGGTCCTGCTTGATGTCTGGCTGCCCGATGGCAACGGCCTTGAGTGGCAGGGCGACTTTGCCCATCTGCCCGGTATGCCCGATGTGGTCATCATCACGGGACACGGCGACGGCGATGCCGCCGAGGCGGCCCTGCGTTCCGGAGCCTGGGAGTTTCTGACCAAGCCGCTCAAGGTGCGGGATATAGAGCAATGTCTGCGCCATGTGCTGACTTTTCGCGAAAATCGGGTTCCGGGTCCGGAGTCGCTGCTGGTGGACAGCGGCCATGTGCTGGGCACGGGCATGGGTATGAGCCGCGCCCTCAAGCTTCTGGCCCAGGCCGCGCAAAGCGAGGTCAACGTGCTTTTGCTGGGCGAAACGGGTGTGGGCAAGGAAGTTTTTGCCAAGGCGCTGTACCGCAACAGTGCGCGTGCCGCCAGACCCTTTGTTACCGTAGACTGTGCCTCTCTGCCGGATAACCTTGTGGAAAGCCATCTTTTCGGCCACAGCCGTGGGGCGTTTACCGGGGCCGACCGCGCCCGGGAGGGGCTTTTACTGTCGGCAAACAAGGGTACGCTTTTTCTTGATGAGGTGGGTGATCTGCCCCAGACCATACAGGGGGCCTTTTTGCGGGCGCTGGAATTGCGGCGCTTCAGGCCGGTGGGTGATGTACGCGAGGTCAGCAGCGACTTTCGCCTTGTGGCCGCCACCAACAGGGATATTGAAAGCATGGCCCGGGAAGGGACATTTCGTGCCGACCTGCTCTACCGGCTTCAGGGCATGACCATTGTCATTCCGCCCCTGCGCGAGCGCAGGGACGAGATCCCCGCGCTCACACGGCAGGCCGCAAGCCGGTTTTGCCTGCATAATGACCTGCCGCCCAAGGCTGTGTCGGACGCCATGCTGGATGTACTTATGGAATATTCCTGGCCCGGCAATGTGCGCGAGCTGATTCACAGTGTCGAGCGCGCCTGTCTTGCGGCCGGGCAGGGGGATGAGCTTTTGCCTGCACATTTGCCCACGCGCATGCGTGTGGATGAGGCCCGTCGCCGTATGGGGCGCGGCCCGGACAGCGGCATTGCCGATGTTGCGGGCGGCTCTGCGGCCTCTGTCCTGCATCCGGGGCTGCCCCCTGTGGCGGCGAGTGACGATCTGCCGGATTTGCGCCAATGGAAAGCACGCGCTGAAGAAGTTTATGTGCGGAGCATCTGGGGCGCCAGCAACGGCGACGCGCGCACGGCTGCCGGAATGGCCGGAGTCTCGCGCGGGCACTGGTATGAGCTTATGAAAAAGCACGGCCTGTAGCTGCAGGGGCATCCGGCGCTCAAAGGTCGTACGCCGCCCGGCGGCATACGGACGGTCTGTCGGCACATGTGCTGCCAATGCCCTGTGCGGTCGGGCGGGCCATGCCGCACAGGGCATTGGCCTTGGCTGCCTGCGATGTTTGTGCGTCGGGGCGACGCCTGCGGCTTTGGGGCCGAGAGGCAGGCGGTTCATAAACGAAACGGGCTGCCGTACCGTGTGGTGTCCCAAGGGGAACAGCCGGGGGCCGTACTTCTGCACGTTTCTGTTGGCCCGGTTTGCCGGGATGAAGTTGCCGAAAAATGGCTGTATACGCCATTATCCGGGTGCTGAAAGAAAGGCGGGTGCTGCGGGGCAAGAGTTCTTGCATCGCGGCATAAAAGGCGCTATAGCGAAAAAAACCGGATTATTAAAGGCAATATAACAGCGTATGAACAAGAATTCCATTACCATCAAAGGGTACGTTACGGCGATGCCACGCTCCGTGGATGCGCGGCAGGCCAGGGTGGCCGTGGTTCAGGACGATGTGGAATACCGCATCGTGCCGCGCGGCGCTGGCGTGGATCTGGATGATGCAGTGAGTCTTCCCGTGGAGGTTTTTGGGCTGCTCGAAGAGGCGGACGGCGTAAGCTATCTTGTTGTTCGCGGCTATACGGTGCTTGAAGACGACTCCTGGCTTGAAGAGTAGGTCTTTTTCCGTATCCGCCCGGACCTGCCGGGAAGCTTCCGGCGGACGTTCCCGGCTCTGACGCTTGTTTTTGGGGCGGCATCTGTTGTCTGTTTGCAAAAAGGCGGTTCAGGCCCGCTGCGGGCGCATGCGCGGATCGGGTACGGGCAACACGCACTGACACAGAAATGAAAAAATCCCGCCGGCTGCGGATTGCAGCTGGCGGGATTTTTGCGTCGGGCGCGGTTATTTTTTCATGTCACCGATGAGGCTGCTCAGGTTCTGTGCCTGCCGGGCCAGGTCACTGACGGCAAGGGCCGCCTCGTGCATGGCTTCAGCGGTTTGCTGCACCACATCGTTTACTGTGCTGATGGAGCGGTTGATCTCTTCGCTGGCAACGGACTGCTGCTCGCTGGCCGCCGCAATGGCGTTGACCTGGTCGGCCGTGGCTTCCACCGTACTGACGATTTCTTCCAGAGCCTGACCGGACTGATGGGCGAATTCCGTGGCCTGGCTCACCTGTTCTGTGGCAGTTTCCATCGCGGTCATGCTTTTGGCCGTGCTCGCCTGGATGGAGGTGATGGCTGCGCCCACATCGTGGGTGGAGGCCATGGTTTTTTCGGCCAGTTTGCGCACCTCGTCGGCCACCACGGCAAAGCCGCGTCCTGCGTCTCCTGCGCGGGCCGCCTCAATGGCGGCATTAAGGGCCAGCAGGTTGGTCTGGTCCGCGATGTCGGAGATGACGTTCATGATCTTGCTGATGGCCTGGGCCTGATCATTGAGCTGCCCCATATTTTCCGTCAGGCGCTGCGAAACTTCGTGCACCTGGCTGATGCTGCGTACGGCCTGCTCGACAATGTGCGCCCCGGCTACGGCCTTTTCGCGCGTGTCGTGGGAGCTTGCGGAGGCCTGGGTTGCGTTTTGGGCCACACTCTGCACCGTGGCGTTCATCTGGTTGATGGCTGCCGCGGCCTCGGTGAGGCGCTGGGCCGAATCCATCGCGCCCCTGTCGGACTGCTCGATCTGGGTGGAAAGCTGGGTCGAGGCGGTGCTGACCGCATGGGCCACCTGCTCAAGCCTGTCGGCAGCCACAAGCATGGCGGCAGCTTTGGCCTGCGCGTCCTGCCCGGCCAGTTCGGCCCGGCTTTGGGCGACTCTGGCCTCATTGGCGGCCTCGTCGGCCTGGCGGCTTTTTTCTGCCGTTTCATTGATGAGCTTTTTCAGTTTGTCCACCATATCGCGCAAGGCCCGTTCCAGCAGGGCCACTTCGTCTTTGCCGTCAGGCGTGATGGTTACATCAAGATTGCCTGCGGCCACGGCGCGAGCCTGTCCGGTGATTCCGGCCAGGGGGCGGGTGATGGAGGTGGCCAGGCGATAGGAAAGCGGCACGACAATGAGCAGCAGCGCCGCAAGAAAACCGCCGCCATACGTGCCGAGGGTTCGGGTAAGCAGGCTGCCCATGGTGCTGTGCAGCCTGTTTTCTTCCCTGTCTACATTGTCAATGTACACCCCCGTGCCGATCCAGTAGGGCGTGCCTTCTATTTTTTCCGCATAGCCAAGTTTGAAAACGTCACCGGCGCCGGGTTTGGGAAAGACAAAGTCCACAAATCCACCGCCCTTTGCCGCAGCTTTGTGCAGCTCCACCACGTAGTGTACGCCCTGTTTGTCGGCGGTGCCGGACAGATCCTTGCCGACAAGCTGTTTTTGTGTGGGGTGGGCTACGTTGACGGTGCCTTCATAGACATAAAAATAGCCCGAAGCATCGTCCTCAAAGCGGGATTTTTCTATGTAGTCGGCAATAACGCCCAGCTGCTCCTGTGGGGGCAGCCCCCTGGTCATGGCAGCCAGGCCGAGGGCCGATGCCTGGGTAACGTCCTTGATGCGGGCGCGCTGTGAATCCAGCAACTGGTTTCTGGCAACCGAGGTTCCTTCATCAATGACGTTGCTGGTCATAAAAAAGGACAGGACTGCCATGGCGATGACCATGGCGATCATCAGGGTGACAAAGCAGGTGATCCTTTGGGCGATACTGATATTTCTGAGCATGAGATTCTCCGGCCTTGGGCGGGCGGCTGCGCCCGCCGGGCGGCGATACTGGGCTGGTTTGGGGTGTTGGGGGCATTGGCCGTGGCCGTTTGGTATGTGTCCGTCAATCCGGTCTGCGGAGCACGGCTTTTGGCCTGTGCTCCGGTGCTGTCATACGAAAGAGCGCAAAAATTTCCGCCGTTGCGGTGAGCCAGGCAAACCGGCTTTTTCCGGACAGGGATGCCTGTGGGCGCAATGGCGGAACGCTTTCGTAAATGGGAAGAGTCTGCTGGTGCATGATCTGAAAAAAAAGAATGGGCAAGCCATGCCTGCACAGACGCAGCACTTCGCCACGCTGGACACTGGCAGGCGTTCGGCATGGCGGCGCATGGCAGCACCCTGAGGGCAAGTGTACCCCTCAGGCTGCTGTTACGTAAAAAGAATTATTTACCGTACCTGTTGTTGTGTATTTTCGCAACAGCCCAAGGGGCCGCGTGGTACGGGAGGCTGTTTTACCCGGGGGCATTGCCGTAGCAGCAGAAAGTGGACCATAAAAGCAAGCCCCGGTGCAGAAGCGCCGGGGCTTGCTTTTTAACATCATGGCGGAGGGGGAGGGATTTGAACCCCCGGAAGGCTCACACCTTCAACGGTTTTCAAGACCGCCGCGATCAACCGCTCTGCCACCCCTCCGCAGGGTGGGCACATGAGTGCCAGCACTGCTAGTAATGTATTCCGGGCTGAAATTCAACATACACGGCTGTAAAGATGCCCGCTGTTTTTGGCCCGGCCCTGCACGCGCGGCAGCGCATGCTTTTTGCGGAAAAAAAGACGGCGCATTATCCCGTGAGGAAACGCGCCGTCAAAAACTCGATACGCCGTAATTATTTAATGGCGTCTTTCAGGCCCTTGCCGGGCGTGAACTTGGCAACTTTGCTGGCCGGAATGGTGATTTCCATGCCGGTGCGGGGGTTGCGACCCTTGCGGGCGGCGCGTTCCACAACCTTGAAGCTGCCGAAACCGGTGAAGGTTACGGATTCGCCGGCAGCAAGGGCTTCGCGCAGGGCGGCAACAACGGCGTCAAGGGCTTCTTCGGCCTTGGCCTTGGTGGGAAGACCAGCTTTGGCATGGATTTTTTCGACAAGCTCAGCTTTAGTCATGATTCTTACTCCATAAAAGGATTTTGGTTTGTTCCCTGATTATCCATATCGGGCGGCACATCGGCATGGCCGGGGAGGTGGCCCGACGGGCCATTCTCGCATGGGACAGTCGCGCTATGCCGACCCGGACATACGCGCGCCATGGGAATTTACAGGCAGTGACGCTTTTAGCGCCGTCAGACTGTAGTCTCATTACGTTAGCGGCGTTTTCCTGTCAACGAAAAAGCACTGAATGCCGCGTCTGCTCTGGCTTTTCGTCTTTATCGGGCAGAAAGTTTTTCACAAGCATGCCCGGAATGCCGTAAAAAGACACGGATAGTATAATGAAATAATTGAAAATAAACCACACCCTACAAGTCGACCAGCGTAACCTCGTTTTCGGCCATTTTACGGCCCAGAAAAAGGCTGCCTGTGCGGATAAAGCGGGCCACATGGTCTGTGGTCAGAAAGCGGCTTTGCCCGGTGCGGCATGACATGCCTGCGGCGCCTGTGCCTTCCCGGGTATCGGGGTGAAGCATCTCCAGCCGGGCCAGTTCGCCAGCCACCACCTGGGCTGTAATGGCGGCAGAGTCCACAATGCGTACATCCGGACCCACCACATGCCGCAAGGCTCCTTGCAGCAGGGGGTAATGGGTGCAGCCAAGCAGCAGGGTGTCCGGCTGTACCGGCGCGTTCGCCGCTCCGGCGGCCGCACGGGGCTGTGCAGTGCTTGCAGCATCGTTGCTGCCGTTTGCACCGTTGGTATCAGGGGCGCAGAAAAAACCTTCCAGATAGCGCCGGGCCACGCCTTCCACCAGCGGGCCGTCCATCCATCCTTCTTCGGCCAGGGGAACAAAAAGATTGCAGGCGCGTCCCAGCACCACGGCTTCGGGCCGGATGCGCGCTATGGCCTGCTGATATGCGCCGCCGTTGATGGTGGCTTCTGTACCCAGTACCACTATATGCCCGTTGCGGCTGGCCTGGGCCGCTGCCTGCGCCCCCGGCTCCACCACGCCCAGAACGGGCAGGGGGGCAAAGTGTTGGCGCAGGGCCGGCAGGGCGGCGGCTGTGGCCGTATTGCAGGCTACCACCAGCATTTTTACGCCCATATCCACCAGCTTTTGCGCGGCCTTGAGCGTATAGCGCACGATGGTGTCAGGCCCTTTGGTTCCATAGGGCAGGCGGGCGGTATCGCCAAGGTAGAGCAGATCCTCGCCGGGCAGACGATGGTTCAGGGCCTTGAGTACGGTGAGGCCGCCCATGCCGGAGTCAAAAAGGCCGACAGGCAGCCGCGAGCTTTGATTCATGCTGCGTCCTTTGTAATGGCCGCGCATGAACAGGGTGCGCGGCCGCTAAAAAGCTTGGCCCAGATAACGCAGGGCTGTAAAGAGCAAAATGACGGCCAGCAGGCACTTGAGCGCCGTGGCCGGCACATGCTTCTGGCAGCGTGCGCCAAGATACATGCCGCACATGCCGCCCAGGCCCACCAGTATGCCCATTCTCCAGTCAGGAGCAATGGCCATGCCGGGGTACAGGGGGGCCAGCAGCGAATAAAAGCTTACGCCCGCCACCGAAGTAAGAAAGGTGGCAAAAAGGGTGGCCCCGGCCACGGCATAAACCGGAAGCGCGAAAAAAGAAACCAGAAAAGGCGCCATGATAGCCCCGCCGCCAATGCCGTAAACACCGCCGATAAGCCCCACAACAAGGCTCAGCAGGGCCAGCCTGGGGGTGGAGACCACATGTTTTTTCTCCTGAAAGGCAAATGACAGGCTGCGGGTATTCCATTCCAGAACGCGACAGCAGTTTGCCGGCGCGTCAGGCCCCGCGCACCTGTCGTCCTTGCCGGCCACTGCTGCGTCGGACGTGCCCGGGGCGCCGTGCAGCTTCATGCCCGGGCTTTCAGCCTGGCGACCCTTCCAGACGGCGCGGGCCATGCGTCCGCCCACGTACAGCAGTACAAGGCCTGCAAAAATCTTGAATTTGTCCGGGTCCGGCAGCCAGTTGACACGGATGAGCGCCCCCAGAAATACCCCGGGCAGTGTTCCGGCCGCTACCGTAAGCGCCAGCGGCCATATGAGCCGCCCTTCGCGCCAGTAGCGCCAGACGCCGGGCGGGCAGGCCAGGATGTTGAAAAACTGGTTGGTGGCGCTGACGCTGGGGTTCACATAGCCCAGTACGCTCATATGAAAAGGCAGCAGCAAGAACGCCCCGGAGATGCCGCCCATAGAGGTAAAAAACGAAATGCAAAGGGCTGCACCAAAAGGGATGAAGGGGTTGCACTCGATGCCGGCAGTGGGAAAATACATGACGGCCTCCGCAGTTTGTCAGAACACTGTTATAAAACAGCAAGTAAAAATAGCCAGATATGATATATAATGTTCACGGTTTTTATAATAATCGTGAATATTGATTTTGTCACTATGGATTGTCCGCGTTTTCTGCGGCGGGAGCCGGCCCGGTGTTCCGGTTCAGTCCCGGCACGCCTGGTGCATCCGGGCCGGTGGTGTCTGTTATGGCGCGTTGCCTGCTGCCCTGCAAAAATGTATGCTTGCCGCTTCTCAGCGCACCTGACGGCGGCCTGCGGGATCCGTCGCACAACAATGAAGGAAGCACCATGCTGGCCATTCTGGATTACAAGGCGGGCAATCAGACAAGCGTGCGCCGCGCTCTGGAGCACCTCGGCGTACCATGCGCCATAACAGCCGACCCGGCAATGCTCGAAAGTGCCGCGGGAGTGATCTTTCCTGGTGTGGGCGCGGCTGGGCAGGCCATGTCTGCACTGGCCGAAGCCGGACTGGACAAGGCCCTGCACCACGTGGCGCGACGCGGTCAGCCTTTGCTCGGCATATGCCTGGGCTGTCAGATCCTGCTGGAAAGCAGCGAGGAAAATGCCGCAAAAACCCTCGGTATTGTTCCCGGTGTCTGCCGCCGGTTTGAAGACCATATGCGGCAGGAGGACGGCTCTGCGGCTCCGGTTCCGCATATGGGCTGGAACAGCATTGAGGCTGTGGCTCCCTGCGTTCTGCTTGACGGTATTGACCCCGCGTCCGAGTATTATTTTGTACACAGTTATTATGTGGAGCCTGATCCCTCGCTGGTGCTGGCTACCACTACCTACGGGCGCACGTTCTGTTCCCTTTACGGGCGCGACGGCCTCTGGGCCGCGCAGTTTCATCCCGAAAAAAGCGGCAGGCCCGGCTTGCGCCTGCTGGGCAATTTTTACGAATATTGCCGTCAGTCCCGGCAGGAGGCGCGCCATGCTCAGTAAACGGGTCATCCCCTGTCTTGATGTACGCAACGGCCGCCTGACCAAGGGGGTCAAGTTTGTGGGCAACGAGGATATCGGCGATCCCGTGGAAAGCGCCCGCCGCTACTACGAAGAAGGCGCGGACGAGATCGTCTTTTACGACATCACGGCGTCAGCCGAGGCGCGCGGTATTTTTCTGGATGTTGTGGAGCGCGTGGCTGAACAGATATTCATCCCCTTTTCCGTAGGTGGCGGCATTTCCAGCGTGGCCGATATGCGGGCCGTACTGCTGGCCGGGGCGGAGAAAGTCTCCATCAATTCTGCGGCGGTGAAAAATCCCCGGCTTATCGGCGACGGGGCGGATGCCTTCGGTTCCCAGGCTGTCGTGGTAGGCATGGATGTGCTGGCCGTGCCGGAAAGTCCAGAAATTCCTTCCGGCTACGAGATTGTCATCCACGGCGGGCGCAAGCGCATGGGGCTGGACGCCATCGCCTGGGCGCGCCGCTGTCAGGAACTGGGCGCGGGCGAACTGTGCGTGAACTCCATTGATGCCGACGGCACCAAGGACGGCTACGAACTGAAGCTTACCCGTGCTATTGCTGATGCCGTTTCTTTGCCGGTCATTGCTTCCGGTGGGGCGGGCGAACCCCGGCACATGCTGGAGGCCGTGACCGGCGGCGGGGCCTCGGCGGCACTTATCGCCTCCATTGTACATTACGGGCAGTACAGCATACGCCAGTGCAAGGAGTATATGGCCGCCCACGGGGCGCGGATGCGCCTGACCTGGTAACGGCAGCCCGCCAGCAGCCGACCGGATGGTTCCGGATGGGCGCCGGATGGCTGCCCACGAGGTATCGTGGGCGAAATATTTCCGGAAGACGGGCTTGATCCCGGCCGTGCCTCGATGCAGCTTTTGCCCACCCGGCGTGGTGTGTGCCAGATACTGGGCGCGAACCGGCGCGCCCGGAAGGCAGGTGGCCTGTGCGCCTGCTGCCCGACATCCCGGACAGGAGGCATTGTGACAAATCGCGATGCTGCCCGGTCCTGCGGCGGAAAGCCCGCCGTATCCACCGGGCAGGCGGCCTTGCCGCAAGGGCTTGCCCGGCTGCTGGCTGATCTGCCGGCGCTGGCCGTAGCCTTTTCCGGCGGTATTGACAGCCGTTTTCTTTGTCATGCCGCCTTGCTGTGTGGCTGTGACGTGCTGGCCGTGCACGCGCGCGGCCCGCATGTTCCGGCAGAAGAGAGCGACTCGGCGCAGGTATGGGCGCGGGCGCGCGGTCTGCCTCTGCTGGTGGTGGATTTTGATCCGTTGTCCCTGCCGGAAGTGGCCGTCAACAGCCGCCAACGGTGCTACGCCTGCAAGCAGGGGCTGCTGAAGGCTATTGCAGGTGCTCTGGCCCACACCGGAAAGATGGCCGGCAATGCGCCTGCGGGTAAGGACCCCCACGGTACGCGCCTGCTGTGTGACGGCAGCAATGCCGATGACCTCACAGCCTTTCGTCCCGGCCTGCGCGCCCTGAAAGAGGCGGGAATCATATCACCGCTGGCGGAGGCGGGCATGGGCAAAGAGGCCATACGGGCTGCGGCCCGTGCTGCGGGGCTGGATAATCCGGATCAGTGCGCCCGCCCCTGCCTGTTGACCCGTCTTGCCTATGGGCTTGCGCCGCAAAAGGATGTTCTGCGCCGTATTGCCGCCGTTGAAAGCAGCCTTGCGGCCCTGCGCGGCGGCGGGGATGTGGGCGGTATTGCTCCCGGGCCTGTGGCGGGCTGCGCTCTGGGTGATTTTCGCCTGCGTCTCGTCCCGCAGCCGGTTTTGCAGGCACAGTTTCTGCCCGAAGCCCTTGCGGCGTCCGTGCGACGCATCCTGGAAGCGCACGGTTTTATGGACTGTGAGCTGCTGGTCGGGCAGGGTGTAAGCGGTTTTTTTGACAGACCGCCCGTGCAGCCCTGAGCGGAGTCGGCCTGCCCGCGTGACGCAGCCGATGCGCCCGGCATGCTTTTCCGCCCTGCACACCGCGTTGCGCCTTCACGCAGGGCTGGACTTTGCACTTAAAAGGGCCTATGAATACCCACTTATATCAATGGGGCTTACCCTGGAGGACATTATGGCTCACAAGAAAATCGAACGTAAGAAAGAACTGGACCGTCGCCGTCATCGTCGTGCGGAGCGCCTGAAGCAGCGCGTGCGTGAAGCCAAGGCTGCTGCCAAGGCGTAACTGTTTCTGGATAACCGCCTGCCGCAAAACGTGTTTCGTTCAGCGGGATCAGGGAAAAGGCTGGGAGCGCCATCGCAGGTGTTTTGCCGGGACTTTTCTGGTATCCCGAAAAAAACAGCGTCTTTTGCGGGCGCTACTTATTTAGCAACAGCGCACCGGTTTTTCAGGCCCCTGGGCCTGCCGGGGACTGCCCATGCAGTCCTCTTGCACCGTAGGCAAGTTGAGACTGGCCGGGACTGTTCCCGGCGGTCTTTTCGCATGCGCATTGCCTGAATGCCTGCGCGGCATGTCTTCAGCCTGTTGCTCCGGGCCTGCCCGTATTGCCCGGCGGGACTTCTGCCGTGCCGGTAGTCCGGGGTTTTCAGTAAAGGTGCTTTTCGCCATATGGGCATTTTTGTTGCAGATACATAAATGCTTCAGCGCCGCGTACAAACGCAGCACCCGCAGAGTAGCGCGGGCCTTGCCGCAAGATGTCTTTCGGCAGGGCGGTTTCTGAAGTGCCGCACATTTCAGAAACGACCCTTCTGTAGTGCGTGTGGGGCGTTCGTACCTCATGCACCGGCGGGGCGCTGCCGCTATAACCATCAAATCAATCTGCGCTAGTGTGATCATGCCTATTTACGAATATCAGTGTTCCAAGTGTCAGCACAGGTTTGAGGAGTGGGTGAAAAGTCCCTCCGATCAGGGCGAAGAGCCTTGCCCCAAGTGCGGCGCGGCCTCTCCGCGCATAATGTCGCAGACATCTTTTGTGCTCAAGGGGGGCGGCTGGTACGTTGATGACTATGGCTATCGCAAGGGCATAAAGGAAGAAGGCGGCGCGTCCTCTTCCTCTTCTCCCTCTCCGGCGGAGGCCTCTCCGGCCGCGCCGGCCGCACCCGCACCTGCCGCCGCCCCGGCGGCCGCTCCCGCAACCCCGGCCCCTGCTGCCGGCCCCGCGAAAACGGATTCATGAGGCTGTCATGATCGAACGCTATACCCGCCCGGAAATGGACCGTATATGGACTTTGAAAAACCGCTATCAGGCATGGCTTGACGTTGAGCTGGCCGTTTGCCGGGCGTGGAGCGAAATGGGCCGGATCCCGGCCGAGGCCGTTGCCGTCATCTGCGACAAGGCTGCCATTGATGTGGACCGCATTCTCGAAATCGAGGAAGTAACCCGCCATGACGTCATCGCCTTTCTGACCTCGCTGGAAGAAAAGGTAGGGCCGGATGCGCGCTACATCCACCTGGGCTGCACCTCGTCAGATATTGTGGACACGGCCAACGCCCTGCTGCTGGTGCAGGCGGGCGAACTGATTCTCAAAGACATACGCGGGCTTCTGGGCAGCATTGAATCGCTGGCCCGGCGCCACAAGGGTGTGCTGTGCATGGGCCGCACCCACGGCATCCACGCGGAACCCACCAGCTTCGGCCTCAAGATGGCCGGTTTTTACGCCGAATTTTCGCGTCACCTGGCGCGGGTGGAAGCCGGGCTTGAGAGCGTGCGCGTGGGCAAGATATCGGGCGCGGTGGGCACATACGCCTTTTTGTCGCCCGAACTGGAAGCGCGCGCCCTGGGCCATCTGGGCCTTGGGGTTGATCCGCACTCCACCCAGATAATCCAGCGCGACCGCTACGCCCACTTCTTTACCTCTCTGGCGATTCTGGGCGGCGGCATAGAGCGCCTTTGTGTGGAACTGCGCCATCTGCAGCGCACCGAGGTGCTGGAAGTGGAAGAGGGCTTTGCCAGAGGGCAGAAAGGCTCCTCGGCCATGCCGCACAAAAAGAACCCTATTTCGGCAGAAAACATGACCGGGCTTTCACGCCTGCTGCGTACCAACGCCCTTGCCGCTCTGGAAAACCAGGCTCTCTGGCATGAGCGCGACATCAGCCATTCGTCGGTAGAGCGCGTTATCATGCCCGATTCCACCATACTGGCCGACTACATTCTTGCGCGCCTTACCCGCCTTCTGGACGGCCTTGTGGTCAAGCCCGACCGCATGCGCGAAAATATGGACCGTTCTTTTGGCCTGTATTTTTCGCAGCGTGTGCTCACGGCGCTTGTGTCCGGCGGGCTGCCGCGCCAGCAGGCCTACGAGGCCGTGCAGCGTCTTGCCATGCAGAGCTGGGAAAGCCGCGTGCCTTTCCCCGATCTTGTGCGCGCCGATGCGGATATGAGCAGCCGTCTGGGCGAAGCCGCCCTGAAAGACCTTTTTGATCCTTCCTATTACCTGCAACACGAAGATGAAATTTTCGCCCGCGTGTTTGCTGAAAGCCCTGCCCGGGCCTAGCCGAGGTTGTTCATGAGCGTTTGCACCCAAGAGCATATGATGGAACTTAAACGCCGTCTCGCGCGCCTGCTGGTGGAAAAATCCTATCGTGAAGGGGATTTTATGCTGGCTTCAGGCCGCAGAAGCGACTATTATTTTGACTGTCGTGTAACGGCCTTGCACGCCGAAGGCTCCTGGCTTATCGGCACGCTGTTCAACCACATGCTCCGCGATCTGGATATCCGGGGTGTGGGCGGCATGACCATGGGGGCAGATCCGCTGGTTTCCGCCACTACGGTTGTTTCGCATGAGCAGGGCAGGCCCCTGCACGGCCTGCTGGTGCGCAAAGAGGCCAAAGGTCACGGCACCGGGCAGTTTGTGGAAGGACTTGGCAATTTTAACGCAGGCGATCGCGTTGCCATGCTGGAAGATGTGGTCACCACGGGCGGTTCGCTGCTCAAGGCCTGTCACAGGATCAGCGACGCAGAGCTGAACATTGTTGCTGTGTGCGCCATTCTGGACAGGGAGGAAGGTGGCCGTGAAAAGCTCCGTGAGGCGGGATATGAACTGCTTGCCCTCTTCACCCGCGCGGAACTGGTGGCCCTTGCGCGCTGAGTGCACCCAGGCGGAACCTGACGCAGCAGCCCTCGGGGCTGTCGTGCCTGAGGGGACTTCGCGGGCGTCTTGTTTGCCGTACGCGGACGGGCGCACGCCCGTCCGGCACATCATGACGCGCTTTTCCACCACGGCTCCCACGACCCGTCAGGGGGGGCGCGTCTTGTGCCGCAGCATGGCTGTCCGGCGTTTTGCCGTTTTTCTTTTTTCTCTTTGCGCCCTGCGGGCCTTGCCGGGTCTTGCAGCGGCGCTTTTGTGCGTTCTTGCCGCGTCCGGATACGCGCGCGCCGATAACTGGCAGGCTTCGCTATATAACGAGGGCCTGCCTTCCCATCTGGTGGCTGTGGATAAAAACCGCCAGACCTTCATGTTTTTCGAGAAAAAAAGCCCTCTCAAGCTCCGCTATACCTACCCCTGCACCACCGGACAGCTGACCGGCGACAAGAAGGTGCTCAACGACCTGCGCACTCCCGAGGGTGTCTACTTTGTGGAGTACAAGATCGCCAGCGGGCTGGATTTCAAAGAATACGGGGGCATAGCTTATACGCTCAACTATCCTAACCCCGTGGACAAACTGCGTGGCAAAACCGGCCACGGCATATGGATTCACAGCAAGGGCCTGGGCATTGAGCCGCTTTCAACACGGGGCTGCGTGGCTATCGGGCTGAAAGAAATTGACGAGGTTGGCCCGAGCCTTGTACCCGGAACCGCCGTGGTGCTGGCGGAACGTCTGGATGAAACCACCGTGCCGCAGCCGGATAACGGCACGGCCCGTGAATTGCGGCGGCTCATGCAGGCATGGAGCAATGCCTGGGCCGGGCGCTCATCCAGGATGTTTGAATTTTATGATGCCGATGCGTACAGCAAGGCCATGCCCGAAAGCTTCGCCGCTTTCAGGCTGAACAAGGAACGTCTGTTCAAGATCCTCAGTTTTATCAAGATTTACAACCGTAAAATTCACGTGCTTGAGGGGCCGGGCTATTGGGTTACCTGGTCCGAGCAGTTTTATACCGCATCCAATCTTTCCACTGAAGGTGTCCGCCGTCTGTACTGGCAGCGCGGTGACGACAAGAAGTTCCGCATTGTCGGTATGGAATGGAGCCCCCGTGATCTTGGTATGCGGGCTGCTTACCAGAAAGGCCAGCTTGTGGCCGAAGCGCCGTTGCAGACGGCTTCGGACGCTGACTCCGAGGCGCCCCTGCCGCCGCGTCTGGATATGCCTGAGAGCGCCGCTGACGGCACGGAAGTTGTAGCCGCCAGCGCCGCCGATGGGAGCAAGGCAGGCGGCAAGGCGTCTGCTGAAGCCGCTGCGCCGGGTAAATCCGTTGCACTCAGCGAGCCTCTTGTTCCCCGTCGCATGCAGGCCCCGCCCCCGGCGGAAGTGAACTGGGGCGCGCGCCCCGCCATGGAAGATTCAGCCAGGGTTGCCGCCGAGCAGCGGGCCGCCGAAGAACTTGCTGCCCGGCAGCGTGCGGAAGAAGAGCGCGCCGCAGCGCAGCGCCTTGCCGAAATCCGTGCTGCGGAAGAACGCGCGGCTGCCGTAAAAGCCGAGGCCGAGCGCTTGGCCGCTGAGCAGGCCGCTGCTGAAAAAGCCGCTGCCGAAGCTGAAGCGCAACGCTTGGCGCAACTTGCCGCAGAAAAACTTGCCGCAGAAAAGCTTGCTGCGGAACGCGCAGCGGCAAAGGCCGAAGCCGAACGTCTGACTGCCGAAAAAGCCGCTGCTGAAAAGGCCGCCGCTGAAGCCGAGGAGCAACGCCTGGCGCAAGCGGCCGCAGAAAAACTCGCTGCGGAAAAACTGGTTGCGGAGCAGCTTGCTGCCCAGCGCGCCGCCGAGGAACTGGAAGCCAAAAAGCAGGCAGCCCTTGCCGCGCAGGATCTGCGCCTTACTCCGGAGCTGCGCACCCAGTTGCAACAGGCTGTGAGCGGCTGGAATGCGGCCCTTGCCGCCCGTTCGCCGGCTCTTGCCGACTTTTACGATCATGCGCGCTTCAACCGTGAACCCGGGGCGCCACGCGGCCTTTCCTATAATGCCGCATGGCGTGAGCTTGAAAAGCATCTGGGCGCGCCCTGGCTGCGTTACATCAGCCGCAAACCTTCTTTCGAGGTGCAGGGCAAGTTGGCGGTTAGCCGCTGCGAAGAGCTTGTGGCCGGTCCTCACGGTTTGAGCGAGGGCGTACGCACGCTATGGTGGCGCAAGGGCGACAACGGCGACCTGCGTATTGTGGCCTCGCAGTTCCAGCCCGATGAGCTGGGCCTGGCCGCCGACTATCTGGATCAGGTAAGCGGCGCGGTAAGCGATGCCATTGAAGGCTGGCGCAAGGCCTGGGAAGCGGGCAACCTGGATGCCTATATGGCCTACTATACCGACAGTGCCGTGCAGCAGGGCCGCTGGGGGGCCAAAAATATCCGCCGTCAGAAAGAAGGGCTGTGGTCCCGTGTGCAGCCGACCCTTGTGCAGCTTTCCGGCTTGCGGCTGGTGGCGGACAAGGCCGGCATACGCGCCGATATGGGGCAGACCTATGCCGACAGCGCCGGGCACAGCGACAGGGGAACAAAAACCCTGCTCCTGCAGTATGACGGCAAGAAATGGCTTATCACGCGTGAAGACTGGACGGCGGCTCCCGCCGCTGCCCCTGCGCCCGGAGGAGGCAGGCCTTGAAATACAAGGAAAGCCTTTCCATCATCTTTATGAGGGATAACGGTCCCCGGCGCAGTTTTCGTGTTCGCCGGGGCCGTTTTTACGCGGCGCTGGTCTTTTTCGCCTGCCTGCCTGTGCTGAGTTCTGTTCTGGGCTGGCATTGCTGGCAGCTCTGGCAGGAAAATGCCGCGCTGCGCGCGAATGTGCTGCGCTTTGAAAGCGACTATCAGGGCGCACAGGCCACGGCAGAGCGCCTTGAGCATCTTGAAGAACTGCTGCGCGAAGAAGATGTGCAGGGGCGCGATCTTGTGCTGCGCCGTCTGGGCGGGGGAGAACCCGCCGTGGAAGCCCCCCCGGCAGACAGGGATGAGAACGGCAAAAGCGAGGCGCTGCGCGGTGCGGAGGGGCCGGGGCATGAGGACTTTCCTGCCATTGACCTTGATTACGTCAAAGTGGGCAATGTGCAGGTGCGCGCCCTGCGCGGCGGCAAGCTGCGCCTTGCCCTTGATTTGCGCAATACCGACAACCAGCGGCTGGCTTCCGGATCTGTGTCCGGCACGCTGATCACGGCTGACGGGGCAAAGCACCCTCTGAGTTTTGACCCGGAAAACGTAGGTGACTTTCGCATCAGCCGCTTCAAACGCACGGTCATTGTGGTGCGCCTGCCGGGACGCCTTGATCTGGTGAATGCCCAGGTCATTCTTGAGGTGCGCAATCAGGATGAAAGCGTGGTATACCGCAATATTTTTCCTGTGGAACACTAGGGCAATCAACGCTTCAAATACTTGCTTAACGGCCGGCAAAGCCGCCCTGCAATCATTTGGCGACAAGGATTTGTCTCCAAATCCTTATCGAGCACTTTACCTTTGAAAAAACTCAAATGCTCTGTGTGACGGGCAGTGGTACGCTGCGGCGGGCATTGCGTGACACGCAGGAATAATGGGAAAGGGCTTAGCCTTCGAGAGGGGGGTAAAATTTTTTCTCGAAGGGCCGGCTTCTCTTTCGCATTGCCTGTCGCGCAGACGGCCCCGTCTCCCTCAGGTCAGGGAAATGCTTATAACAGATTGAAACAGGAAGAAATGTTCTGGGGCGGGGGTGCGAAGGGGGGGGACCCCTTTTGCAATAGGGTCCCCTCCACAAGGCATTTCAAAGTAAACGTGCTCTAACCCGCCAACGGCTACGCGGTCCGCGTGGCGTTATAGAAATTGATCAGGCAGCCATCAAGGATGATCTGGCGTTCGTCATCGGTCAGATCCTTGAGGGTAAGGGCAATCTGCTCGCTCGTGCCGTTTTCGCGCACAATATGGGCCAGCAGGGTAGGTTCGGCCTCCTGCACGGCTTTACGTACGTGCGGTACGGCAAGCCAGTCGCCAATCTGAAGCACATCAGCAAGATCCGCATCAACAATGAAGGGCAGCATACCCCAGTTGATCAGGTTGGAGCGGTAGCGCTTTGTGGCGTATTCCACGGCCAGGTTGGCCCATCCGCCCAGTACTTTCTGGCAGGAGGCCGCCTGTTCGCGGGCCGAGCCATCACCGGGTTTGACGGCAAAGATGGTGGAGCCGATGCCCACGTCCGCAAGGTCGGTTCCGTTTTGTGGAATATTCAGACCGCAGATGGCAAAGAGCGCGCGTACCCGGGCCACAAGGTCCGCATCGGCGGCATTGGACAGCCGTGTCTTTTCAAGGGCGTTAACGGTTTTGGCTCGCTCCACATAGCCGGGATCCTTGCGCGACAGGGTGTACTCTGCCAGCTTGAGCGGGTTGGAACGCAGGGATGAAGTCTCGCCCGAGGGGATAAGCTCATCCGTGGTGGTCACGGGGTCGGTGATAACACTGGCGACCTGAAGCAGCAGATGTTCGGGCAGAGCGCTCATGGCGGGCCAGTCCGCAATATTGGGACCAAAAATCAGCGGTGTTTCGGGCTTGGCCTGACCAAAGCCGTTATACACGCGACGGTGGTAGATCAGCGGCTCAAAACGGTAATCAAGGCTGATGCCCGCAAGGCCGGGGGCGCTCCAGTCCAGGTCCGTGGCGGGGGTCAGGCGGCCGCCGTTGGCCGCCGTGGCAGCGATGGAACGGGCGTCCATGAGAGCTACGGCGGAGAGCTGCCCGTTGGCAGGCTTTGACCCTTCGCGGTTGGGGAAGTTGCGGGTGGTGTGGCGAATGGACAGGGCGCCGTGAGCCGGAGTATCGCCCGCACCGAAACAGGGACCGCAGAAGGCGTTTTTCATCACTGCGCCCGCAGCCATCAGTTTGGCCGTGGAGCCGTTGTTGACCAGAGCCAGCCCCTGTGGCTCGCTGGCAGGGTAGACGGACAGGCTGAAGGCAAGGTTCCCCGTGCTTTTGCCGTCCAGAATGGCGGCGGCCAGAGTGATGTTTTCAAAGCTGCCGCCCGCGCAGCCCGCAATGATGCCCTGGTCAACCCACAGGCCGCCATCGCGGATTTTTCCGCAAAGGTTGAGGCCCCTGGCAGCATCGCCAAACTGGCGGCGGGCCTCGTCTTCCACATGGGCCAGCAGCTCTGGGGCATGCCTTGCAACCTCGGCTACGGGGTAGGCATTGCTGGGGTGAAAGGGCAGGGCCATCATGGGCACGATCTTGCCGAGATCAATGCGGATAAGACCATCGTAGGCTGCCGGGCCTTCAAGGCGCAGTTCGGCGTAGTCGCCGGGGCGGCCGTGCTGCTCAAGGTAGCGGGCCACCTTGGCGTCTGTGGTCCAGATGGACGAAAGACAGGTAGTTTCGGTGGTCATGACATCGATGCCGCAACGGTATTCCACCGAAAGGCCTTCCACGCCGGGACCCATAAATTCCAGCACCTTGTTTTTCACAAACCCGTTTTTGAAAACAGCGGCGATAAGGGCCAGGGCCACGTCCTGCGGGCCTACACCGGGGCGTGGCGTGCCTTCGAGCCATACGGCGATTTTCTGCGGGTCGGCCACGTCATAGGTCTTGCCGAGAAGCTGTTTGACCAGTTCCGGCCCGCCTTCGCCCACAGCCATGACACCCAGTGCGCCGTAGCGGGTATGGCTGTCGGAACCAAGGATCATGCCTCCGCATTTAGTCATCATTTCGCGCACATACTGATGTATGACCGCCAGATGCGGGGGAACGAAGATGCCGCCGTACTTCTGGGCGGCCGCAAGACCGAAGAGGTGATCGTCTTCGTTGATGGTTCCGCCTACGGCGCAAAGGCTGTTGTGGCAGTTGGTGAGGGCGTAGGGAACGGGAAATTCCGTAAGGCCGCTGGCCCGCGCTGTCTGGATAATGCCCACATATGTGATGTCGTGCGAGGCCAGAGCGTCAAAGCGGATGCGCAGCACGTTTTCCCCTGCCGGGGCTGTATTGTGCGCGGAAAGAATGCGTGCGGCCAGGCTGTTTTTGCGCGCGGCCTCCACATCCACGCCCTTGGCGCGAGCCTCTTCGGCGTTGCGGATGGTGTTTCCATCAATGACAACGGCATTGCTTATAAGTTCAATCATGGTGGCAGACCTTTTTGCTGGGTTTTGAGGCCGCTGGCGCGACGCTGGTTAGCGGGACTGCGCCGCGGCCAGTTTGAGGCCGAAGGCTATGAAAATAAAACCTGTAAAGCGTTGCAGCCAGAGCTGAAAGCGACTGTTTTCAAAGATATGACGCACACGGCCGAGTATGTAGGCCAAGGGCACATACCAGAGCAGGCACAGGGCCGACAGTATGCCGCCAAGCTCCAGAAACTGCGGGCCAAGCGGAGCGTGCGGATTCATGAACTGCGGCAGAAACGTCAGGAATATGATGACGGCCTTGGGGTTCAGGGCATTGGTCAGAAAGCCCTGACGAAAAAACGACCACCACTGGCGGCCCGTAAGGCGTGGAGCGGCTGCGGGTTTTTTCATGAGGCCGTGCGCCAGGGCATGCTCTTTCAGGTCGTCAGCCTGCGGAGCAACCCTCACCACCGCCGCGCTGGCCTGGCGCCCATGACGCAATGCCTGGATGCCGAGCCAGATAAGGTAGGCCGCGCCCACGTATTTCAGGATGCTGAACCACAACACGGACTGCGCGATGATGGCGGAAATGCCGAGCATGGCGGCCGTGGTATGTACGCCTATGCCCAGGGCCACACCACAGGCTGCGGCCTGCCCCTGGGGGCGGCCGTTGAGCAGCGATATTTTGGCGATAAGGGCAAAGTCCGGTCCCGGCAGCATGACCAGCAGTGCCGCCATGGGTACGAACAACAGCAGGTTTTCCAGTGAAATCATGTGTGTTTTCCTGCCCTGCGGGGCGGCATGGCGCATCAGTGCGGTCAGATGCGCCATGCCTTCTGGGGATGTTCTTGCCGTTGTTGCGGCGTACTGTCCAAAAATCCCTGAAAATTGAGGGATATTTTTGTAACCTACACGGCAAATAGCGTTTTGGCTTTTTGGCCCGTGCGCCGCACGGCATTCTGCGGTAGGCGTGCCATGCCGGCACTGCGCCGGGCCTGTTTCGCCAGCACGGCTGCTACAGGTTGGTCCCGATGATGTCGCCAAACTCCTTGCAGCCCACCACGCGGGATCCGGTAACCTGGGCGGCCAGGTCTTCGGTAACGGCCTTGCCCGCAATGGCCTTGGCCACGGCCCTGCGGATGCGCCCGGCGGCATCGTGCTGGCCCAGGTGCTCAAGCATGAGCGCGCCGCACAGGATAACGCTGCCGGGATTGGCCTTGTCCTTGCCCGCGATGGTGGGGGCAGTGCCGTGGGTGGCTTCGTAGAAGGCCAGCGTGTCGGACATGTTCACGCCCGGTGCAAGGCCGAGGCCGCCCACCTGGGCCGCCAGCGCATCGGAGATATAGTCGCCGTTGAGGTTAGGCGTTGCCAGCACCTGATACTGCTCGGGGCGCAACAGCGCCTCCTGGAACATGGCGTCGGCTATGCGGTCTTTGACCACAAGGCGCCCGGCCACGGGTTCTTTTTCGGTGCAGGTGCAGTCGCCGAATTCCTGGGCGGCCACGTCATAGCCCCACTGGCGAAAAGCGCCTTCGGTGAATTTCATGATGTTGCCCTTGTGCACAAGGGTGAGGCTTTCCTGCTTCTGGTCCAGGGCAAAGCGCAGGGCGCGGCGCACAAGGCGCTTGGAGCCTGCTTCCGTCATGGGTTTGATGCCCACGGCAGCGTCGTCGCCGACCTTGGTCACGCCCAGCTCATCGCGCAGAAAGGCCACAAGTTTGCGCGCCTCGGGGGTGTTGGCGGCAAATTCCACACCCGCGTACACGTCTTCGGTATTTTCACGAAAGATGACCATGTTGACGCGCTCGGGATGCTTGACCGGGGTTTCCAGCCCTTCAAAGTGGCGCACGGGGCGGATGCAGGCGTAAAGGTCCAGGGTCTGGCGCAGGGCCACGTTAAGACTGCGGATGCCCGTGCCCACGGGCGTACCCAGGGGACCCTTCATGGCGAGTTCGGCATGGCGCAGGGCTTCAAGCGTGGCTTCGGGCAGGGGATGACCGTTTTCTTTCACGGCCTTGTCGCCAGCCAGCAGTTCTACCCAGTCAAGGGTAAGGTCAGCCCCGGCGGCGCGAATGGCCCCTTCAATGACCGGGCGGGCGGCCTGCCAGATTTCCGGGCCAATGCCATCGCCTTCGATCCAGTACACAGTCTTGCGCATGTTCCCCCGTCCTTTTGTAATAGCGTTGAATATGAAGCAGGGCCGGGCCATCCCAAGCCCGGCCCCGGTCTGATGCTGAAAAGCGGTCTAGTCCCCGTCATCCACGGTGCCGACCTCGTGCTTGAGCGAGCGGGCGCGCTTGAGCAGTTCCTCAAGCTGAATGTCCACACCGATCACCCCGGCAATATTGTCTTTTTCATCTGTGACGGCGCAGGAGACCGTAATGATGAGTTTGCTCGTAAAGTGCGACTGGTACACATCCATAATGTGCAGGTCGCCGCTTTGCATGGGTTTTTTGAACCATTCACGGCCGGAGAAATCATAGCCGATGGGCAGGGCCTCGTAGGTTTCCTTGTACATGGGGTCGGTGATGGCAGAGCATTTGAGGCTGCCTGTGGCGTCCGTAAGGTAACAGTACTGGATAAAGGGATATTCGCGTTCAAAGGCGTCGATCTTGGCGTGGGCCTTTTCGCCGAAGTCCAGAAGGTCCTTGTCGCGGGCAAGGCGCACAAGCAGGTTGGCGGCCAGTTCGCCCGCGAGCTGTTTCATGTTGTCGAACTCCGACACAAAAAGTTCGGGCATGAAGCGCTGTACCAGGGCTTCCATTTCCACATGCGAGAAATTGGTAGTGCGCCCGGTTTCTTCGTAAACAGCCATGATGGCATCGTAGATTTTGCCCACAGCAGGATGCTTTTTGGATATCTGCCGCTCTTTTTCCAGATTGAGATTGGTGTTGATCCAGTACGCCACGCCCGCGCGGCCCGTCTTGTCGGTAATGATGATGGGCACGGAGCGGCCGAGCAGATGCTTGGTGTCGAAAATATTGTAGATCTCTTCGTTTTTTGCCAGGCCGTCAGCATGCACGCCCGCACTGGTGGCGTTGAAGTCGCGCCCCACAAAGGGATAGTTGTGGGGAATGCGGTAATCCAGCTCTTTTTCAAAAAACTGTGCCACTTCGTGCAGCACGGTGGTGTCGGCGGCGGCATCGTCGCCGGTAAGGGAGATATACTCCACAAGCAGGGCCTCAAGCGGGGTGTTGCCCGTGCGTTCGCCAAAGCCGAACAGTGTGCTGTTGACAGCGCCGCAGCCGTTGAGCCATGCCGTGACGCCGTTGACGAGCACTTTGTGAAAGTCGTTATGCCCGTGCCATTCAAGCCACTGGCCGGGAACGCCCGCCTCGTCGGTAAAGGCACGCACAATGCGCTGCACAGAGCGGGGCAGGGCTGCGCCCGGGTAGGGTACGCCGTAGCCCATCGTGTCGCACAGGCGTATTTTTACGGGCATGCCGCTCTGGCGTGAAAGCTCCATGAGCCTCTGGGCCAGGGGCAGGCAGAAGCCGTAAATATCGGCCCTGGTGATGTCTTCAAAGTGGCAGCGGGGTATGATGCCCCATTCCAGCGCCTGTTCGGCCATGCCCACGTACATGTCCATGGCCTGCTGGCGGGTTTTGCCCAGTTTGAGAAAAATGTGATAGTCCGACACGCTGGTGAGCATGCCGGTTTCGTCAAACTCCATATCGCGGGCCAGCTTGAGGTCATCCCTGGTGGCACGTATCCAGGCAGTCACGCGCGGGAAGCGGTAGCCGCGCGCGCGGCATACGTCAATGCACTTGCGGTCCTTGGCGGAATACAGAAAAAATTCCGAAGCCGTGATAAGCCCCGTCTTGCCGCCGAGACGGTGGAGAAAGTCAAACATTTTTGCCACCTGTTTGACCGTATACGGCGGGCGTGCCTGCTGGCCGTCACGAAAGGTGGTGTCGGTAATGCGCATCTGTTCCGCAGGGCGCGGCGCCAGCAGCACTTCATCAAAAGAAGTGCGGCAGATACTGGTATAAGGGAAAAGTTCACGGTAGAGCTGGGGGGTTTCAGGCTCCTGCATGACCAGGGTACGGCTGCCTCCGCTTTGGTGGATGATATTGCTCATATGCTCCCGCCGACTCGCGCTGACCGCGCGGAAAAAAGTTTTCCGGAGAAGGCCTGTTATAGCGGCTTACGGGGGTCTCGTCCAGTACGGTGCGGGGCCTGTACCCGGCAAAAGCGGCGCGTATGCACGTTTACAGGCGTACCGGCACTTGCCAGAAGAGAAAAAATAAAGGATTGTCCCTGTCGAAGGCGTGTGGAAGCATGGGTATGCGGCGCGTCTTCTGAAGGAGCAGGCATGTCGGATTGTGTGCGCTACCCAGCGCCGGGTTGCGTGGTGGAGTATCTGGAGGGCAATGCCGTTCAGATTGCCCTTATTACTGAAGAGGCCGGGGGCCGTTTACGCCTTTTGCTGCCCAACCGGCGGGAAACGCGGCTCAATGCGCCGCGCCTGCTGCCGTGGCTTGGTCCCATGTATAGCGCGGACCTGGGCAAGGAAGACGCGGTACGCCTGCTTGAGCAGCACCGGAAAAGCCGTGAGGAACTGGCGGCTGACGTGCCTGTGATGGACGCGTGGGAACTGGCGCAGGGCGAGGTGGCTATTGCCCCTGCGCAATGGTTTGCCGAGCTTTTCGCCACTGATCCAGACTCTGATCAGGTGGCGGCCTACGGGCGCGCCCTGCTGGCCTGCAAAAGCCATTTCCGTTTCCAGCCGCCGGATTTTCAGGTTTTTCCTGCAGAAACGGTCGAAAAGCGGCTGACGGAAGAAAAAACCCGTCTGGAGCGCGAAGCCCTTATCGCGGGCGGCGCGGCCTTTTTGCGTCTTTTGTGGGATGTGGCCTGCCGCAAGCGCGACCTGCCGCCTCCCCCTGCCGCAGGTTCCGGCAGTGGCGAATGGCCCGCCCCCGAGGTTGCCGGGCGCCTTGAAGAGGTGCTGCGTGTCCGCATGACAGACCCCGAAGGGCAGGAGCATGAGACCCTGTGGCGAACGCTTGCCAAGGGCCTGCCCGATGTGCCCCATTTGCCTGTGCAGTTGCTGATGGCCTGGGGCAAACTGCCTGCCCATTACAATTTTTGGCTTGATCGCGCGGGCTATACCCCCGGCGACAGCTGGTGGATGCCACACCGCGAAGAGGTGGAGGCGCTTGCCGCCGCCGCTGCCGTTGGGGCCATGCCCTTCGTGCAGCCCGCACCGGAAACAGTGTCGGCGGAAACTCCGCTGCCGGAAAACAGCAAATGCCCGGTCCCCGGCCTTTTGCCCGAAAGCCCGCTGCCCTTTATCAGCATCGACAGCGCCAGCACCCGCGACGTGGACGATGCCTTTTATGTGGAAACCACGGCAGACGGGCGCACGCTCACCCTGGCGCTGGCCTGCCCTGCCCTGTACTGGCCTTTTGGCGGTCCGCTGGACAAGGCCGTGCTGCACCGGGGAACCAGCATTTACCTGCCCGAGGGCGACTGCCATATGCTGCCCGAAGAGCTGGGAACCTCATCGTATTCCCTGCTGGCCGGCCAGCCGCGTCCCGCCCTGTGTGTGCGGGTTCCGGTGGACGGCAACGGGCATTTTGGCCCGTGCGAGGTATATCTAGCCCGTGTGAATCTGGCCGCCAACCTGACCTACAGTGACAGTCAGGCCGTGCTGGACGCGCTGGCCGCCGGTGAGTCCGCCGCTCTGCCCGACAATCCGGCCGCTACCCATGCCGATTTGCTCGGCCTGGGGCTTGCCCTGGCGCGGCAGCGGCAGCAGGCTCGCATTGAAGGCGGGGCCGTTATTATGGACAGGCCCGACCCTGCCATCCGGCTGGAGGGTGAAGGGACCGAGGTGCGCGTGCACGTGGGGCCGGACTATCATGCCCCGGATGCACAGATGCTGGTGGCGGAAATGATGATTCTTGCCAGCGCGGCCGTGGCCCATTGGGCGCTGGAACGGGACGTCGCCATGCTGCACAGGGTGCAGGATGTGGTGCTGCCCCGCGAATACGCCGGTATATGGCATACCCCGCAGGACATGACGCGCATCATGCGCGCCCTGACGCCTTCGGGCCTTGAGGTGCAGGCCAGACCGCACGCGGCTTTGGGGCTTGACCGCTATACGCCCGTGACTTCGCCCCTGCGCCGCTATCCCGACCTTGTCAACGAGGCGCAGGTGGTGCATTTCTTGTGTTCCGGGCAGCCTCGCTGGAGTGAAAGCGCCCTGACAGAGCTTTTGCAGACGCTCTCGCCCGTACTGGATGCCGTGGGGCAGGTGCAGCGCTTCCGCCCGCGCTACTGGAAGCTGCTGTATTTCCGTCAGCAGGGGGACAAGGTATGGTGGCCCGGCGTGATCACGGAAGAAAACGATGCCTTTGTGAGCGTGAGCCTGCAGGACCAGGGTATGTTTGTGCGCGGCAGGCGGAAGCTCTTTGACGACAGGGCGCATCCCGGCCTGCGGGTGGATGTGCGCATCGGCAAAGTACACCCGCTGTATAATGAGATCATGATTCTGGAAGCAGCCACGGTGGACTAGCGCGGCGTGCTCCTGAAGCTTGCGCCCCGGGCACTTCAGGACACATGCGTGACCGCCCGGCGGCTATAGACGCAAAAATGCAGTCCGACAGCGTGTTGTGGAGATACCCATGCTGGAAATACTCTGGATAGCCCTGGCTTATGTGCTTGGTTCCGCGCCGTGGGGGCTGGTCATTGCCAGAACTTTTTGCGGCATTGACCCGCGTGAAAGCGGCAGCCGCAATACCGGCGCCACCAATGTGGCCCGCCTGTGCGGCTTCGGGTGGGGCGTAGCCACGCTTTTGTGCGATGTGCTCAAGGGGGCCGTGCCCGTGTGGCTGGCCTTCAGGATCAATGCCTCGCCTGTTTTTGTGAGCATGGTGGCCCTGGCCTGCGTGCTCGGGCATGTTTTTTCCTGTTTTATGAAGTTCCGGGGCGGCAAGGCCGTGGCTACGAGCATCGGCATTTTTCTGCCCCTGGCCTTCTGGCAGCTTCTGGCCAGTTCGCTGCTGTGCATGCTTGTTATCTGGCGCAGCGGCTTTGTTTCTCTGGGATCGCTGACCCTGGTAACGGCCCTGCCTGTGGCGCTGGCCGTCAGCGGGCAATGGGGCTGGCTGCCGCTGTCTCTCGCCGTGTGGGCCGTTGTGGTCTGGAAGCACCGGGAAAATATCGTTCGCCTGCGCTCCGGCACGGAAAAAAGCTGGCTCAAGAGCAAGAATAAGGGCGCAGCGGCGGGCAATGCTGCAGAGGGTGATGACACGCAAAACATGAATCCGCAGGATGCAGGCCGGAAAGACGGCTAGCCCTGCCGCACATATGTTGCACGCAACCTTGCTTTACAATTTGCTGGATAACTGCTCCAACGGTTGCGCGGTCAGCCGTCCGCTTCAAAGGTGCAAACGCTTTGGACGCAGCCAGAAGGCTGGCGGATGCGGCCACGGCGCAACGCCCCGATACGGCTGCGCGCCGCAACGGGCGTTTTGCACGCTCTGGTAAGCCCTGTTCCTACAGGTAAAATGTTCCGGAGCGTTCCCGGAGGAATGCTCCGGCGGCGGCACGAGCCACCGCTGGATAAACGGTTTCTGTTCCTGATGCCAAAAGGAGTTCGTCACATGGCCCACGCGGATTTTCCGGCCTATCGCGGCCGCATGGAATATGTCTGCCTTGATTGCGGCGCGCGCTACCCGGGCGACAGCCTGCTGTATACCTGCCCGCAGTGCGGCGGCGTTTTTCTGCTGGAAAACCTGGATTTTGCCAGGCTCAAAGAACGCAGCGGCCAGGAATGGCGAAAGATTTTTGACGATCGCTGCGCCAGCCGCTCCACAGCGCTCAAGGGGATTTTCCGGTATTACGAGCTGCTCGCCCCCCTGCTGGACGAAGACGATATCGTCTATCTGGGCGAAGGCATTACTCCGGTGGTGGAAGCTTCCGCTGCCCTGCGTGACATGACGGGCGTGGCTTTTGCCTACAAAAATGACGGGCAGAACCCCAGCGCCTCCTTCAAGGACAGGGGCATGGCCTGTGCCTTCAGCTATCTCAAGTGGCTTTGCCGTCGCAACCAGTGGGACGAAGTGCTGACGGTCTGCGCCTCCACCGGCGACACTTCGGCAGCCGCGGCCCTGTACGCCTCCTATGTAGGCGCGCCGCTCAAATCCGTGGTACTGCTGCCCCACGGCAAGGTGACGCCCCAGCAGCTTGCGCAGCCCCTTGGCAGCGGCGCCACAGTGCTGGAATTGCCCGGCGTGTTTGACGACTGCATGAAGGTGGTGGAGCTGCTGGCAGAAAACTACCGCGTGGCGCTGCTCAACTCCAAGAACAGCTGGCGCATTCTGGGGCAGGAGTCCTACGCGTATGAAGTGGCCCAGTGGTATGGCTGGGATATGACGGACCAGTGTCTCTTTGTGCCCATTGGCAATGCGGGCAACGTCACCGCCATCATGTCGGGCTTTTTGAAAATGCTTGATCTTGGCATGATTACGGGCCTGCCGCGCATCTTCGGCGTGCAGTCCGAGCATGCCGATCCGGTGTGGCGCTACTATGACGCCCCCGCAGGCTCCCGCTGCTGGCAGCCGGTGACCGTACAGCCCAGCGTGGCCCAGGCGGCCATGATAGGCAATCCCGTTTCATTTCCGCGCGTGCGCATGCTGGCCGAGCGGTTTATGGAAAGCGGCGGCGAGCGCGCCTTCCAGGTGGTGCGCGTAACCGAGCAGCAGATTATGGATGCGATGATTATGGCAAACCGTCACGGTCACATTGCCTGTACCCAGGGCGGCGAATGTTTGGCCGGTTTGCGCAATGCCCGCACTCTGGGCCTTGTGGGCGACCACGAGCACGCTGTGCTTGACGCCACGGCCCATGCCCTCAAGTTTGCCGGGTTTCAGGACATGTATTTCAACGATGCCTTCCCGCCCGAGTATGGCGTATCGCCGGACAAGAGCCTGGCAAACCTGCCGGAACTGCTTCTGCCCCAGAGCGCCCGCGAAGGGCGGGATGTGGCGGAATTCGCCTCACTGGGGGCGGAAGCAGTGGTGCAGCGTTTGAAATTGCAGAAAAAATAAGGTTTTTTGTCATAGGCTGTATTAAAGAAAGGGACTTTATTTGCAAAGGTCCCTTTTTTGCTTTAGCTGTGAAGAATTGAAAAACATAGCAGAAAAATAAACAGGTAACGTGCTTTCACTGTCTTTGTTTGGTCCGCAGTGTGTTCAGGCTGAATCCCGGGCCATTGCAAAACAGCCGGTATTCCAGAGGCGAAGTACCTTAACGCAAGGAGCATCTCGTGGATGAATTCAAGGCAACTGTTGTGAATTTTCCGGCGACACGCCTGACGGGCATGAAGGTTCGCACCTCGCTGGCTCATGCGCAGCAGGATTGTCCGGCCGTCTGGCAGCGGTTTGGGCCGCGCATGCCCGGTATTGAGGGCAGGCAGAGCTTTGGCGTTTCCATCATGCTCAGTGCCGAGGAGATCGAATACTGGGCAGCGGTGGAAGCGGATGGACGCGAACTTCCGGCCGATATGGGCCATGTGGATGTTCCCGCGGGAACATATGTGGCCTGCCGGGTGCCGGACCTGGAAAGTATCGGGATCGCCTACATGTTCATTTTTGAAAAATGGCTCGGCAGCCAGGAAACCTATGCATATAACGAGCAGGTCCCGTGCTTCGAGCTGTATCCTCCGGCCTGGTGCCCTGACGTTCCTTTTGAAATCTATGTGCCGTTAAAGGGCTGAGCGCATCTGCGACTGGGCCATGACGTATGAAAACCCCGCCACACGGATCCCAATTATCCGTGTGGCGGGGTTTTGCATTGCTGGCTGCAAGGGGAATGGCCGGGGGCTACGCCCGGACCGCTAGGGCTGCCCTGGCGTTACCGCGCGCCCTTGGGGAAGAGCACCACGCCGATAGTTTTGAAGATAATGTTTATGTCCAGCAGGATGGACATATTTTTGATGTAATAGAGATCGTACTCCAGCTTGCGGCGTGCGTCTTCTTCAGACGCGCCGTAGGGGTAGCACACCTGCGCCCAGCCGGTCAGGCCGGGTTTTACCGTGTGTCGCAGGCTGTAGTACGGGATGGTTTCCTTGAGTTTCTGCACAAAGGTCATGCGCTCGGGGCGCGGCCCGATAAAGCTCATGTCGCCCTTGAGGATGTTCCATATCTGCGGCAGCTCATCTATGCGTACCTTACGGATAAAGCGGCCGAAAAAAGTGACCCGGCTGTCTTTGGCGCTGGCCCAGACGGCGCCGTCTTTTTCTGCATCGGCCCGCATGGAGCGGAACTTGTACACCGTGAATTCCTTTTCAAAAAGGCCCACGCGGTCCTGCTTGTAAATGACCGGGCCGGGCGACTCCAGTCGCACGATAAGGGCCGTGAGCAGCATCACGGGCGTGGCGGGTATAAGCAGCAGCAGCGAGATCAGCACATCCAGGGCCCGTTTGAGGCGACGCAGTGAACCGCGCGTATTCAGCGAAAAACCTTCGGTCTGTAGCAGCCACTCATCGGTGAGCTGTGAGAGCGGCAGGCGCTGCACCACATGTTCATAAAAACTGCGTATGTCCACCACCATGCTGCCGCGCAGCTTGGCCTGCAAAAGCTCGTGGGCGATGTCGTCATCAATGGGCGCATCGGGCAGCAACAGTATCATGGTGGCCTTTTTTTCCTGGGCTATGTCCAGAGCCAGAAAGGGCGGGCCAAGGCAGGGTCCGGCATCCGGCCCCTGATCACGCTCGCCCACATAGCCGAGAATTTCCGCCTGGGGCAGGCCTTCGGCCAGCAGTTGCCGCACCTTGCCTGCGCGGTCCACGCCCACCAGCAGGATGCGCAGGGGGTGGGTGAGCCTGTCGGCATTGAGGTGGTAAAGCCAGCGCCACAGCAGGCTGAGGCAGAAAGAAAGCGCGAAAAGCAGGGTGATGGTCTTGCGGTCAAAGCGCCAGTGCTGAAAGGCGTAGGATGCCGTGGCAGAGGACACGATGGCCAGCAGGCAGGCCACAAGTACGCGGCCTGTGGTCTCCTTGAAGTCCTCGTTACCTACATTGTAAGCATCAAGGATATAGAAAAACAGCATATAGAAAAAAATGGTAAAGAGCGAAGCCCCGGTGTAGTCGTCAAAAACGCTCAGGTCCGGGGCAATGGTCGTCATGCCTGAAATAGTCAGGGCCAGCAGGATGCAGAACAGGTCCAGAACCTGCAAAAGACCCATGCGATAGCTGCTTATCATTGCAAATTATCCTCTGAAGGAGATTAGCCTTGCCAATAGCGTGTCATGCTTGAGCCGTACTTGTCGCCGCTGTTCTTACGGGTGCAGGACAGATGCCACCCGCCGCATACAGAAATACGGGCGGCTGCGCTGCGGAGGAGCCATTGTCGCCCCGGGACCGGGGATTCCCCGGGGCTGTGGGGAAAATGCCGCCTTCCGCCCGGCAGCGGTCTGGTACTGCCTGTACACGCCTGATTACCCGCCGGGTTGTGTGTACGGCAGCCCTCCGCCCTGCATGAGACCCGGACCTGAGGCCCAGCCGCGCACGGTGCACGGTTGAACCGCAGCACATTTTTGCCGGCATGTGCATTTTCGTCAGCTTACGCAAGCGCGGGTACGCGCATGTCTTCAAGAATGCGCCCGGCGACCTTTTCTGCGTCAAATTCGTCCACGGCCATCCGGCGGCCGTTGGCCCCCATTTCAGCCATAAGCTTCGGCTGCCGGATAAATTTTTCCATAGCCGCCGCCAGGGCCTGCGGGTCGCGCAAAGGTACAAGATAGCCGTTATAGCCGTCGCGCACAACCTCACGGCAGCCCGGGGCATCTGTCACCACCGCTGCGCGGCCCATGCTCATGCCCTCCATGATGGAGGTGGGCGTGCCTTCGCGCCAGGAGGGCAGCACCATCACATGGGCGGCGCTCACATAGGGGCGCACATCGCGCGTTTCGCCAAGGTATTCTATGCAGCCCTCGGTCTGCCACTGGCGCACGGTTTCAAGGCTTATGCTGCCAAGCCCCTGTTCGGCCGGGCCGAGCAGCAGAAAACGTGCCTGGGGGTGCGCCGCCTTGAGCGTACGGGCCGCCTGGGCGTATTCTTCAAGCCCTTTGGCTTCAAGCAGCCGGGCTACCAGCAGAAAAACCGGCGGTCCTTCAAGGCTGCCGTCAGCCTCCAGCCCGGGCAGCGGGGCGGGGGCAAAGCGGCTGGTGTCCACCCCGGTGCCGCGCGCCTTGAGTATGCGCGCCCGCGCGCCCAGAATGCCAGCTCGCCGAAACACGGCAATATCATCGTCATTCTGGAAAAATACGCCTTCAGTCCCGGCCAGGGCCGTGCGGTAGAGCAGGGCGCTCAGCCTGTTAACGCATTTTTTGAAAAAGCTGTCGGCCTCAAAGGCGTAACCCAGGCCCGTTATGGTGGCGTACACGTGCGGAATCCCCGCCACTCGCGCGGCAATGCAGCCGTAGATGACGGGTTTGATGGTAGAGCTGAAAAGCAGGTCGGGCTTTTCAGCCTTGAACAGGCGCAGCAAGGCCCCGGTGGTGCGCAGATCGCGCAGGGGGTTGAGGCCCTTGCGGTCAAGGGGGTAATGCAGCAGGCGTGCGCCCTGGGCTGCCAGCGCCGCCTCCGAACCGGGGTCTCCCGGCGGGGCGCAGCAGACAACCTCATGTCCGGCGCGATGCATCCGGCGGATCAGCACGCTCCAGAAATTGCTCATGGACCTGGCCTGGTTGCCCAGAACGATGATCTTCATTTGCCTGCATCTCCCTTTGCGCGTCGCGCCGTTTTGCTGTTGTGCCGGCTCGCGAACGCATGCGCCAATGTATAGCACCTGGCAGGATAAGTGAAAAGGGGGCCGTTGCCCTCCAATTTCGCCATGCTGCCCGGCACGTCATGCCTCATACCTCGCCCGGCTTTACAGACGCGGCCCGGCAGCGTAGGATTATGGCCGCCCGAAAGCGTCCGTCAGCTCTTGCAACGACGGTGCGCGGGCAAAAAATCAATGCAAAAAACAGGACGCAAACATGAGCGCGTATTCCCAACTGTGTGCCACTATGCAGGCTTCTCCTTCCCGCTGGCTGATTACCGGAGTGGCGGGCTTTATCGGTTCCAACCTGCTTGAACGCCTTCTCGGGCTGGGCCAGACCGTTGTGGGGCTGGACAACTTCTTGACCGGGTATCAGAAAAATCTTGATATGGTCCGTGATATTGTGGGGCCGGAAGCCTGGAGCCGCTTTACCTTCATCGAAGGTGATATTCGTGATGTAGACACCTGCCGCAAGGCCTGTGAAGGCGTGCAGCATGTGCTGCATGAAGCCGCGCTCGGTTCTGTGCCGCGCTCCATTGATGATCCCTTGCTGTCAAATAGCTGCAATATCACAGGGTTTTTGCACATGCTGGTGGCTGCCCGCGATGCCGGGGTAAAAAGCTTTGTGTATGCCGCCTCTTCTTCCACCTACGGCGATTCGCCCGAACTGCCCAAGGTGGAAGACAAGATCGGCCGCCCCCTGTCGCCTTATGCCGTCACCAAGTATGTGGACGAGCTGTACGCCGATGTTTTTACGCGCTGCTACGGTTTTTCCAGTGTCGGGTTGCGCTACTTCAACGTGTTCGGCCAGCGCCAGGACCCTTACGGGGCTTACGCGGCGGTTATTCCCCAGTGGTTTGCCAGCCTCATCAAAGGGGAAACCGTCTATGTGAACGGCGATGGCGAAACCAGCCGCGACTTCTGCTATATCGACAACGTGGTGGAGGCCAACCTGCTGGCGAGCTTTGCCCGGGGCGAGGCTGCCAATACCGTGTACAACGTGGCTTTTGGGCAACGCACAACCCTTAACGAACTTTTTGCCCTCATCCGTGAAGAAGTGGCGCGCCACAAGCCCGAAGCCGCCAAGGCCGATGTCGAGCACCGTGATTTTCGCGCGGGCGACGTGCGCCACAGCCTGGCTGACATCAGCCGCGCCGAGACGCGCCTTGGCTATGCCCCCCGCTTTGACGTGCGGCAGGGGCTGCGGCTCGCAGGCGACTGGTACGCCGCCAATCTGTAGAGCCTGTTGCCTTCGGGAATGGACATCTGCGGGTGTGCGTTCCCAGAATTGTGCGCGCCTGCTGTGGCGCGCGGCAGCGTCGCCGATAGCGTTCCGGTTTTTCGCGGGTTCTTCGGGTGACGGTCCAAGCTGTGCTGCGGTGTTATGGCAGGCGTCTGCCTGCGAGCCGCCTGCGCGGCTTCAGGGAGAAGCGGTTCCGGGGCTTGTTGCTCAGGGCGCGACGGCCTTTGGCGGTCAGGGTTTGACCGGTCTTGGTGTGACCACTCCCCCGAAAAGCTTTTTTGCCTGCGACGACACTGTTTTTGTGCGCAATGAGAGAGCGGGGCGGCAGCATGCAGTGCCGGCCCGCTCTCTCTGTTCGTAACACGTTTTCCTATTGTGTTTTTGCCTTGGGCTTTTATGCTGCCGCGTGAACCAGGCACGCAAAAAAAGTGCTGTCTCATGAGGCGGGCATAAAAATATGCCGCTAATGGTATTTTTTATTGCCATATAATACCGCAAGTTGCTTAAAAAACCTTGCTGCGCGAGCATTGTGAAAAAAATATCCATCGCGAACTAGCTTGACACTTTTTTCTCAATGGGTCATTTGTTAGCCATGGTTAATGCGTGAGAGAGTCTCCAGCTTTCCAAAAGCTAGGGGCACCGAAGGGGCAAAGCCGCCAGGCCGAAACTCTCAGGTAAAAGAATCGCGCATTCTCGTGCTACTGAATCCGTTTGTGGAGACAGGGCGTGCCATCAAACTTCAGGTACGCTTATGCTCCACGTCCTTGTGACCAACAATCCCCGCTTTCAGGATATGTCGCCCGAGGGTTTGAGCATCAGACTCATCTCGGGCTGAGGCGCGTCTGTTGTTCGCGCGGCGCGCGACCTGATCCACCGTGGCTGGCTTCTTGCCAATCACCCCCTTTATGGCAATTTTTTGCCATGGCAGATGCCGTATCGTTCTCTTGTCCTTTCTTCTCCCGAGCATTGTGACTCCCCGGGTGCTTCCACCCCGGTGGACGTCTCTTCCCTTAACCTCATCGAGCAGGCCCAGGCCCGTTATGCCGCCGCTGCCCACCGCGCTCCCGTGCTTCTTGAGGGCCGGGCATTGCGGGACTGCGCCTTTGTGGACGTGGAACTTTTACGCGCAACTATCGAGAGTTTGAACTGTAGCATCGCAAGCCTTTCGCCCCCCCACTGGAGGCCATCCGGTTCAGAACCGGCTAGGCTTCCGCACGAAAAGGAGATGTAACGTGAAGTTGGAACTACACCGCATCATGGTCAGCAAGCTGGCCTTCGGCGCGCACACCGGCATCCGCGACGGCGTGCTTACCGTCAACCGGGAAGAGCTGACAGCCCTGCTCAAGCAGGACGAACGCCTTGACAGTGTCGAGATTGACGCCGCTCACCCCGGCGAAAGCGTGCGCATCATGCCCGTGAAAGACGCTATTGAACCCCGCTGCAAGCTGGAAGGCCCGGGAGAGGTATTTCCCGGCTGGATCGGCGATGTGGAAAATGCCGGGGAGGGCAAGACGCTGGTACTGACCGGCATGGCCGTGCTGACCACGGGGCGCGTGGTGGCCCCGCAGGAAGGCATCGTGGACATGAGCGGCCCCGGCGCCGACTACACCCCTTTTGCAAAGACCTGCAACCTGACCCTTGCGCTGTCTGCCGCCGCCGACCTTGAGCCGCACCAGTGCGAGGCCTGCTTTCGCCTGGCAGGCCTGCGCGCGGCCCATTATCTGGCCGCCGCCTGCAAGGAGGCCACAGCGGACAAGGTGGAAGAGTTTGATTTTCCGCCATTCAGCGAAGCCATGCACGCCCATCCCGGCCTGCCCAGGGTGGCCTATATCTACATGCTGCAGTCCCAGGGCCTGCTGCACGATACCTGGGTTTACGGCGTGGACGCCAAGCGCATCCTGCCGACCATGATCAGCCCCACGGAAGTTATGGACGGGGCCATCATATCCGGCAACTGCGTGTCCGCCTGCGACAAGAACAATACCTACGTGCACCTGAACAATCCTGTTATCCGCAGCCTGTACGATCATCACGGCAAGGACCTGAACTTTGTCGGCGTGATCATCACCAACGAAAACGTGACCCTGGCGGACAAGAAGCGCAGCTCTTCCTATGCGGTCAAGCTGGCGCGCATGATGGGCGTTGATGCCGTGGTCATCAGCGAAGAGGGTTTCGGCAATCCCGATGCCGACCTCATCATGAACTGCCGCAAGTCCGAGCAGGCGGGCATCAGAACCGTGCTCATCACCGACGAATTCGCGGGACGTGACGGCTCAAGCCAGTCTCTGGCCGACTCCTGCCCCGAGGGCGATGCCTGCGTGACCGCAGGCAATGCCAACGAGGTCATCATCCTGCCGCCCATGCAGAAAATCATCGGCGATCAGGCCCCGGCCGAAACCATAGCGGGCGGCTTCTTCGGCTCCGTGCGCGAGGACGGCAGCCTTGAAGTGGAGTTGCAGGCCATACTCGGCGCCACGAACGAACTGGGCTTTAACCGCATTGGCGGCCGCACCCTGTAGGGGCGTCCGGCTCAAGGAGCAGGAGACTATCATGGCATATAAGCTTGTGCATTATATAAATCAGTTTTTTGCCGGTATCGGCGGTGAAGACAAGGCCGACGTCAGCCCCGAAGTGCGCGAGGGCATCGTGGGTCCCGGCATGGCCTTCAAGGCCGCTCTGGGCGATCAGGCCGAAATCGTGGCTACCTTTATCTGCGGCGATAACTATTGCGCCAACAATCTCGACGCCGTGGCCGCCAGGATGGTGGAAACCGTAAAGAGCTTCGGGGCTGACGGCCTCATAGCCGGGCCTGCCTTTAACGCGGGCCGCTACGGCACTGCCTGCGGCGCGGTGTGCGCTGCAGTCAACAAGCAGCTCGGCCTGCCCGTGGTAAGCGGCATGTACCGTGAAAGCCCCGGTGTGGACCTGTACCGCAAGGAAGTAACCATTGTGGAAACGGCCGACAGCGCCCGCGGCATGGGCAAGGCCGTACCTGCCATGGCCGCTGTGGTGCTTAAGCTGCTGCGCGGCGAAGAAATCGCCGACCCGGCGGCCGAAGGCGTTTTTCCCAAGGGCATCCGCAAGAACATGTTTTATGACGAACCCGGGGCCGAGCGCGCTGTACGCATGCTCATCAAGAAGGTCGGGGGCGAAGAGTTCAAGACCGAATACGCCATGCCCATATTCGACCGTGTGGAGCCGCGCCCGGCCATTGCCGACATGAGCAGGGCCACCATCGCCGTGGTTACCTCGGGCGGCATCGTGCCTGAAGGCAACCCCGACCATATCGCCGCCTCGTCGGCCCAGAACTTCGGCGCCTACAGCATCGAGGGCGTTACCGACCTTGAAAAGGGCAGGTACCTCACCGCTCACGGCGGCTATGACCAGACCTACGCCAATCAGGATCCCGATCGCGTACTGCCCATAGACGTGCTGCGCGACCTGGAAAAAGAAGGCAGGATCGGCAAGCTCTACAACGTGTTCTACACCACTGTGGGCAACGGTACATCCGTAGCCAACTCGCGCAAGTTTGGCACAGAAATCGGCTCGCAGCTCAAGGCCGCACATGTGGACGGGGTCATACTCACATCCACCTGAGGCACGTGCACGCGTTGCGGTGCAACGCTCGCCAAGGCCATTGAAGAAGCTGCCGATGTGCCCGTGGTCCACATGTGCACCATCGTGCCGATTTCCCTGAGTATCGGGGCCAACCGTATTGTGCCCACTGTGTCCATTCCTCACCCCCTGGGCAATCCCGAACTTTCTGCCGCTGAAGAAAAGCATCTGCGACGCGAGCTGGTGCTCAAGGCCCTTCAGGCCCTTTCCACCGGGGTAGACGGGCAGACGGTGTTCTAGCCCGCACGGGTTTTCGTTCTCCGGCTTCCGGCAGCGTCGCAAAAGCGTCCGGAAGCCGGGATCAGACCGGCGGCCAAACGGCGGGCAGGCGGCTCTATTCACGATTGTGTGGCATGGCCGTCCGGTCCCGAAAGGCGCTCGCCCGCATGCCGGGCCTTGCCGGAGCCGGAAACCAAAGGAACACACAGCAGACTTCGCGGCCGGATAACGCCACGGCGTACGCATACGGCCCTTCAAGGAGTTTTTATGGAAAAGCGTGAACTGGTCATCATCGGCGCAGGTCCGGCGGGCCTTTCTGCCGCCATTTACGGCAAGCGCGCCGGTCTTGATACACTTGTTCTGGAAAAAGGCCGTCCAGGCGGCCAGATACTGACCACCAGCAGGGTGGAAAACTATCCCGGCATCATTGACGGCACGGGAACAGGGCTGGCCGATGCGTTTCGTGCGCATGCGGAATTTTTCAAGGCGGAGTTCCGTTCGGTTTCTGTGCAAAAGCTCGAGGTGCGCGGCAACGAAAAGATCATCACCCTCAAGGACGGTACGGAAATCGCCGCCGGGGCCGTGATTGTCGCCAGCGGAGCCTACTTTCGCAAACAGGGCTGCCCCGGCGAAAAAAAATACACGGGCATGGGCGTTTCCTATTGCGCCGTGTGCGATGCGGCTTTTTTTGAAGATCTTGAAGTGGCTGTCATCGGCGGTGGCAATACCGCTGTGGAAGAAGCCTGCTACCTTACGGGCTTTGCCTCCAGGGTATACCTCATCCATCGCCGTGACGAGTTTCGTGCCGACAGGCTTGTGGTAGAGCACGCCCTGGCAAATCCCAAGATTGTACCTGTGATGGACAGCGTGCTGGAATCCATTGAAGGTAGCGACATGGTTGAAAAAATCATGGTGCGCAATGTGAAAACCAATGAAATGCGCCAGATCGATCTGAGCGGCGTGTTCATTTTCATCGGCACATTGCCCAATGCGGAATTTCTGCATGGCCTGCTGCAGACGGATGCCGGTGGCTGGATAATCACCGATGACAAGCTGCAAACCTCTGTTCCCGGTATTTTTGCAGCCGGCGACGTACGCAACACCTCGTTGCGGCAGGTCGTCACAGCGGCCGGTGACGGCGCACGGGCCGCCATGGCGGCCTATGCCTACCTTCAACACTAGAGCGTCACGCAACGGAGCGGGTGCATGCGCCGCAAGGCCTGCGCCTTGCCGTGGAGCAGACACCGGCAGGCCCCCCTGCCGTTAAGCAACTCTTTCAAGTGACAGCGCTCTGTAATGACGCTGGAGGATAGCAGCATGAAAACTGTTGGCATCAAGGCCGCGGCGTACTGCCTCAACTTTGCGCCGGAACTGGCCCTGCATCATGGCGGCACACCGGCACAGGAGCGCCGCGCCAAGCCCGATTCCGAATTCCTGCGCGAACTGCCCAAGCACGCGCAAACCTTTGAGCAGGCGGCATCTTACGCGCCCAACAAAACCTATGTGGGCGCCATGAGCGTGGACGAACTGGCCGCAGCCCCCGCACCCTGGATAGATAATCTCGGCGAGCCGCAGCGCTTCGGCAAGTTTGGCGAAATCATGCCCGAGGATGAATTCATCGGGCTTATGGATATCTGCGATGTTTTTGACCTCATCTGGCTTGAAGAAGGCTTTGCCACGGCCGTGGCCGCCAGGCTGGCCCAAAATCCTGTCATGGGTGAAAAACAGATGGCCCGTCTTGAAAAGGGCAGGCCCGAGGCCGAACTTCTTGCGGCCATTGAAAAGCACCACGCCCTGCCCCTGTATTTTGCAGGCAAGGTGGTGGGCTGCTGCCGCCGCGCCCATGACACCGATGAAAACCTCGAAGCCGGGATCATGCTGGAAAACCTTGCCAGCAAGGCCAGCGCCGTGCTTTGCCTGCTGCACCTGATCAAGAATGCGGGCATGGCTCCGGCAGATGTGGATTTTGTGGTGGAATGCTCGGAAGAAGCCGTGGGCGACGCCATGCAGCGCGGCGGCGGCAATATGGCCAAGGCCGTTGCCGAAATAGCCGAATGCGTCAATGCCAGCGGGTTTGACGTGCGCGGCTTCTGCGCAGCGCCCGTGGCGGCCATGATCACGGCGGCGGGTATGGTTGCCAGCGGCGTGCGGCCCAATGTGGTGGTCATCAGCGGCGGCTCTGTGCCCAAGCTGTATATGAACGCCCGCGACCATATCAAAAAGGGCGTTGTTCCGCTTGAGAACTGCGTGGGCAGCTTTGCCCTGCTGCTGGTTCCCGATGACGGGCAGACACCTGTCATGCGGCTTGAAGGCATCGGCAAGCATACGGTGGGAGCCGGGGCTTCGCCCCAGGCCATCACAACGGCCCTGACCTTTGACCCGCTGTCCCGCGTTGGTCTCAAGCTGACTGACGTGGACAAGTACGCCCCGGAACTGCACAACGCTGAAATCACCCTGCCCGCGGGCGCGGGCAACGTGCCCGAAGCCAACTACAAGATGATCGCGGCCCTGGCTGTCATGAAGGGGCAGATCGAGCGCACCGATATCCAGAAGTTTGTGGACGAGCGCGGCATGCCGGGCTTTGCGCACACCCAGGGGCATATCCCTTCGGGCGTTCCCTATGTGGGCCACGCCCTTGAGGCCCTGAAAGAAGGGCGCATCAGGCGGGCCATGATCATCGGCAAGGGCAGCCTCTTCCTGGGCCGCCTGACCAATCTGGCTGACGGTGTTTCCTTTATTATGGAAGCACCGGGAAGCGCCCCTGCGGCGCAGGATGTCAGCCAGGCGGATGTGACGGAAATGTTGCTCGACACTCTGGGCGATCTGGCGGCCAATCTGCAAAAGGGCCGGTAGAGGAGGGGCTATGGCTAGTCAAAATGACAAGCGCGCCATCCTCGGCAAGGCTCTTGAAGACCTGGTGACGCGGGCGCGCAGCGGGCGCGAGCCGTGCCGCATAGGGCTTATGGCCGCCGGAGGCGAGCATTCGGATATGGAGTTCATCACGGCTGCGGCTGCTGCCATGAAGGAAGACGCCGCCCTGACCGTGGTGGGGGTCGGCCCGCGTCCTGCCGGGCTGCTGCCCGCTGGTCTGGATTGGATCGAAACCGGCTGCGAGGGCGGCGAACTGGCCGCAGGTATGGAAAAGGCCCTGGACAGCGGCCATATCCAGGGGGCTGTGGCCTTGCACTATCCCTTCCCGCTGGGCGTGAGCACCGTAGGCCGCATCCTTACGCCTGCTCTGGGCAGGGCCATGTTTGTGGCCTGCACCACGGGCATGAGCGCTGCCAAAAGGCAGCAGGCCCTGCTGCGCAATGCGGTGCTGGGCATCGCCGTGGCAAAAGCCTCGGGGCTGGCCGCGCCCGCCGTGGGCGTGCTCAATGTGGATGCGGCTCCCCAGGTCTTGCGCGCCCTGAACCGCATGGCGGAAAAGGGCTATGCCCTGAACCTCGGGCAGAGCGTCAGGGGCGACGGCGGCTCGCTGCTGCGTGGCAACGACCTTTTGCGCGGCGCTGTTGATGTGTGCGTTACGGATACACTGACGGGCAATGTGCTCATGAAGCTCTTTGGCGCATTCACTTCGGGCGGCGCTTACGAAACCACCGGCTGGGGCTACGGGCCTTCCGTGGGCGAAGGCTGGAACAAGGTTGTAAGTATCATCTCCCGTGCATCGGGTTCCCCGGTTATCGCCAATGCCCTTGCCTATACGGCGGCGGCCGTGCGTGGCCGGCTGCCTGTCCTGGTAGCTGAAGAATTGCGCATGGCGCGCGCTGCCGGACTGGATGATGAGCTGGCCGCCTTTGAAAAGAGCGATGCCGCCCCGGCCGTTCAGGTGTCGCCGCCCCCGGTTGAACCCACTGATGAGGAAATACACGGCATTGACGTGCTGGACCTGGAGCAGGCAGTGCGCTGCCTGTGGAAGGAAAAAATATATGCCGAGGCCGCCATGGGCTGCACCGGCCCCGTGGTGAAGCTGGCTTCGGCCCGGCTTGAGGCTGCGCGTAAGATATTGGCGGATGCCGGTTACATTTGATCCTCCGGCAGGCGGGCCGCCCTGAGTCGGAGCCGTCCGGCACAGGCCCCGGCCCGCCTTTATCTATAAAGTTTCAACCATCCGCAAGCAAAGCGAGGTGCATGATGATTATTGTCGACAAGGAAAACTTTGAAGCCGAAGTGCAGCAGAGCGCCATGCCCTGCGTGGTGGACCTGTGGGGTCCGCAGTGCGGTCCCTGCCTGGCCCTTATGCCCGCTGTGGAAGAGCTGGCCGCAACCTATGAAGGCAAGGTCAAGTTCTGCAAGCTCAATGTGGCGGAAAACCGCCGCCTGGTCATCGGCCTGCGCGTCATGGCCGTGCCGACCATCCTGTTTTACAAGGGTGGCGAGTGCGTGGCCCGCCTGACCGGCGATGCCGTGTCCGTTGAATCCATCAAGGCTGAAGCGGACAAGCTGCTGTAGCAGTTTCGCGTCGGGGCGGGCCGGTACGGCCTGCCCGGCGCCTGGATGAGGATGACGGGCCGCCGCATGGCCCGTATTGGCAGAACGCCCATAATCTCAAGGAGTATGCAATGGGTAAGCTTACAGGCAAGAAGCTTCTGCTGCTTGGCGAAAGGGACGGCGTACCCGGCCCGGCCATGGCGGATGTCTTTGCAAATTCGGGTGCGGAAATACTGTTTTCCGCTACCGAATGCTTTGTCTGAACGGCCGCAGGGGCCATGGATCTGGAAAATCAGCAGCGCGTCAAGGACGCGGCTGAGAAGTTTGGTGGCGAGAACGTTGTGGTGATTCTCGGCTCTTCCGACCCTGAAGGGGCGGAAATTTACGCCGAAACCGTCACCATGGGCGACCCCACCTTCGCCGGACCCTTGGCCGGAGTCCCGTTGGGACTCTGCGTATATCACATTCTTGAACCCGAAATTAAAGAAGAAGCCGATCCCGCCAAGTGGGAAGAGCAGATCAGCATGATGGAAATGGTCCTTAACGTGGATGCGCTCGTGGAATCTGTAAGAAAGATGCGCGAAGCCAACAGCAAGTTCAGCCTTTAGGAACATTGCCTGCCTGAACTGCCCGCAAGGTTTTGAGGGCGCACCCCCTTTCAGGCCTTGCTCCGGCGGCTGCCGCCGGACACAGGGACGGTTCGGAATGAAAACGCATGAAAACAGGACTCCGCCTGCCGGGAAACCGAGGCGGAGTCCTTCGTTTGTGCTATAATCTGTCAGAAAAAATGGAAATTGCAGGTATAAAGGTGCTGCGGACAGGAGTATTTCTCAAGTGATATTTATAACAATTATGGTAAATTATCTCCTTAACTGCGCCCTATAGCTTGCATAAATTTTGCCGATATGTTTCGGTAGGGAATCAGATAATTCACGAAGATTCATGGGCGATGCATGTCGCCATATGACATTCTTTGACCACTGCAGTAATGCAGAGAATATATATTTGTATACAGGAAAGAACTGTTCAACTCTCAGCCAAGCAGTGTTACTATGAATTCATTTTCTTTGCGCGGAAAGTTCATCTTGACGATAACCATAGGTGCTGTGGCTCTTGCTGCCATGTTCGCCTTTTCTCTTGACGCTGTTTCTACGCTTGACCGCTCGTTCTTGCAGATGCGGAATGTGGATGTGGTGGGCAAGATCACCAGCCTTGAAATAGGAAAGGACATAAACTATGTGAGCCGCCTTACCCGTGATGCCATGCTGGGCGGCAACATTGAAAAGGATATCAAGCAGCAGAGCGACATCGCCAAGCGTAACGAAGAGCGCTTCCAGCAGCTTGCCGCCATGCCTTTCAGCGGTGAGGAAAAAAAGATTATTGACGAGGCCCGTACGGCCGCCATCAACTTTATCGCCAATGGCCGCGACGTTCTTTTGCCGCTGCAGTCCGTTCCTGTGGACGAACGTTACAAGGGGTACAAAGAATACGCCAAGATGGTGACCCCCTACGCCATGGCCTATCGCGATCAGGGCGGTCTGTTTGACAAGGCCATGAACGCCCGTTTTGACGCCGCCATGCAGCAGATGCAGGAACAGCTTGATCACAGTCGCACGACCATGTGGATAATACTGGCTGTTTCCATGCTGGCTATTTATGGTGTGGGTTTTGCCTCTACCAGCCGTGACCTCAACGTCATGCGCGAGTGTATCGCCTTTGCCGGCGAACTGGGGTCCGAGACGCTTACGCGCCGGCTTGATACCAGCAAAAGGTCTTCCATCACGCCGCTGGCCAAGGCGCTGAATGCCACCGCGGACAATCTGGACAGCTTCAGGGCCGAAACGCTCAAGGCCACAGCTGAAGCCCAGAAAGAGCGCGATGAGGCCCAGGGTTTCATGCTACAGGCTCAGGCAGCCAAGGAAGAAGCCGAAAAGGCCAAGGTTGAAGGTATGCTGTACGCCGCAAGCCAGCTTGAGGCTGTGGTGCAGACGCTCAATACCACCACTGATAATCTTTCCAGCCTTATCCACAACGCCAATAACGGAACCACCCGTCAGGCTGACCGTATGCGCGAGACGGCCTCGGCTATGGAGCAGATGAACGCCTCCATGCTTGAGGTGGCCCAAAGCTCCTCCCACGCGGCAAACACCGCTGACCAGACCAGAAGCAAGGCTCAGGACGGATCGACTTCGGTTACGGAACTGCTCGACAATATCCGCGAGGTACAGCAGCAGGCTGGAGAAATGAAAGACGGTATGGCCGGGCTTGGGGTTCAGGCCGAGGCTATCGGCAAGGTGCTCAACGTCATTGCCGACATTGCCGACCAGACCAACCTGCTGGCCCTTAACGCCGCCATTGAAGCTGCGCGCGCGGGCGATGCCGGACGCGGCTTTGCCGTGGTGGCCGACGAGGTGCGCAAGCTGGCCGAAAAAACCATGACGGCCACCAGAGAAGTGGGTGAAGCCATCGGCGGCATACAGTCGGGCACCACGCACACCATTGACGTGGTTACCCGCACGGTTTCCCGCATTCAGGGCGCCAGCCAGCTGGCTGACCGTTCCGGTACGGCCCTGGCGGAGATAGTGTCCATGGTCGACCTGACCACAGATCAGGTGCGCGCCATTGCCGCCGCTTCGGAAGAGCAGTCTGCCGCCAGTTCTGAAATCAACCGCAGCCTGGATGAAGTGGACAGGATATCGGGCGAGAATGCCTCGTTCATGCATCAGTCCGCAGATTCCATCATGGAGCTGTCCCGGCAGGCCGGCGTGCTTCAGGACCTTATCAGCCAGATGAAGCAGGGCGGCGCGTAACAGCTTTCGCCACAGCATATTCGTTGACATCCCCCGTCTTTTTACGGCAGCCGCGCAGGCCGCCTGAAAAGACGGGGGATTGCCGTTGGCTGTTCCAGGTCTGCCCTGCGCGGGCTCGAGCCGGCCAAGATCTGGCCTGACCGGGGCCGGTTTGCCGTAGCTGCCCAGTATCTGTCCATTGCTGGCAGGCGGTGCGGGCGGCGGCGCACTTGCGGCACGCGCGCAGTTGTCATAAAGCCTTGGAAGGAGAGTTTATGAGCAAGCATACAGAACAGTGGGGCCGCTTGCTGGCTCCGTACCGCAGGACACGGCAGGGCAAGGATCTTGTTACTCTCGACCTGGTGCGCAATCCGTTTGTGCAGGATTATGACCGCATCATCTTTTCCAGTTCCTTCCGCCGGCTTGCCAAAAAAACACAGGTGCATCCCCTGGTGCGCAACGACCATATCCACAACCGCCTTACCCATTCGCTCGAAGTAAGCTGCGTGGGCCGCTCTCTGGCGCTGCTGGCGGGGCAGGGGCTGGCCGAAAGGGGGCAGCTGCCGCAAGGCTACAGCCCCGAGCACCTCGGCCAGATCATACAGGCGGCCTGCCTGGCCCACGATATCGGCAACCCGCCCTTCGGGCATGCCGGAGAAGAGGCCATACGCGACTGGTTCAAGGATACGGGCCACACAGAGCATTACTTCAAGGAGCTGCGGCCTGCCGAACGGGCGGACTTTGAAGCCTTTGACGGCAACGCCCAAGGCTTTCGCGTGGTTAATACGCTTGAAAACAACAAGGATTCCGGCGGATTCCGCCTGACATTCCCTGTGCTGGCAAGTCTTGTAAAATACCCCTGTTCCGCACACGAGGCGCTGGGCCGGTCCAGCGGCAAGTTCAACTACTATACGGCGGAGCAGGAGATTTTTGCGGATATCTTCAGCACTCTGGGCCTGATGCACGACGGCCGCGCACGACGCCACCCTCTTTCCTACCTGCTGGAAGCGGCAGACGACATCTGCTACCGCATCATTGATATGGAAGACGCGCGCGAGCTGCGCATCATCACCTATCAGGACATCAAGGACGCCATGGCTCCCCTGCTGAGCGACAGCGATATGGACGGCGGGCGTCTGGCGGATATGGATTCTGACCGGCGGCGCTCGGGCATGCTGCGCACCAAGGCCATGGGGCGCATCATCCCCTCGGTGGTGCAGACATTTCTTGATAATTATGAAGACATCATGAACGGCACGTTGCAGGGTGACCTGCTCAAGCATGCCCGGCAGGATGTGGCGGACTTTATGGCGGCGGCCAAAACGGTGTTCAACTGCAAGATCATGAACAATCCGCAAAAAACAGCTCTGGAAATAGGCACGTACACCTTGTACAAACGCCTGCTGGACGTGTTTATTCCCGCCTGTTTCAACTTCAGCAAAAAGAACGCCATGTCCTATCAGGAAACGCGCGCCCTGACCCTGATGGGAACCAATGCCCCCGCCGAGGGCGAGTGCCTGTATACGGCCTATCTGCGTGTGCTGGACTTTGTGTCCGGCATGACGGACGATTACGCCACGTTTATCTCGCAGCAGTTCTCGGGTACGGCAGCGAGCTAGTGCAGCTATACATTCTCAAAAGATAAATGCTAGAGAGGGACTGCCTGCGCGGCGGGCGGCAGTGTGCGGCGCGCAGGCATGGGATGGGAAAAAGCTTAGCCTTCGGGAAGGGGCGGCGAGATTCTTTCTCGCAGGGCAGGCTTTTCTCCCTCATTGTGCGCCGCACAGGCGGCCTGAATAGCGAAAATAAAAAAACTGCCATACCAGCAGGGTCGCAAAATTTTTCCATAACGCCCAAGCTGTTCTCCTTGTCGCCCACCGTGCAGGCGGCCCAATTAACGGACGAAGAAGTCCTCCTCGTGGCCCGCAGGATCCCAAAAAAAGCTTTAGGATACCGCGATCCTCGAACCTGACCACAGGGCAGTAAAACCCCTACAAGGCAATGCAGCGTTCCCGGGCGGGCGTGGGCGGCAGCACCGCAGCGGGCAGGCCATGGGACAACCGGTTCCAGCGGCGGGCCATGCTCAGCGCTTCCAGAGCCAGATTGCGCAAGATAAGGTAGCTTTCGGCCAAGTCATGACGGTCTGTATCAATAATGTGATCGGCGTGAAGCGGTTCGTCAAACCTGTCGGTAAGACCGCTCAGGCCCGGTACATGGGCTTGCCCGGCCATGGCGTACAATCCCCTTGTGTCTCGGTTGACCAGGGTTTGCAAAGAACAGCGCACCCACACCTCATGATACAGGGGCAGATTTTCGCGGTTTTTCTGACGCATGCCACTGTAAGGCGTTGTGGCCGCCACAACGCATACACGCCCTTGGGCATGGTGCTGCAGGGCCTGATCGCGCAGGGCGTTTATGGCGGTGATGCGCTCCCCGGGCGCGATGCCGTCAAGGCCCGCCCGACGGCAAAAATGGTCTTCATCAATAAACTCTGTCTCTACGCCCTGTCCTTCAAGGAACAGGCGCACAAGAGAACCCAGGGTGGTTTTGCCGCTGCCGGAAAGGCCCAACAGCCAGATCACGGGCGTCATGCGTACCTCGTTTGTTTGCGCATTGCAGTGGTGCGGCCGGGCCGCGCGGGAACGCCCGGAAAACTGCAATAATCCGGCCATGCAGAATAAGTCTTTTTATTATAGATAGATAAACGTCAAGCTCGCAGGAGAAGATGCTTTTTTGACGGTCAGGGGCGAGAAACAGCGGGGGAGGCGGCAAAAATATCCTGCAGTAACGAAAAAAGGGAGTCAGCATGCTGACTCCCTTTAAACATTCTGGCGGAGCGGAAGGGACTCGAACCCTCGGCCTCCGGCGTGACAGGCCGGCGTTATAACCGTCTTAACTACCGCTCCGGATTTGTGGTGGTGGGCAGTACAGGACTTGAACCTGTGGCCCCCGCCGTGTGAAGGCGGTGCTCTACCAGCTGAGCTAACTGCCCTCCCGGAGACACGTTTCTATGCAAAACCCACCGAAGAGTCAAGCGAAAAATAGGAAGTAAAAATTTTTTTACAGGAGAAAAAATTAACATATTGATTTTATTTAATAAATTATATTCTCCATAAATCCGGCACATTGATTGTCTTGCGCCGTGTCGGGTGGAGTGCTAGACCCTCCTGTAGCACCTCTGTACGGCGTCAGCCGGAGCCGCGCCCGCGGTAACGGTTGTCTTGCGGGGCTGAAAGGGGGGGTGACAGCAGTTTTTTTAGAGGCAATGTAATGAAACCCTTATGGATACGCCTTTGGGCGATATTTTTTTTCGGGCTGGCCGTATGCGCTGCACCGGGCGTTCAGGCCCGGGTGGTAGACGGCGGCAGCATCATGGATCAGCACATGCGCGAAAACCTGTGTGCGCTGACGTTTGACGATGGGCCTTCTGCCAATACGCCGCAGTTGCTGGACATGTTGAGCGAATATGGCATTCCGGCCACATTTTTTCTTTTGGGCAAGCAGGCCGAGCGGCATCCTGACCTCGTGCGGCGTATTCTGGCCGAAGGGCATGAGGTGGGTAACCACTCGTATTCGCATCCCAACCTGCGCATGCTTTCTCCAGAAAAGAAACTGCAGGAGATAGGGCAGACCGATGCCATCCTGCGCTCTCTCGGGGCCAGCCCTTCTTTTTTGCGGCCTCCTTACGGGGCTTATGACAATCATACGGTGAGTGTGGCCGAAAGTCTGGGCCTGGGCATCATGCTCTGGTCGCTGGACAGCCGCGACTGGAAAAGCCTGCCCGCCAACTACGCCACCCTGCGCAGTACCCGCGGCACTGTGTACGATACCGGCGCCTTGCGCGGCATTTTTCTGTTTCATGACACGCACAGGCGTACAGTCGAAGACCTGCCCCGTATCATCCGCGACCTGCGCGCCGGGGGGTGTCAGCGCTTTGTGACCGTGAGCGATTACCTTGACGGGCTGCTTGATCCGGAGCCGGGTATACTTATGACCCGACGCCCCACAGACAGCGCCCAGCCCGCCGTGGCAGACAAAAAGCCCGGCCGCCTCAAGGAGCAGTTTCAGGAAATGCCGCCTGAAAGCTACCCTGCAGGCACGGCGGCCTTGCCCCTGGCCCGCACGAGCCGCCCCTGGCGGTCTGGAAGCGGCGCGGCCGAGACGGGCAGGCCACCGGCCGCAGAGGTGGACCGGCAGGCTACCGGCGAAAACAGCGGTCCGGGGCATGACAGCAGTGTTCAGCCTACAACAGGAGCACCGGAAGCCGGCCTGCCTTTGGGCAGCTCTGTTTTCACGCCCGGTGCGGCTGCCGGTTCTGCGGACGCTTAGAGCAATTACCGCTTCAAATGATTGCTTAACGGTCGGCAAAGCTGCCTTACAAGGATTTCAAGTATGCAATGCTCTGCAACCGTCAGCGCTTGAAATCGTCTTTGGCGAATGGCTGGACGGTTGCAACACAGCGGGCTGATACCGTACTTTTGCTGTTCATTGTCCAGATGTTCGGTTGATGCTGTTGATGGGATCGCGCGCGCAGGGAGATTCCCGGGCGAGGCGGGATGTTTCCGCAGCGCAGACCACACCGGTGACTCCATACGAAGGCGATGAGAGCATGTTACCTGTTGTACGGCTTCGAATATTTTTTATCTTTGCCATACCGGAAAAGCGCCCCGCAAGGGGCGCTTTTTTCATGGGCATGCCGTGTCTGCCGCTCATGGTCGTAAGCACCCGGCAGCATCCGGCAAAGATGCGTGGTTTTGTCCGCGTTTCAGGACAGGCGGTTTTTAAAGTTCGCGTAGCCGAATTCCCGCAGCATGCGAAAATACATATCACCCGCGGCGTCCGGCCCGCAGATGCCGATGGAGGGCAGGCGCAGGCCGTTGAATGTGGTGGTCTTGACCATGCTGTAAATGGCCATGTCTTCGAAAACAAGGCGCTGCCCGGGCTTGAGGGGGGCGTCAAAGGAATATTCTCCGGCAACGTCGCCCGCCAGGCAGGACTTGCCCGCCAGGCGGCAGGTCCAGGCCTTTTGTCCGGCCTCTCCCGCGAGTACGGCGGCCCCGTCGTGCTCGTAGCGTACGCGCGGCCGGTAGGGCATTTCGATCACGTCGGGCATGTGGCAGGGAATGCCGATATCCAGAATGGCTATGGGCATATCGGCTTCGATGACGTCCAGCACGGTGGCTACAAGCCAGCCCGCGTCCAGAGCCACGGCTTCGCCCGGCTCAAGGTATATCTGGGCCTGGTAGCGGTCGCGCCACTGCGTCAGCAGGCGGCAGAGCAGGTCAAGGTCATAGCCCGGCTTGGTGATATGATGTCCGCCGCCCATGTTGATCCAGCGGCATTGGGGCAGCCACTGGCCGAAGTGGCTTTCCACGGCGGCCAGGGTGCGCTCAAGAGCGTCGGCCCCCTGCTCGCACAGGGTGTGAAAATGCAGGCCGGATATGCCCGTCATGGCTGTGGGGTCAAAATGTTTGCGGCGTATGCCCAGGCGTGATCCCGGGGCGCAGGGATTGTAAATTTCCACGGCGCCTTCGGAATGTTCGGGATTGATGCGCAGGCCGCACTGGATCTGCCTGTCGGGGCAACGGCCCTTGTTCCACATTGCAATGGCAGGGGCGAACTCGCGCCACTGGGCTGTGGAGTTGAACACGATGTGGTCGGTCAGGGTGAGCAGCTCCGCCATTTCGCGCCTGTTCCAGCCCGCGGCGAATGCGTGAACCTCGCCGCCGAATTCTTCACGGGCCAGTCGGGCCTCATCAACGGAGCTGGCGCAGGCCCCCCACAGCGGGCCGTGTCCCTTGAAGCGGGAAAGCAGCGGAAACGTTCCCCAGGCGGCGTAGCCCTTGAGGGCCAGAAGAATTTTTGCCCCGGTGCGCTCCTGTACACTGTTGAGTACGGCTGCATTGGCACTGAGCTGGTTTTCATCCAGCACAAAGCAGGGTGAGGGGATGCGGGCGGGATCAAAAAGGAGATGCTGGCAGTGCATGGGGATTCCTTTGGGCCGCCTGTGCAGCGGGCGGCAAGGGTGGAACGTTACTACTTGAAATGTCCCAATCGCCTTTGTTCGGGTGTCTGCACGGTAGCGACATTGCGCAACGCGCAGGGATGGGGCTTGTCCTTCGAGAGGGGAAACATCGGCCCTGCGGGCACGGGGCTTTTCAGTTTTTGTTGTTTGGGGCGCCTGCGCGGCGGGCGGCAGATGGGGGCCTGTTAGGGGCTGCGCCCCTCCGAGGCCCCCTCTGCACTCCCCCCCGGACCACCCCGCTGGGTTTTCCATCTTCCGTCACTGTGCGAGGGCTGCGCGTCTTTTGCTGCGGGAGCTTCCTCGCTTCGCTCGGTGATCTCCCTTCGCGCCGCGCAATGCCATCCGCCGCTTTCGTCTTGCATGAAAAATTCAGTGCCGTTTGGACATCGCAAACAGAAGGTTTACACTTGTTGCTGTATCCCGGTCTTCAGTCAGACGTAAAACGCGGTACGGGGCTTACGCTTTTGCTGTTTCCCGGTCAGGGGGCAAACTGTTGCCGGGGGCGGCGTCATAAAGAACCGAAGCCGACACGTCGGCGAGGTTCGTACGCAGCCGCCCCCGGAAAACCGTATTTACCAGTCAGGGTAGAACAGGGGGTGCTTCGGGGGGGATGCAAGGGGGGCCGAGAAGGGGGCGCAGCCCCATAACCGGCCCCACCTTGCCGCCCGCCGCGCAGGCGGCCAAGACAAAATCAGAAGAAAACCCCGTGCCCGCAGGGCGGCAAAAGCCCGCCGCGCAGGCGGCCAGAATGAAGAACAGGGAAAAAGTTTTCGTGCCCGCAGGGCATGTGTTTTCTTCCCGAAGGGCAAGCCCTTTCTCTCATTTCCCGGCCGCTCAGGCGTCCCCTTATATTTTTCCGGTCACATCCACGGACTGCCAGGGCAGGCCGTATGTACCCAGATCCTTCAGGAAGGGGTCGGGGTCAAACTGCTCCATATTCCACACGCCGGGCTTGCGCCACACGCCTTCGGCCACCATTTTGGAGCCGATCATGGCAGGCACGCCGGTGGTGTAGGAAATGGCCTGCGAGCCGACTTCGGCGTAGCATGCTTCGTGATCGCAGATGTTATAGATGTAAACGGTTTTTTCTTTGCCGTCCTTGACGCCGCGCATGAGGTCGCCAATGCAGGTCTTGCCCTTGGTCAGGGGGCCGAGGGAGGCAGGGTCGGGCAAAAGTTTGGACAGGAACTGGATGGGCACGATGTCCTGCCCCTGAAAGTTCACGGGATCAATGCGGGTCATACCCACATTGCCAAGTACCTTCAGGTGGTTGAGGTAGTTGTCTGAAAACGTCATCCAGAAGCGGGCGCGGCGCAGGCCCTTAAGGTTTTTGACCAGAGATTCCAGCTCTTCATGATACATGAGAAAGCATTTTTTGCTGCCGATGCCGCTGGGGAAGTCAAAGTTCATTGACCAGGACAGGGGGTCGGTTTCTACCCATTCGCCCCGTTCCCAGTAGCGGCCGCGCGCGGTGACCTCGCGGATGTTGATTTCGGGGTTGAAGTTGGTGGCAAAGGGCTGGCCGTGGTCGCCGGCATTGCAGTCGATGATGTCGAGCACATGCACTTCGTCCAGTTCGTGCTTCATGACCCAGGCGGCAAAGACGTTGGTCACGCCGGGGTCAAAGCCGGAACCGAGCAGGGCGGTAAGCCCGGCCTCGCGAAAGCGGTCGGCATAGGCCCACTGCCATTTGTATTCAAACTTGGCGGTGTCCAGCGGCTCATAGTTGGCGGTGTCCACATAATGAACGCCGCATTCAAGGCAGGCATCCATTATGTGCAGGTCCTGGTAGGGCAGGGCCACGTTGCACACAAGGTCGGGCTTGACGCTGCGGATAAGCTGGCAAAGCTCCGGCACGTTGTCCGCGTCCACCTTGGCGGTAGCCACGTCAACGCCGTAGCGGGCCTTTACGCTTTGCGCAATGGCATCGCAGCGGGAGACCGTGCGGCTGGCAAGGGTTATCTTGTTAAAAACGCCGCCGTTTGCGGCAACCTGGGCGCATTTGTGGACAACCACGCTCCCGACGCCACCCGCGCCGATGATAAGGATATTCGCCATAGCTCTTCCCTCTCCAGCAAGATAGGGGGTCAAAAGAAAATCCGTGCGGCTGCGCCGCCCGGTCACGTCCCATCACACAAAAAGCGCCTCGGCGCGGTCTGCCGCTTGCGGGCGCAAAGTCCGGCTATATGCCTGTAAAGGCCCAATCCGTCAACCGCATTGTTTGTACTGCCTTTTTCGTCGTTACCGCGGGCCTTCCCGGCTGGTATCGGGCGCGATCAGGTCGCCGTCCAGCAGCAGCACGTGGGCATGGCGGCCCGCCCTGCGGGCCTGGCTTGCAAGGTCACGGCCCCGCTCGCGGCAGGCCGGGCAGGCATGGCGCGGAACAAGCAGACACAGGGAGCGCGCCACGCGCTCCGAAGCCGTTTCGATACGGCCCAGCCCGGAGCAGTCCGGGCAGAGCCGCCAGGCTTCGTTCTGCCCTTCGCTGAGCATATCCGTATCATAAAAGACATGTTTTTGCCGCACCCACCAGCGGTCCTGCCCCTGGCCTTCCGCTTGCCCTTCTGACGGCGTGGCAGGAGGCTTGAAGTAACAGTCGCGCACTTCTTCGCACAGGCGGGCGATGTACTGCCCGACACTGGCGCTCTGCAGTGTGGATTCGGGCGACCAGCCCGGCTCGCGAACGTCCCCCGCGTCAATGCCTGCCAGCGCAAGGCAGATGCCCAGGTTCACATAGGGCAGGGCACCGCGTATGGCGTAGCCGCCCTCAAGCACGGCCACATGCGGGTTGAGCAGGCGCGTCAGGGCCGCATAGCCCTGTGCGGAAAGCTTCATGTTGGCCAGCGGGTCGGTGAAATGATTGTCCTGCCCGGCGGAATTGATAATGAAATCCGGCTTGAAGTCTTCAAGAATGGGCAGCACGGCGTGCTCGACCGCGTACAGATAGCCCGCGTCGCAGGTTTCTGGCGGCAGGGGTATGTTTATGGTGCGGCCCAGAGCGCCGGGGCCGCCGCATTCGTGCAGAAAGCCCGTGCCGGGGTACAGGGTGCGGCCGTCCTGATGCAGGGAGATGAAAAGGGTGTGCGGGTCGTTCCAGAATACGTCCTGCGTGCCGTCGCCGTGGTGCACGTCTGTATCCACAATGGCGATGCGCAGGGGGCGGCCGTCCGGATGCGGATAGTGGTCGCGGATGTATTCGGCCATGACGGCTTCGTTGTTGATATTGCAGAAGCCCCGGTTGCCGTGCACCACGCGCATGGCATGATGTCCCGGTGGGCGCACCAGGGCAAAGGCGCGGTCTTCATGCCCGTCAAGCACAAGGCGAGCGGCGCGTATGGCCCCGCCAGCCGCCGCCAGGTGTGAATCCGTGCTCACGGCGCGGGTTGTGGGCAGGCAGAAGTGCGCACGCTCAAGCTGCGCATGGCTTGCGAACGCGGGCCGGTATTCCGTAATGCCGGGAATATCAAAAAGCCCTTCTTCCACAAGCTGGTCGCGCGTATAGAGCAGGCGCTCCTCCCGTTCCGGATGTGTGGGGGAAATGGCCCAGTCAAAAGCCGGAAAAAAGACGACTCCCAGCCGTCTGGCGGCGCGAAGGGCCGCCTTCGCGCCCGCCTGGTCAAAAGAGTGTGCCGCCGGGCGCTGCCCGGCCCGTTGCTCAGTCATCGTTCTCGTCCAGAGCGTCGAAGATGTCCGCGCCGTAGCGGGCGTAGGTCACCATGCGGCCCATCTGCGAAAGACCCAGGGAATACGCCAGGTTGCTTTCCGCTACGGCCACAAACAGCAGGCTGTCTTCATCGTACATGGCAAAAACGCCGCCGGGGCCGTCCTCTTTGCGGAAAGCCACACAGTACATAAGCTCGGGATCACCCAGAATGCCCGCCGCCACATGATTTGCGGGAGGCTCGGGCAAAGCGGATTCAAAACCCGCCGCTCCGTTCTTGCGGGGAACGAAATTCAGTTTTGTGCCTTCAACATACAGGTCGTAATATTCTTGCATGGTATTCTCCGGGCGGTTTGCCGGCGGTTTATGTGTCGGGGATCATGACGCGGGAAAGCAGTGTGGGCCTGTATGCCCGGCCTTGTCAGAAGCGCTGCGCCATGTTTTTTTCATCTGGCGCGAGGCGTCGTGGCGGATGCTCGTGGCGCGCAGCGTATCTGGCCTGCAGAAGCCGCGCACTGTGCGCCTGACGCAGGCAGAACCCAGAAGGCGCTTGCGAGGCGTCCTTTTCAGTCGAGGCCCCGTCCCCGCCGGCGCAGATAGGCCTCAATGGCCGAGCGGCATTGCAGCACCACGTCTTCGGGAGGCTGTGAGGCGTCAATAATGGCGAAGCGTTCCGGTTCTTCCTCAGCCAGGGCGCGGTAACCCCGGCGTACACGCTCATGAAAGTCCAGGCTTTCACTGTCAAAACGCCCCTCGGCAATGACCATGCCGGCGGAGCGGTTGCGCTCACCGGCGCGTTCCAGTCCGCAGCGCACGGGCAGGTCCAGCAACAGGGTGAGGTCAGGCTCAAGCCCGCCGGTGGCCGCTGTATTGAGGCTGCGCAGGTATTCCGTGTCCAGCCCGCGCCCGTAGCCCTGATAGGCCAGGGTAGAGTCCGTGAAGCGGTCGCAGAGCACTACCTGCCCGGCCTCAAGGGCGGGGCGGATGACCTCTGTCACATGCTGGGCGCGGTCGGCCAGAAACAGGAACAGTTCGGCCCGGCTGGCCAGCCCGCCGGTGCGCACATCCAGCAGCAGGGCGCGCAGGCGACGCCCAAGGGCACTGCCGCCAGGCTCTCTGGTCAGTACGGGGTCATGGCCGCGCGCTTGCAGGTAGTCTGACAGATAGTCAATGGCCGTGGATTTTCCCGCGCCTTCTATACCTTCAAAAGTGACAAACATTCTTCCTTGACCGCCTTTTTACGGGTTGCGGGGGCGGCTTTTTCCGGGGTGCGCGCGGCCCGGTGTACGGGGCGGCCCAGCGTGGCCTGCCAGGGGGTCCAGTCCTGTCCGTCTTCTTCCATTTGTGCGAAAAGGCCCCGGCACTGGGCCATCTTGGCATCCAGGTTGTCGGCATAGTGCAGGGCCATGGCTTCAGGAGTGTGGGGGGGGCGTACCGCGCCAAACTGAAGTTCGCCGTGATGGCTCAGGATAAGGTGCTTGAGATGCCTTTGCAGCGGCTCTTCAAGGCCGGATCTGGCCATGAAGGGAGCGAGCATTTCTATGCCCAGCATAAGATGGCCGAGCAGACGGCCTTCATCGGTATAATCGTTGGCAAGGCCACCGGAAAACTCCCGCAGCTTGCCGATATCGTGAAAGAGCGCTCCCGCCAGCAGGGTTTGCCGGTCCAGTTCCGGATACTGGTCGGCAATGCGGCGGCAGAGGTTGAAAACACTCAGGGTATGCTCAAGCAGGCCGCCCACATAGGCGTGGTGTACGCCTTTGGCTGCCGGGCATACGCGAAAGGCAGCCCGCATTTCGGCATTGCTGAAAAAGCCCTGCACCAGCTTGCGCCAGGGGGCGTGTGTGAACTCTGCCTTGATGGCGCCGTCCAGTTCGTGGAGCATGTCGTCCAGCGGGTAGGGGCTGGCGGGCATAAGGGCGGTCTGGTCCACAGCGGCGCTTTCTGCCGCATCCAGCAGGCGCATATGCTCCACGGTAAGCTGCACCTGATCGCGGTACAGGCCTGCGCGGCCTTCAACCCACGCCAGCGCGCCGGCGGGAATTTCGCTGAAGTCCGCGCTGAGAGGGTGCCATATCTTGGCTTCAAGACTGCCGCTGGCGTCCACCAGGGTGAGCCGCCAGTAGGGTCCGTTGCGGGACTGGCCCTGTGCCGCCTGACTGACTGCAAACAGGCCCCGCGCTTCCGACGTGGGGCTAATGTCTTTGACGTAACAACCTTTTTCCATATATCTATCCAGGAGCGTCTGGCCAGGAGCGCCTGACGCCTGTGCGTTTTGAGCGCCGCCGCAAGGGCGGCTCATAGCGAAGCTTTTTCGAATTTCCCTTCTTTCCGAGGTATTGTCAATGAACGTTCTCCTGACCAATGACGACGGCATCCGGGCCAAGGGGCTGCGCGCCCTGTACGCGGCCCTGCGCGAGGCCGGTCATACGGTATATGTGGTGGCCCCCATGAGCCAGCAGTCCGGCGTGGGGCATTCGCTCACGGTTTTCGAGCCTGTGCGGGCCACAGTGATTGAAGAGCCGGACTTTACTGGCACGGGCGTTTACGGAACCCCCACAGACTGCGTGAAGCTGGCCCTGGGGCGGCTGCTGCCCCACAAGCCCGACCTTGTCATGTCCGGCATCAATGCCGGGGCCAACGTGGGGCCGGACATCCTGTATTCCGGCACAGTGGGCGCGGCTACCGAGGCCGCCCACGAGGAACTGCCGAGCATGGCCGTCTCGTTTGACAGCTTCAGCCACAATACCGCTCCGGATATGGACCTTATGCCCCAGGCACGACATGCCGTGAACCTGGCCGAGCGTATGAACTGGTCTGCCGTGGGCCGCCGCCGGGTGATCAATATCAACTATCCCGCCTGCCCCCTGGACGAGGCCCAGGATCTGCGCGTCTGCCCCCAGACCAGCGCCGTGTGGAAAAACGTCTATATCGAGCGTGAAGACCCGCGCGGCGCGCCCTACTGGTGGCTTGAGGGCGAAATTCCCCCGGCAAGCATCGAGCCGGGGTCGGACAAGGACCTGCTCAACCGCGGGCATATCACCCTCACGCCTCTGTGCTTTGATTTTACCGACCATGAGGGACTGACCGCGCTCAAGTGCATGAAGCTTCAGGGCTGATGTGTCTGAAGCGGCTGTTGCCGCGCCTTTTGCCGCCTGCCGGGCATGATGCCAGAGCGCGGCGACAGGCTGAAAATACCGTTCTGTTGTGCCGGAGACGCCAGACTGGCGCGCCGGGGCATTCCCCTTTGCCCGATTTTGATGTACGTTGCTCTTGCCTGCGGCGGGGGTTGGTGCTAGCCATGCTGTCGCAGCTTTTGTACGGGCATCAGCCACGTAAAATTGAAGTATTTCAGCGGGCCATGTGACAGGACCCTTTTAGGGCAACCTCTGCCTGGCAGCGTTTTTCTGTTGGTCACGCCGCCGGAAACAGCAGCATTGACGCAGTGCGCGCGTGCTGCGTCACGGTTTTTACCGGCGGCAGGGTATGAAAGGTTTTTTGAAGCGTACTTGTTTGCAACAGTTCCCAGAAAAACAGGGAGGAAGTCATGCCTCTTATCAGTCCCAAAGAAATGTTTGCCGCCGCCTATGCCGGCGGTTATGCCATTGGCGCTTTCAACGTCAACAATATGGAAATCATCCAGGGCATCATGGGCGCGGCTTCCGAGGAAAAATCGCCTGTCATTCTTCAGGTGTCGGCGGGCGCGCGCAAATACGCGGGGCAGCCCTACATCATGAAGCTGGTGGAAGCCGCCCTGGCCGTTGACGCCAGCGTACCCGTGGCGGTGCACCTTGACCACGGCCCCAGTTTTGAAATGTGCCGCGAATGTATCGACGGCGGATTTACTTCCGTCATGATCGACGGCTCGCATCTGCCCTACGAAGAAAATATCGCCCTCACCAAACAGGTGGTGGACTACGCCCGCCCCCGCGGCGTGTGGGTCGAAGCTGAACTGGGCAAACTGGCGGGCATTGAAGAGCATGTGCAGTCGGACGAGCACGTTTATACCGACCCTGACGAAGCTGTGGACTTTGTGGAGCGCACCGGCTGCGATTCGCTCGCCATAGCCATCGGCACAAGCCACGGCGCGTACAAGTTCAAGGGCGAGCCCAAGCTGGACTTTGAACGCCTTGAGGCCATCTGCAGGAAGCTGCCGGACTATCCGCTGGTGCTGCACGGTGCTTCCAGCGTACCGCAGGAGTTTGTGGACCTGTGCAACCAGTACGGCGGCAATGTGGGCGGCGCCAGAGGCGTACCCGAAGACATGCTGCGCAGGGCCGCCGGTATGGGCGTGTGCAAGATCAACGTGGATACGGATATCCGCCTGGCGGTTACGGCCTGCATCCGCCAGTATCTGGCTGAACATCCCGAAGAATTTGACCCCCGGTCCTATCTCAAGCCGGCCCGGGAAGCTGTAAGGCAAATGGTGGCGCACAAGATCCGCACTGTTATGGGATCTTCAGGCAAAGCCTAAACAACATACGTTTTCGTCAAGGAGCGCAACATGCCCGTCAAACTGGGATTGAACGGCTTTGGCCGTATCGGCCGCTACCTGCTGCGGCTGCTGGCCGATGACCAGGATCTGCAAATCGTCGCCATCAACGCGCGCGCCGATAATGCCGCCCTGGCCTATCTTTTCAAGTACGATTCCACGTACGGCAATTTTGCGGGCACGGTGGACCATGATGAAAACGGCATTATCGTCAATGGCCGTCACATCGCCGTTACCCGCTGCAAGCCCGGCGAATGGGAATGGAAGCGCCTTGGCGTGACCATTGCCGTGGAAACCACGGGGACCATCAAGGACGGCGAAGGCCTCGCCATGCACCTGGCCTGTGGCGCGGAAAAGGTCGTTATTTCTGCTCCGGCCAAGGATGTGGACGCCATGATAGTTATGGGCGTCAACGATCATGTCTATGACTGCGCCAGACACAAGGTCATTTCCGCCGCGTCCTGCACCACCAACTGCCTGGCCCCCGTGGTCAAGGTGCTGCACGAAAAGTTCGGCATCCGTCACGGCCTCATGACCACCATCCACAGCTACACCATGAGCCAGCGTATTCTGGACGGTTCACACAAGGACTGGCGCCGGGGCCGCTCGGCTGCCGTGTCAATGGTTCCTTCCAGCACGGGCGCGGCCAAGGCCGTGGGTGTGGTGATGCCCGAGCTTGAAGGCAAGCTCAACGGCATGTCCGTGCGCGTTCCTACCTTTGCCTGCTCTCTGGTGGACCTGACCTGCGAGGTCGAGCGTTCCTGTGACGCCGCCGCCGTCAATGCGGCCCTCAAGGCTGCCAGCGAAGGCGTCATGGGACCGAATATGGGTTTTTCTGAAGAGCCGCTGGTCTCCATCGACTACCGGGGCAGTACCCACGGCGGCGTGGTGGACGCGCTCTCCACCCAGGTGCTGGACGGCAGCATGGTCAAGGTGCTGATCTGGTACGATAACGAAGCGGGTTTTACCAACCAGCTTTTGCGCCTGTTGCGTATGGTGGGCAGCCGCTGCCGCTAGAGCGGCATGAAACAGCGTCTCTGAGGCGGTGCGGGCTTTCCGCGCCGCCTTTTTTGTGGCCTGGCTGTAGTGTTCCGACAGGTTGTTCACCCTCCCCAAATCGGTAAAGCTGGAGTTACCAGGCAACAGCAGGCCGAGCGAGGGAAGGGTGAATGACCACAAGAATGCCAAACTGACGGTTCGTAGGCGAGAAGAAATGGTGCGGCGGGATTTCTGATCTGCCGGAAAGGCTGAAAACTCTTTCACCGGGCGGCGCGGGATCAGGCCAGTGTATCGGCCAGGGCCTGCTCAAGGCTGCCGTAGCGAAAGGCATAACCAGCGTCGGCCAGACGGGACGGAAAGGGGTTTTGCCCGCAAAGTATCAACTCTTCGGCCATTTCTCCCAGGGCAAGGCGCACAAGCGACGCGGGAACAGGCAGCCAGACGGGCCGCGCGCATACGCTGCCCAAGGTATGGGCGAAGCGGCGCATGCTCACTGTTTCAGGGGCGCTTGCATTGAATGTGCCGCACAGACCGCTCTGCGCGAGCAAAAACAGGGCGATACGCGTTACATCTTCCATATGAATCCAGCTTACGGGCTGGTGCCCAGACCCGACAGGCCCGCCCATAAAATACCTGAACGGCGGCAGCATCCGTTCCAGAAAACCCCCGGCCGCTCCGGAAGATTTTTTTCCCAGCACGGGTGAAAAGCGGAGGATGCAGCGGCGTATTCCCATATCCTCCACCGGCGCGGTGCTTGCCTCCCACTGCACGCAGGTTCGGGCCAGAAACCCCTGGCCTGCGGGGCTGTGTTCAGTACATGGCGGGGCCGTGGCCGCATCGGGCCACAGGCCGTAGTAGCCGCAGGCCGAGGCCTGTAAAAGGCATTGTGGCAGCCGTTGGTTTTTGTGCCGCAGTTCGTGCAGGGCAGTGACGAGCGCATATCCGGCATCCAGCCTGCTTTGGACGATGGCCTGCTTGCGGGCGCGGGTCCAGCGGGCCGCGCCGATATTCTCTCCCTGAAGGTTGATGACAGCATCCGCATGCTCCAGCAGCGGACGCAGCCCGTCGGGATTTTTGCCGTCCCACGTCGCATACGCAAGCCCATCGGCAGCGGGCCTTCCGCTTCCGCCGCTTCTGGCTGCGGCGCAGACCGTATGCCCGGCGGCCAGCAGGCTGGCCGTGATATGCGATCCTATAAAACCTGTAGCGCCAAGAATAAGTACATGCATGGCTTTCTCCTGTGACCGCGCGGAGGGCAGGCGCGTGAACGGCTGAAGCGGCCGGTCTTGCAGTTGCCCGTAAGACAGGCGGGCAGGCCGGCACGCAGGTTGCGGTGCTGGCGGCGTTTCCTGCGGCATCTGCCGGCGCATCTGCCTGTCGGGACCTGGATGCGGCGCTGCGGGCAGGAGTTTTGCCCGCAGCGCCGGGGGGTACGGTCAGGAAAGCTTCATGGTTTTGAGCAGGGCATCCAGCGTCTGCGAGAGCTGCTTCAGGCCGGAGACTGCCGTATTGGCGTCGCGCATGCCTTGGGCCGTCTTGATACCGATTTCATTGATCTCGTTGACTGACCGGTTGATCTCGTCGCTGGTGGCGGACTGCTCTTCGCTGGCCGTGGCGATGGCGCGCACCTGGTCGGCGGTGGTATCCACCATGCTGACGATTTCTTCCAGCGCCGTGCCGGACAGGGTGACAAAGGTCGTGGCTTCTTCAATGGACCTTGTGGAAGCATCCACAGAATTGACGCTCTGCCCGGCGCTGCTCTGGATGGCGGCAATGGCCCTGGCGACCTCGGTGGTAGAGGACATGGTTTTTTCGGCCAGCTTGCGCACCTCGTCAGCCACCACGGCAAAGCCGCGCCCTGCGTCACCCGCCCGTGCGGCCTCAATGGCGGCATTGAGGGCCAGCAGGTTGGTCTGGTCTGCGATGTCGGATATGACGCCCATGATCTGGCTGATGTCGGCCGCGTTTCTGTTCAGGGTGTTCATGTCGTTTTTAAGCTGCAAGGACTGGCTTTGCACCGTCTGGATGCAGTTGACGGATTTTCTTACGATTTCCGCGCCTTCCTGCGCTTTTTCCCGTGTACCCATGGCCATATTGGCCGCCTGCTCGGCATTGCGTGCCACCTCAAGCACGGTGGAATTCATTTCTTCCATAGCGCTGGCGGTTTCGCCCACGCGCATGGCCTGCCGTTCCGCACCCTGATCCGACAGGGCTATGATGTGCGCCAGTTCGTGGGATGCTGCGGACAGCTTCGTGCCCACTTCTTCCACCTCGCGGGCCACCTCCATCACCTGTCGCTGGGCCTGCAGCATCTGGGTCTGGTCTGTCATGAGCGCCAGTACGGCGTCGGAACCGTAGGGCAGGGCCGTATAGAACATGTCGATGGCCGTGCCGTCGGAAGGATGTGACACGGTGCTTGTGGTTTCCTTGCGGCTGCTGGCAAAGCACTGGTCCGCAGCGCAGCCTCCGGCGCAGGCATCGGCCCTGAAATGGCCTGAGCAGGCCGTTCCGGTCATGCTGTCGGGTGTTTTGCCGCCAAACATCGCGGCTTCATTCAGGAACCGTATCTTTCTCTGCGCATCGCGGATCATGATGGGAGAAGGTATCTTGTCGATAACTGCCAGCATGCTGCCCGCCAGGCCATTGATGGATTCGACGATTTTTTTAAAGTCGCCCCTGAATTCCGTTTCGTTGATGCTGCTGCGCAGATAGCCGTCGGCCACGCTGCCGACGGTAGCCGTTACCTGGGTTCGCATGTTCTTGCAGGTATCTGTTATGCGGGAAAGGCCGGTGTGCAGCTGCAAAAGCTCGGCGGAAAATCTTTTTGCCGACGGCAGGCAGTCAAGGTCACCGTTGGATATGGACGTGGTGCACTGCACCATCTGATGAAGAGGTTTGCGTATGCTCTGCACAATCCACAGGGCCAGCAGAAGCAGAACCGCGGTAATGGCCGCCCCGGCGAGCAGTACCTGCTTGAGGGCCGCGTTCATGTCCGCACTGACTTCACTTTCATTCATAAGGGCGATCATGCGCCAGCCCTGAAAGCCCTTGTACACGACAATACGTTTTTCAACACCGTCCAGCGCAAGCGTGCCTGTTCCCCCGGCGGCAAGCAGGTCCTGCAGGGCGGGCACCCCGCACTCGCTGATATTGCGGTTGACCCAGGCCTTGTACTGGGGGGCGGCCAGAACCATGCCGCTGTCTTCGAGCAGTATGATGGAACCTGTCTGGCCGATTTTTATGCCTTCCACCATTACGACAAGGGCGGAAAGGGTGATGTCGATATCAATGACGCCCAGGGGCCTGCCGTCCGCGCCGGAAACCTTTGCCGTAACGGCGCAGGCAGCGACGCCCTGCGCCGTTGTATAGGCCGAACTGATGTTGGTGGCGCGGGAGCTTTCCATCTGCTGGCGGTACCATTTTTTTGTTCTCGGGTCATGCCCTGCGGGCCAGGATGCCAGCGGATATTCGAGAAAACCGCCGTTTTCAGCGCCAAAGGTAACACTACTGTAGTTGGCGTGGCTGTCTTTGACGAGCTGGAATATTTCGTCCACCGTCCGGGCCTGCGGTGTCATGGCCGGCCTGGCAACCTGCTGCGGTTCGTTGTTGTCTGTAAAAAGAGGAAGGTGGCCGAAAGCTTCGCGTATGGCTGGCGTGGAAGCCAGCATGGTTGCGCTTTCCTGGGCCTGCTTGAAGAAGAGAGCGATATAGTTATTGGTGCTTGAGAGCGCGTGCTCCATATACGCTTGTGTGCTGCGCTCATTCATGGTGTCCATTTTCCCGGTGACAATCAGCAGGGTGCTGCCGATGCCCAGAATAATGGCGGCAAAAAAGGTCAGCAAAAATTTTGCACGAATAGTCATGGCAACGTCCTGTCGTTGTGCGTGGCTCGGGGCGTTCGCAAGAAGCCTCAGAGTTGTGCAGCGTTTTCCATACCGAAAGAGCCTGACAACAGAGGCCAGGCTGACTGGAAAGCCGTTGAACGCCAAACTGGACCGGGCAGGGTGTGTGCGCGTTACTTACAAGTAAGAATCGGAATGCCGAATGTGAACTTTAGAGCAATGTGCATGAAAATATACCGCAACTCAAGGGTTTATGCCTGTCCTGAAGCAGAATTACAGGGTTCAGACATGCTGTGTATACAGTAAAGTACATTCAATGGGCTGATTTTGTTTGTTAATAGAAAAGCAGAAGAAAAACGGGCGATGATCGGCGGTGGTGCAGGTATGTTGCGGGCGTGATGCGTTTTTGTTGCCGGGCGCCTGCTGTTCCGGCCAGATATTCCGGCCAGGCATATCGGCAACCTTGGCCGGGCCAGTCGGTTGCCCGCGGGCAAAGACAGAACAGGCAGCAGGATGTAAATAATCCCCACGCCGGTCTGCTCCTGCCTGTTTGCAGGGGCGGTCCGGCGCGGGGATATGGCAAGGTCATGCCGCAACGGCGCTGCGGGCGCGGCAGGCAGCCGCCCCCGGGCCTGCGGCTCCATTGGGGTCAGGCGAAGCTGTAGCCTGCCTCCAGCGCTTTTTCGTTGACGGGAATAAGCTTGGCATAATGGGCGCTGATCACGCGGTGCAGCGCGTCCTGCACTACGGCAGGCGGCAGCGCGCCCGTGGCCTTGAGCCACGCGCCCAGCGCCACCATATTGGCCAGCTTGACGTTGCCCAGTTCGTGGGCCATGTCGTTGGCCGGAATATATACCGTGCGCAGCGTGGTATCCACAAGCTCCCTGTTTACCAGGGATGCGTTGACCACCTGCACACCGTCCCTGTGCAGGCGCGGCTGGAATTTTGCCAGCGAAGGCTCGTTGAGGATGATGGTGGACAGCGGCTCGCGCACCAACGGGGAACCGATGGCGTGCTCATCCAGCACTACCGTGCAGTTGGCCGTGCCGCCGCGCATTTCCGCCCCGTATACGGGGATAAAGCTCACCTCAAGCCCGTGCTCCATCCCGGCCTGGGCCAGCAGGTTGCCTATGAGCATGACTCCCTGGCCGCCGAACCCGGCGATAATGACATCCTGATACTTACTCACGGCCGGCCTCCTGGCTGTCCTGCCCCGCGTTTTCCGCTGTTGCGTCGGCACTGGACACATCCTTGTACACGCCAAGGGGAAAGACGGGAATCATAGCTTCGGCGATGCGCCTGTTGGCGGCGATGGGGTCCAGATGCCAGTTGGTGGGGCAGCCGGAGAGCAACTCCACAAAACCGAAGCCAAGCCCCTGCAATTGCGCGTCAAAGGCCTTGCGCACGGCTTTTTTGGCGGCGCGCACATGCTTGACGGAATCAAGGGCGCAGCGGGCGGCATAGGCCACGCCGTCCAGTTGGGCCATTATTTCTGCCATGCGTATGGGGCCGCCTTCGTTGCCGACATTACGTCCCTGGCGGCTGGTGGTGGTTTTTTGCCCCACAAGCGTGGTGGGGGCCATTTGCCCACCTGTCATGCCGTATACGGTATTGTTGATGAAGATGGTGGTGATCTTTTCACCCCGGTTGGCGGCGTGCAGGGATTCGGCCATGCCGATGGCCGCCATGTCGCCGTCACCCTGGTAGGTAAAGACCACAGATTCTGGCCGCGCGCGGCGCACCCCGGTGGCCACGGCGCAGGCGCGGCCGTGGGGGGCTTCAAGGCCGTCCACGTTAAAATAGTCATAGGTAAAGGTGGCGCAACCCACCGCGGCCACCAGGATGGTGCGGTCCGCCACCCCAAGCTCGTGCAGCACTTCGCTCACCAGCCTGTGGGCAATACCGTGATGGCAGCCGGGGCAATAGTGGGTGTGGCGTTCGTTGAGCACGGGATTTACATCAAAAACAAGCCGTTCACCTTCCCGGGGAGTTGTGCAGCCCGGCCGCAGGATTTCTGTTTGCTGTGCTGACATGGCTATTTCTCCTTGAGGGCCTGCAACATGGGTTCACGCAGGGCGTCGGCCCCGATGAACAGGCCGGGCATGATGCCGTGCCAGAGCACGGAGGACGCGCTTATGCCTGGCTGGGCAAAAAGCGCCAGTCGCACGTCTTCCACCATCTGGCCCGTGTTCTGCTCCATAACGAGAAAGCGTCTGCCCGGTGCAAGCGCCCGCAGGGCTTCTTCCGGAAAGGGAAAAAGCGTAATGGGGCGGAACAGGCCGATCTTGTGGCCTTCAGCACGCAGACGGCGTATGGCGCTGCGGGCGATACGCCCGATGGAGCCGAAAGCCACCACCACAAGCTCGGCATCGTCCACATCCACGCATTCCCATGCACATTCGGCCTTCATGTCGTCATATTTTTTCATGAGCAGGCGATTGCGTTCGGCAAGTGCGCCCTCGGCAAGATAGACAGACTTGAGCAGCCGGGGCTGCGCGCCGGTGCCGCGCTTGCCGTAGCCTTCAAGCCGCCAGTCTTTTGTCATGGCGGCAAGGGCTTCAGGCGAAACGGCGTCGGCCGGAGGTATGCGCCGCACAGGCTCCTTTATCTGGCCTACGATGGCGTCGCCGAGAACCATGACCGGGTTGGCGTACCTGAAGGCCAGGGCAAAGGCACGGAACATGAAGTCATAGCATTCCTGGGCAGTGGCCGGGGCCAGTACCAGGTTGCGGTGGTCGCCGTGGCCGCCGCCCTTGACGGCCTGAAAGTAGTCGCCCTGCGAGGGGCCGATGTCGCCAAGGCCCGGCCCGCCGCGCTGCATGTTGACCATAACCCCGGGTATATGGCTGCCCGCCATGTAGGAGATGCCCTCCTGCATGAGGGAGATGCCGCAGCTGGAGGAAGACGTGAGCGCCGGAATGCCGCAGGCCGCAGCGCCCAGCAGCATGTTGACCGCGGCGACCTCGCTTTCCGCCTGTACAAACTGCCCACCGTGTTCCGGCAGCAGCGAGGAAAGCACTTCGGGAATCTCGTTCTGCGGTGTGATGGGGTAGCCGAAATAGCAGCGGCAGCCAGCATCAACAGCGCCGAAGGCCACGGCCTCATTGCCCTTGATGAGTATACGTTCAGAGGAATTCTGGCTCATGCCTCGCCCCCTTTCTTTACAGCGCTTTTGAAGACACGGATGGCCACATCCGGGCACATGACGGCACAGGAAGCGCATCCCGTGCACTGCCCGTCCATCTCCATGACCTCATACCCCTGGCGGTTAAACCGGCCCGATGGCCGCAGAATATGTACAGGACAGGCTTCCACACACAGGCGGCAGCCCTTGCAGCGTTCTTCCAGAAACACGATTCGTGACATGTGTACTCCTTGGGAGCCTTGCCCGCCTGGGGGAGGGAAACAGGCCCCTTGCGAGCGGCCTGTTCCGCGGGACCCTGCCTTCAGGACCCCTTCCGTGCCCCGGCATGCCTTGCAGGACCATCCCGCAAGGGTGTGCCGGCCGTGAGCCGCCCGCAGGTTGCGCATGCCCGGAAGCGGCGTGCGGAGTACGGACGGCGCGGGCAGGGGCGTCAGCGGATCAGCATGGCATCCCCGTATGAAAAGAATCTGTAGTTGTTGGCAATGGCCTCGGCATAGGCGTCGAGCACACGCTTGCGCCCGGCAAAGGCCGAGACCAGCATGAGCAGGGAGGATTCCGGCAGGTGAAAATTGGTCACAAGCCCGTCCGCCACGCGGAAGGGCCTGCCGGGATACAGGAAAATATCCGTCCAGCCGGTATAGGGCTGCACGCGGCCGCAAAGCTCCGCCACACCTTCAAGGGTTCGCAGGCTTGTGGTACCCACGGCAATGACCGGCCTTTTTTCTTCCCTGGCCCTGGCGATTGCCAGGGCCGTGGCTTCGGGCACTTCTATATATTCGCGGTGCATGCGGTGGCTGCGTATGTCGCTGCTGCGCACAGGGCTGAACGTGCCGTAGCCCACGTACAGCGTTACTTCCGCCCATTCAAAGCCTTTTGCCGCCAGACGCTCGCGCAGGGGCGGCGTAAAGTGCAGCCCGGCCGTGGGCGCGGCCACAGAACCGGTCTTGTCCTGGCGGGAATAGACGGTCTGGTAGCGGCTCAGGTCGTCTTCAGCATCGGGGCGCTTGATGTAGGGCGGCAGGGGTATATGGCCCGTGGCCGCAAAGGCCGCCGCAAGGTCGCCCGTCCAGCTCAGGCGCACGCGCCGCTGCCCGAAGGGGCCGGATTCCAGCACGGTTACGCCTATGCCCGCGCCAAAGCCGAAACTTTCGCCTTCGCGGATGCTGCCGCCGGAGCGTACAAGGCCCTCGGCCTCGGCATACAGGCCGCCGTTTTTATCGGCTCTGGCCCGTTCGATCACAAGAGGCAGGGGAGTGAGCAGTAAAAATTCCACCTTGCCGCCTGTGGAGCGTGTGCCAAGAAGACGCGCCTGCAATACTCGGGAATTGTTGGCAATCAGCAACGCTCCCTCGGGCAGGCAGTCCGGCAGGTCACAAAAATTTTCATGGCGCAGGGTCAGCTCGCCGTTGCGCGGCATGACCAGAAGCCGCGAGCCGCCCCGTTCTTCAGGCGGAAACTGGGCGACCTGCTCCTGCGGCAGGTCGAAACGATAGCTTTGCAGTAAGAAATCAGCTTCCTCAATGTGCATGGCGTACAGGTCCCGGTTATGATGTTCCCGCCCCTTACGTGCCTGCCGCTCTTGTCAGGGCAGGGCGTTGAGGCTAGGGTGACGTGATTGCTCCCCTTGCTATGCCGAGCGGGAGGGAAGGAGTATAGCCATGCGGCGGCCTCTTGTCATCCTTGTGTTACTGGCAGTTCTCGCAACAATTCAGGGTTGCGCCTCCATTGGGCTGGAAAATCCTTTTTCCAATGACCCTCTGACCGGCGGAACCGATGCATCCACAAGCCAGCTGCTCGGCGTACCTGTGCCTGCGGGCATGCAGCGGTATGCCTCTCACGGTTTTCAGGACTTCGGCCCCGGCGGCGGGCGGCAGGGGCTTGAGGTGCTGCGCGGCCAGGTCAATACGGCCTTTGCGGCCCAGATCATGTATTCCGGCCTGCAGTCCCAGGGCTGGCAGCTCCGTCTGGCCCTGCGCAAGGGCGCGCGGGCCGTCTATGTATATGACCGTGGAGCGGCCATGGCTGTGCTGACCTTTGAAAGCCAGGCTGTACTGACCATCATGAATATCTGGACAGGCGACCGCCTGCCTGATGGCGCGCCCCTGCCCATGCAGGATGCGGCTGATGCGGCCCCTGCGCCCCCTGCCGGTGATTCCGGCGGGTTCGGCGATTCCGGCGGCATGAATACCGCTCCCCAGGGGGGGCATGGCGGGGGCAGCTATGGAGCCGGGGGCGGCCTGCAGGAGCGTAACCTATGAGTGACCAGAAACGCGGATTTAAAACGCCCTTTGACCACAGCACGCGCTTTGCGCAAAAGCGCCTGCATCTTGGCGTGTGCGGTTCCGTGGCCTGCTACCGGGCTGCGGATCTTTTGCGGGCATGGCGCGGCATGGGTATGCATGTTTCGGCCACGCTCACGCCCGGCGCGCGCCGTTTTGTGACGCCCATGCTCTTTGAGTCGCTGGGCGCGGCCCCTGTTTATGAAGATATGTTCAGCCAGGGGCAGGAAATTTTCGCCCACCTTGAGCCGGGCCAGCACGCTCATGCCATGGTGGTGGCCCCGGCCTCGGCCGATGCGCTTTTTCGCCTGGCCCACGGGGCTGCCGGCGACATGCTGGCCGCCCAGGCGCTTGCCTTTGACGGCCCCCTTGTCATTGCCCCGGCCATGAATCCGCGCATGTGGGCTCATGCGGCCACCAGAGCCAATGTGGCACTTTTGCGCGAGCGCGGGGCGCATATTGTGGCCCCGGCCTGCGGTGGTACGGCCTGCGGCGATGAAGGCGAGGGCAGGCTGGCTCCCCTGCATGATATTTTTCTGGCGGCGCTCAAGGCGCTCAGTCCGCAGGATATGGCGGGCAGGCGGGTGATGGTCACCCTTGGTCCTACCCGTGAAGGATGGGACGGCGTGCGCTTCTGGTCCAATCCTTCCAGCGGGCTTATGGGGGCGGCCCTGGCCGTCTGCGCATGGCTGCGCGGCGCGGAGGTGACGGCGGTGTGCGGGCCGGGGGTGCGCGCGCGCATGCCCCAGGGCATTGCCCGGCGTGATGTGGTCAGCGCACGGGATATGTTTGCTGTGGCCGCGGCCCTGTGGCCGCAGATGGACGTGGGCATGTTCACCGCTGCTGTGGCGGATTTTTCACCCAGGCCCCTGGGCGGGCGCAAATTTAAAAAAGCCGAAGCCCCGCAGGGCTTCAGCCTGGATTTTTTGCCAAATCCAGATATTTTACAAAGTCTTGCGGAGCAGCGCGCCCCGGGTCAGAAAATTCTGGCCTTTGCCGCTGAAACCGCGCCGGATATGAATGCCCTGCTGCCCCTGGCTCACGCCAAGATCACGCGAAAAAAGGCCGATCTTCTGGCAGCCAACAGGGTGAACAGCGCAGACAGCGGCTTTGCCTCGCCCACCAACAGCATGGTTGTGGTGGATGCCAACGGCCGTGAAGAAATCTGGCCCACCCAGAGCAAGGCCGATGTGGCCTGGGAGTTGTGTTCGTGGCTTTTGCGCATGTAAATCCGCTCACTGCCCTGTGGCAGCGCCGCGGGCTTTCCTGCCTGCTCATGCACGAAGGCTTTGACGCCTTTGCGCCGCGCAGTGTCGAAAGTGCGGCGATACCGCCTGTGCGCAGCAGGGAAGAGCAGCCTCGTTACGGCAGTGCGGCCCGTCAGCCAGTTCATGCCCGGCAGGGTATGCAGGGCGGGGCAAAAGCCCCCGGCAGTGTGGATGGGCAAACCGGCCCGGGCAGGCAGGGCGGACATGAAGGTCAGGGCAGTTCCTTCCGGCAAGCCACCGCGCCTTCCCGTGGGCAGGCCGCGCCGCCGTCACCGGTGCAGGAGCAGGGCAGCGGCCATCGCTCCGCGCCCGTCCCGGCAGAAGGCGGCCAGAGCGCACAACCTTCCGGCAGCCGCCTGTGGAAACCCCTGGCTCCCGACCTCTGGCCCACGCCCTGGCGCAGGCAGCTTGAAAAGGCGCGCCCCGGCCTTGTGCTGTGGACCTACTGGAACCTCGGGCTTGACCTGTGCAATGCTCAGGCCGAGGGACAGATGGAGCGCCGGGGCTTTTTGCAGAAACTGCTTCAGGATCTGGCCCACCCGGCCGGTACGCATACGTTCTGGCCCGCCAGCCTGCCGGATGAAGGCGGTACGGAACCTGCCGCACCGCCAGCCGTGCCCCCTGCCCGTGAGGATGGCCTTGTGCCCCATGCCGACGCCTTCTGGTCCGGAGCTTCGCGCCTGGGCGCGCGGGGCGTTGTGGTTATGGGTTCTGCGGCGGTAAAGGCCCTTGGTCTGCCCTCGGGGCTGCGCCCCCTGCAACAGGCGCGCTACAGGGGGCATATGGTGTGGGTGCTGTGGGACGTGGATTACATGCAGCGCGAGGACCAGCGTTATGCCTCCATGCTGGCTTTTCTGCGACAGGCATTGCGGCAGGTGACACGCTAAGCCGTGTACCATTGAAAAAAGGCTCCAGATGCAGGAACGTTGCCGTTTGAAATGCTTTTATCGCCTTCATTGAGGGCGTCTGCCTGTGCGGTGGACGGCAGCGGTCGGTCTTTTCAGGGTGTACCCTTCGGAATCCTCTCTGCATTCCCCCGGCCCCTTCTTCAGGTACCCGGTTGCCTGGCAATTACGGGAACTGCGCGGCTGCTGCGGGAACCTGTCCGCTCTGCCAGCAGTTTTTCTCCGCGCTGCGCAATGACATCAATGGGCAAACTTTGACTGGTTGGGGTGCTTGGTGATGGACAGTAGGAATTTGTTGCCAGCACGTTGTTTCGTAAGGGCCTCGGGCATGAAGCAGGGCTGTTTCAAGCGTTGTCTGCTCAGGCCCCGCTGGTGCAGGGGGGCCTGAACTGTCGCCGGGCCGGGGCGACGTTTTGGGGTCTGTGGTGTGGGGTGTGAGCGGCTTTTCGGAGGTTTCGTGTTCATCGCCATCGGTTTGATGTTCCTGGGCATGCTGGCCGGTTTTCTGCTGCGCGGCAGGCGGCTGGCCTCGGTGCTTTCACGCTGTGTGACACCCGCCATTGTGTTGCTGCTTTTTGCCCTGGGCATTTCTGTGGGCGGCAACAGCACCCTGATGGGCGCGCTGCCGGAATTGGGCAGCGCAGCAATGCTGCTGACCCTGTGCGGCGTGGGCGGGTCCCTTGTATGTGTTCTGTGTATACGCCGTTTTTTCCGGCAACCTCCGGAACCCGACGCGCTGAAAAGATTTTGCGCAAGCGACGGCACGGAAAAATCCTGTGCCGCGCATTTCAGCGCCCCTGCCTCTTCTGCCGGTACCGGGCAGGATGACCCGCGCGCATGAACGGCAGCCTGCTGATCCTGTTCTTTTTCGGCGCCGGAGTCTTGCTGGCCCGACTGGGCCTTGTTCCCGACTATTTCATTGAGCATGACATGACGCTCTATGTGCTGTGGGCGCTCATGTTGCTGGTAGGCGTATCAATGGGGGCGGACAGGCGGTTCGGCGAAATGCTGCGCACACTGCGCCCCCGTGTGCTGCTGCTGCCCCTTGCCACCACAGTGGGAACATTCGCAGGCACAGCCCTTGCCAGCTTTTTTCTGGTGTACAGCGCGGCGGAATGTATGGCTGTGGGGGCGGGTTTTGCCTATTACTCGCTTTCGTCCATCTTCATCACCCAGTACAAGGGACCGGAACTGGGAACCATCGCCCTTATCAGCAATATCGCCCGTGAACTGATCACTCTGCTTTTTACGCCGCTGCTGGTGCGCTTGATGGGGCCGACGGCAGCCATAAGTTGCGGCGGAGCCTCCACGCTGGACACCACACTGCCCGTCATTACCCGCTATGCGGGCAATCAGTGGATATTCATATCCATCGTGCATGCGCTGGTGCTGGATTTCAGCGTGCCTTTCTGGGTGACATTTTTTTGCAGCATCTAGAGTATGTTACACTTGAAATGCTTTACAAGGATTTGTCTCCAAACCCTTGTCCAAAATGACTGCAGGGCGGCCTTGCCGGCTGTTAAGCAATCATTTGAGCGTTAATTGCTTCTGGGGAGCGCCGGTTCCGTGCCGCAGGCCGTGCAAAAAACGGTTTGGGTGCGCCGCCTTGCCAGAACCGTAAAAAACTATAACTATATACACGGAGCCGGAATACAGCCCCTGGAGGATATGTCATGGCCCGTATGCGCTCAGCCAAACAAAAATTGAAGGAATGTATCAACAGCCCCCAATGGCGCGACCATCTGGACGAGATCGCCCAGGGCGGCCTTGAAAACGTCGGTCCGCTTTTTTCTTTTCTGCTGCTCGGCCCGCAGACCATGCACCGTGCCGCCGTGGCTCTGGGGCAGGTAACGGCCCGGCTGGCCGAAAAGCAGCCCGAAGCCGCAAAAAACATCATTCGCCGCCTCATGTGGCATCTGAATGAAGAATCCGGCAATATCGGATGGGGCATCCCCGATGCCTTTGGCGAAATTCTCGCCGCCAGCCCCTCGCTTGCCAAGGATTTTCACCGTATTCTCATTTCCTACATCATTGATCTCGGCTACGACGACAACTTTTGCGATCACGACATCCTGCGGCGCTCCTGCTACTGGAGCATAGGACGTCTGGCACTGGCGCGGCCCGAGCTGTGCCTTGGCGCGCGCAAATGGCTGCTCAAGGGGCTGGAGGATCAGGACATCATCTGCCGGGGCATGGCGGCCTGGGCCTTGAGCCAGCTGCCCCCGGACCTGATGGATGCCCCGGCCCTGCGGCGCCTTGCCGATGCCGGGCATGATGAGATGTGTGAGCTTTTTGACGGCAACGACGTGTACGAAAAAAGCGTCAGCCAGATAGCCGGAGAAGCGCTGGACAGGCTTTCTGCCTGAGCCTGGCGCCAGCAGGTGGCTGGGGTCGCACCGGCAGTCCGGGGCGCTCCCCTGCTTTTTGGGGGCTGCAGGATATGCTCGGGGCGGACGTGCCGGAACCGCGCGGCAGAGACGCCGCACTGACGGTCCGCGGGCAGGTTGCCGACACAAAATCAGAGGCGCGAGCGCAGTTTGCCTGCGCGACGCCATACCGGAACAGACGGCATATGCCCGTTGAGAGCGCCTGTTCTCAACGGGCATATGCTTTTTTACGTTCAGCTTTCACTTTTTCTGCATATGACGCCCTGCTCTTCAAGCTGGCGCATGACAGAAGCACAGCGGAAAATATCCGCGCCCACGGTTTCCGCTTCTTCCAGCAGGCTCATGCTGCCGTCGGCATAGGCCAGCAGGTCCATCATGAGGTCTACCTGCTCGGTACAGGAATACCGGGTGCTCAGTGTGGGGTAAAGCCCGCGCCTGCCCAGTTGCGGCTCGCACAGCACCCGGCACTGGTATGTGACATCTTCTTCCAGTGTTTCAAGTATCTTGCGCATGATTTCAAAGCCGCCCTGAAGGCCTTTTTCCGTTACCAGAGAGCAGTCGTCCAGTGAGGTATGGTACTCGGGAAAGGCGTGATATTTTGTGCGCATGACGCTGCACAGGGGCAGGTCAATGCCGGGTGAGCAGTACTGGCGCTCATCGCTGCCTCTGTCATGAAAGGTGTAGCGCACAAAATCCGGGGCAAAGTGCCGCAATACGTGCAGTGCCGCCCTGTCGGCCAGGGTGTTTCCCTTGCGGCTGGGTACATAGGAATAGGCGCGGTCGTCGCCCAGGCAGGTAAGGTTGAAGCCTGCCGCCACACGTTGGCGCAGCATCTGGTGATTTTTGCTCAGGTAGGTGATCGCCCCGATGGTTTCAGGCACAAAAACAATGCGGTAGGTATAGCGTCGTGGCGCACTTTGCAGCCAGCGAGCCAGGGCGGTAGCCACCACCGGGCCTGAAAGCTCGTTATTTGCCATGGATGGATGGCAGACATAGGTGGACAGAAATATTTCTTTTTCGCTTTGCCCCGGCAACACAAACTCTCCATAGGAAAGATGCCCCGGTTCCAGAGAAGCCCGTATGACCGCATGATATGTGCCGGGCTTGAGCTTCTGGCGTATGCTGTGCTTGAGGCAGAAGCCCCAGCGCCTGGCGTAGTAGGACGTTACGTAGGGTATGGCTTCCGGCAGGTCAGGCCGGGAATGGAGGTGCTCCTGCAGATCGTCCAGCGACAGGTGGATGTCTACAGGTTCGGAATAACCGACCACGTGCAGGTTGCAGTGGGCAAAGTCTGCAATGACTTCGCCATCCGGACCGGTCAACCGTGCCTCGGTGATGTTCCATTCGTCCGGTACGGTCCAGTCGAAAACCGGTGTGCCGGAAGGCACTTCATGCAGTTGCAGGGCGGGCAGCTCTTCCTTGAGTATGGAAAGGGTCTGCCGGACGCCATTGCCCGTAATGCTGCGGCATATGGGAAAAAGCCGCTGTAGGAAACTGTGAAGATTTGGCATGGGAAAGCCCCTGTGTGCCTCTTGCCCGCCCGGACCGGGCGGACGTGAAAGATACGGAAAGAAGAACAGCCTTTACGGCCGGCACATATTGGCATGGCGCTAACGGCATCTTCCCTCCTGCACAGGTGGCGGCTCATTTGCCGCCCTGGCGCGGCGTTGGCCCCCGTCCGGAACCTTTCTCCCGCGCTTTTCCCCATAGTTGTCTTCCCAAGGGCATGCCCTGCCACAGCAGGCATAACGGCCCGCTCCGGCAGATCATGACCCGGAGATCCGGCGGACGGGAACAGGTGTTCCCGCACTCGCGTATCCTCCCGTCATACAGGACTATACGGGGCATACGGAAGCAAAAAGGGCGCCTCTTGTCCAGCACTGTTTGCAGCCGTACCCTGCCCCGGGCAAAATTTTTTTATAACAATCTTTTTATATTGATATTTTTTATTTTTCAGAGGCTGAAGCCTGTTGGCGGCGCGAGACCGCCGGCGTGAACAAAAAAGCGGCGGGAATACCCCGCCGCCGGAAAGCTCGTGAAAGAGCAGATTTTTACATTTTTGTTGCAGTCAGCCCGGCCATGTCCGGGAGGTGCAGGGCGTGTATACGCCGGGCGCATTTGCCTTTGGGAGTGGCCTCCGGCAAGAGCGGCAGTCTGCGTCAGCAGCGCGCGTCAGCTTTTGGCGGTGGCGTTTTGCTGCTCCCAGGCTACGGTAATGAGTTCGTACAGCTTTTTGGAGAGCGCCTTGAGGTCCGGCTTGGTGTACTGGGCGTCCGCCCCCACCAGCGCGCATTTTCTGGCAAGGCTGTCATTGATCATGGATGAAAAGATGGCTACCGGCAGCTTTTTGAGCACCGGGTCTTCCTTGATACGTTTGCACAGGGCAAGGCCATCCATGGCGGGCATTTCGATGTCGGTGATAATGCCCTGCAAGAAGTCCGAAACGGGTCTGTTTTCGGCTTCGCAGCGGTTGCGTACGCTTTGCAGGTAGTCCCAGGCTTCCTGCCCGTTGACGCGCTGTTCCACTTTGAAGCGGCCCTCTTTGTTGAGCAGGTCGAGCAACAGGCTGCGTATGCTGCTGGAGTCGTCCACATGCAGTATCTTGTACGTCTTGCCGTCGGGCGCGGCCATATCCGAAGCGTCAAAGCGCAGGGCCATGGCCGGGTGCAGCTCCGCCACAATGGCTTCCAGGTCCAGCAGAAAAATCACGCGCTCTTCCAGCCGTACCACACCGGTTACGGAACTGCGGCTCATGTTCTGCAAAAACTGGCCGGGAGCCTCCACATCTGTCCAGCTCAGCCGGTAGATGCGGTTAACGCCGGAAACCAGAAAGCCTGTGCACACCCCGTTGAATTCCGTTACGATAACCTTGGCGTCTTCATTGGTGATGGGGGCATTACCCAGAAAACAGGCCATGTCGATAAGCGGAACAATGCGGCCGTTGCGGTGCAGAAATGCTCCCAGCAGGGCTTTGTGGCGCATTTCAGGCATAGCTGTGACCGGCTGGCGCCGGCCTATTTCAACCACCTTGGCCACGTTAAGCCCGTAATGTGCCTCGTAGCCGTCCTGATTGACATAGAACTCAACTATTTCAAGCTCATTGGTGCCGGTTTCAAGCAATATGTTGGTCTGCGCCATGAAAGATACTCCATTGGGCGGGCGGGCCGCCGTGAGATGCCGCATGCCGGGGCCTGGGCCGAAACTTTCTCCGCTCTGCACTGCTTATCGGCCGGGATAAAAAAAGTATTTAGGGCAAAGCGGTATTCCTGCTGCTTATGCAGAAGGAATGCCCTGACAGTAGAATGCTGCAGCTTTTTCAGAAAATAAAAACACCATGTTGCGGTACGCGCCAGGTATGGCACAGTGCAAAAAACTGCTGCCGTATACCGTGTAAAAACAGGCAGGCATCCGTGCTCCTGCTGTGCAGCCCCCCTGCCTCGCAGGAAAATGCCGACCGCACTGCGGTCCGGTTTCGGGGCGGCTTTTCAGCCGTAAAGCCCCGCAAGCGGTCTGCGGGGCCTGGCAGTGCGGCTCAGGCCTGGGCCATGTCGGTAAACAGTCTGGTGGACATGTACCGCTCGCCCGTATCGCAGGCGAAAGTAACGATGTTTTTGCCCGCCATTTCCTGGCGTGCCGCCACCTGCAGGGCGGCGCGCACATTGGCTCCGGTGGATATGCCCGCCACAATGCCCTGGCGCATGAGCAAGCGAGCCGTATCCAGGGCTTCTTCGCCGTCGGCCAGCAGGATCTCGTCCAGCAGGGAACGGTCGAGGATGGCGGGAATAAAGCCCGCGCCAATGCCCTGAATGAGGTGCGGCGATGCCGCGCCTCCCGAGATTACCGGAGAGGCAGCAGGTTCAACGGCAATGACCCTGAAGCCGGGTATGCGTTCTTTAAGAAAGCGCCCTGCGCCCGTGATGGATGAGCCGGAACCGACGCCGGCCACCAGAACGTCCATTTTGCCCACGCTGTCGCTGTAAATTTCCGGCCCGGTGGTCTTGTAATGGGCCTGCACCGCCTCGGGATTGGTGAACTGTCCGGGGATGAATCCCCCCTGTTCTTCAGCGATGCGGCGAGCTTCTTCCACTGCTCCGGTCATGCCCCTGGCAGCGGGGGTAAGCACCAGTTCCGCACCAAGGCCCCTGAGCAGGTTGCGTCTTTCAAGGCTCATGGATTCGGGCATGGCGAGCACGCAGCGCAGGCCGCGCACGGCTGAAACCAGGGCGATGCCGATGCCCATGTTGCCGCTGGTGGCTTCAACCACCAGGCCGCCCGGCTCAAGTTCGCCCCACTGAAGGGCGTTTTCAATGAGGTGAAATGCCACACGGTCTTTGATGGAGCCGCCGGGGTTGCGGTTTTCAAGTTTGAGCCAGACCGTACCGGGCATGTCTTTTGAAAGGTCAAGACGCAGCATGGGCGTATTGCCGATGGCCTGAAGAATGTTGGTGAGCATGGCGCGAACACCTCGTAATGTGGTGGAGAAATTCCCGAAAGTCCTGAGGGCGGCAGGGGAAGCTTTACAATGACCGCATTTTGCTTAACAGTTAGAAGAAGAGAATAGAGGAAAGCGCGTCAGTTGGCAAATTGACTGCCGGAAGCACGGTGGAAAATCTGCAACGGCGCACCGGATTGCCGCCGCACTGACGGCCCAGCATAACGACGGAGGACCCCAATGAAACTTCTGAAAGCGGCTTCGCTTATCTGCGCTCTGGTCTTTTGCCTTTCCGCCGGTACGGCCCAGGCCAAGGCCGACAGCGTGGCCCTGTATACCGAAGCGGTCATGACCGGAGACATCCCGGCCCTTGAGACCCTGCTGGCTCCCAATTACTGGAATATTGCCGCCAATGGGCATATCGAGGACAAGGAACACTTTATCCAGTCCATAAAAAACAAGGAACTGGTGGTCGACCGACTGACCATCCTCAATGCGCGTACTGCTCTCATCGGCGGCGCACAGCTTGTGACGGGCAACGGTTATTTCAAGGGCACGTCCGTGCCTCCCCAGCCCGAGGGGCTTATGCGCTTTACCCTGGTGCTGGTGAAAAATCAGGGCCGCGAGCAGGTGGTGCTGTTCCAGGCGACCCCCGTGGTTCCCAGCACGGACTGCAAGGACGGCAACTGCAAGATCCAGTAGGCTGCGGAACCGCTGCTTTTTGAATCAACGCCCCGGCCCCGGCCTGCCGTGCTGACGCGGCAGGCCGGGGCCGGGGCAACAAGATAACCATCCGGCTTTTCCTGCAACAGGCAGGAAAAGCCGGATGGTTTTTGTGATCACTAGATGTAGTGTTCCAATAGGTTGTTCACCCTCCCCCAAGTCGGTAAAGCTGGAGTTAACAGACAACAGCAAACCGATCGAGGGAGAAGGTGAACAGCCATAAGAATGCCAAATTGACCGCAAGAGGTCGAGAAGAAATGATACAGCGGATGCGGGACAATCCTGCCGCTACGGTGGCGGCAGGATTTGGAGTAAGCCTGCGAACCGCCAGAAAATGGATGAAGCGATACCGTGAAGGAGGTCTTGCTTCTTTAGCAGACGCCTCTTCCCGGCCTCGACAT